>MDTD01154603.1_pt1 | contig 13245 bp, 15 predicted proteins | sample 811221 | NCBI WGS metagenome assembly MDTD01 (sample SAMN05326646, study PRJNA326480) | marine metagenome | isolation source: seawater | place: Pacific Ocean: South West | collected 2011
GATGTCCATAGAGGAAGTAAAAACATTTAAACCTCATCCAAATGTATATAATATTCCAATCAAAAAATATCAAATTGAAAAAAATCAATTTGCATATTTAAGTGCTAATACTTGGGATGTATCTGCGGCAGGCAATTTTGGCTTTTATTCAATTTGGGTAAACAGAAACAAAAACATTTTTGACAATTTAGATTATAAACCAGTATTAGAAATAAAAAATTTAAGTTATCTTGATAATTACTTTTAATTACCAGGATGAGTTTGGACCGTTTAGAAACTCAATTTCCTCATTAGTTGATTGTCTACCTAATATTTTATTTCTGTGAGGATATCTTCTAAATTTTTCAATTGCTTTAGTATGATCAACCCAAAATTTCTTTATATTTTCAATATCTGGATGATTTTTTAAATATTTATCTAATAAAGCATATGCTCTTTCATGATCAATTAATTCTTCACTATGGATTAAAGGTAGGAGAAAAAATAATCTCTCAGTCTCATTAAGTTCTTGTAAGTGACCCAAATATATTCCTTGATTTACCGCTAATCTGGCTTTGTGATCTTGATCGAATGCCTCTTTTTTATCCCTAAACAAGTTTCTAGAAAATTGATCAAGCAGAATAATTAAAGCCAAACACTCTTTTGGTGTATTCAGCCAATCTTCATAGTCTCCTGATTTAGCTAAATTATAATCCTCCATAAAATTATTTTTTATTTCAAGATCAACTGTTTCATCCCTTTTAAACCTTTTATTAGAAGGGGTTTTTACAAACCAAAAATCTATAATTGTTTTTGCCCTAGGATTCATATTCAAAGTCTTGATTAAATAATATAAGGAATTATATAAAGCCAATGTCTGAGATTCAAGTAAATCAAATCATTAACCCAACTCCTGCAACAGATGGTGCGGGTGTAAAATTAAAAAGGAGCATTGGTGTAGAACCAAATTATTTTGATCCTTTTTTAATGTTAGATGAATTTGGATCTGAAAATAAAGACGATTATATTGCTGGTTTCCCTGCTCATCCACACAGAGGAATTGAAACAGTTACATATATGTTATCTGGAGAATTTGAACATAAAGACAGCACTGGAGGTCAAGGTAGAATGACAGCAGGAGATGTTCAGTGGATGAAAACTGGGAGTGGAATTATACACTCTGAGATGCCCGCGATGAAAGAGGGTAAGCTACATGGGTTTCAATTGTGGATTAACATGCCTGCAAAAATGAAAATGAACAAACCTGAGTACCATTATATTAATTCTAATCAAATGGCACTCCATAAAGATGCTGATAAACAAGTTAAAGTAATTGCAGGCAAATTTCAAAAGGCAGAAGGTCCTATAAAAGGACACAATGTTGAACCAGTTTATTTTGATATAGAATTGAACGAAGGTAAGGAATTTATATGTGAAATTCCATCTAGTCATAACTCATTTATTTATTTAATTGATGGTGAAATTAACATCGGAGAAAAAACTCACGACAAGGTAAAGGACTCAACGTTAATTTTATTAACCAGAGGAGAAAATCTAAAAGTTTCAGCTTTATCTAATTCAAAATTTCTATTAATTTCTGGTAAACCGATAGGTGAACAAATTGCAAGGGGTGGACCTTTTGTAATGAATACAAAAAAAGAGATACTTCAAGCTGTTGAAGACTATCATAATGGCACATTCGTAAAATAAATGAAAGCAATACAGATTTCAAAACATGGCGATCCAGATGTATTAGAATTAAAAGATATTTCACTTGAAAAACCAAAAGCAGACGAGGTAACAATTGAACATAAAGCAATTGGTCTAAACTATATTGATACTTACCATAGATCAGGTTTATATCCTTTAAAACTTCCAACAGGGATTGGTGCTGAAGGAGCAGGAGTAATAACTGAGATTGGATCTGATATTAATGATTTTAAAGTTGGTGATAGAGTTTCTTACGCTGGTGCACCATTAGGTTCTTACGCGACACATAGAAATTATCCTACAAAAAATTTAATTAAGATTCCCGATGTCGTTGACTTTAAAGTGGCTGCGACTTTGATGACAAAAGGTTTAACTACCTTTTATTTATTACATAAAACCTATCCTGTAAAAAAAGGAGAAACAGTCTTATTTCACGCTGCAGCAGGTGGTGTTGGACAAATATTTGGTCAATGGGCTAAAAGTTTGGGTTGTGAAGTCATAGGTACAGTTGGTTCAGATGATAAAATAGAAAACGCTAAAAATAATGGTTATGACCATGTAATCAATTATAACAAAGAAAATTTTGCAAAAAAAATTTTGGAAATTACGAATGGTAAAGGAGTTCCTGTTGTGTACGATGGAGTTGGAAAAAATACACTTGAAGGTTCTTTAGAGTGTTTGAGTATTAGAGGAATGATGGTTTCATTCGGGAATGCGTCAGGACCGCTTTCAGATATTAATGTTCCAAAATCAATACAACCAAAAGGTCTTTATTTAACAAGACCCTCAATGCAACAATATTTAAGTCACAAAGAGGAAATTGATGAAGCATCTAAAGTACTTTTTGAAAAAGTAATCTCAGGAAAAGTAAAAATAGAAATATTTAAAGAATACAAGCTTGAAAACATTATTGATGCACATAAAGATTTAGAGGGACGAAAAATATTAGGACCAGCAATTATTATTCCCTAAACTTATCATCCATGTCAGATATGTGAAGTCTTAAGGCTTTAGTGGAAATTTGAATTTCTCTAATAAAAAATATTATTGATGTCATCATTGATAAACAACAAGAGCCAAATATTATTCTAGCAATAAATAATTCATCTAAATAAAGAGCAAATACAGTTATCATATTAAATAAAAAGCCAAAAGCTCCAAACATAATCGAATATTTAAGTACGCGTATTCTATCATTTAAATTTTTGAGCTGATCTTTCCATTCTGGAGGGGTATGCTTTTCAAATACATATTCATCGTGAATTTTTCTAATAAGCGCACTTAAGGTATGAAACCTTGAGGAATACACATTCATGATTAATGGAATGGCAGGAAACATTAAAGCAACTACTGTGTAATCAATGTTCATGACGATTAAATTTGCTTAATAAAAAATCTTTGTTATTTAATAATTTATATGTCTCATATAAGTATCTTCCTTGAATTAACAAGGTTAAAAAAACCTATTGGCTATATGTTATTATTTTGGCCTTGTGCATGGGGACTCACTATTGCTTATGATTTTCAAAATGGAATTGAAAAATATTTATATTACATTTTATTATTTTTTTTAGGTTCTGTTCTAATGAGATCAGCAGGATGTATAGTTAATGATATAGCTGATAGAAATATAGATAAAAATGTAGAAAGAACTAAAAATAGACCGATTGCTTCTGGTGAAATTTCTATAAAACTTGCTTTAATTTATGCAATATTTTTATGCTTATTAGCATTTTTGATATTAATAAACTTTAATTTTTTAACAATAATATTAGCGATGGCTTCTATGCCTCTCGCTTTCACTTACCCATTAATGAAGAGGTTCACATACTGGCCGCAGTTATTTCTAGGTATTACTTTCAACTACGGATTATTGCTTGGATGGACATCAATACACGAAAGCCTAAGTTTGGCTCCATTTATTTTCTATTTAGGCGCCATATTTTGGACATTGGGATACGACACTATATATGGGTTTCAGGATATCGAAGATGACGAAATTATAGGAGTTAAATCAACATCAATTAAATTTAAAGATAATCCAAAAATTTTTTTATCAATATGTTATTTAATATTTATTCTTTGTTACTTAATTATGGGAATTAGTTTAAATATAAACAATTATTTTTATTTTGTGTTTCCGATAATACTTGTTCATCTATTTTTTTTACAAGTTTATAATTTTAATAAACAAAAAAAGGAATTATGTTTAAAAATTTTTAAAAGTAATAATTTTTTTGGATTAATAGTTTTAGTAAGTATTTTGATAGGCAAAATTTAGATTATGTCAAATTTACAAATTTTAAAAAGGTTATATTTTGATTATACTCATAAGTTCCTAAATAAAATTTTAATCTCAGTCTTTTTTTCACTAATAGTGGCTGGATCAACTTCTTTGATCGCATTTTTATTAGATCCTGCAATTAAAAAAATATTTATTGAAAAAGATAAACAATTGATGGTTATTATACCTTTTGCAATCGTATTTGCGTTTACAATGAAAGGTGTTTCTTTATATTTGGCAAAAAATACTTTGATTTTTGTTAGTGGTGAAATTCAAAAAATACTACAGTTACAGTTGATGAAATCTATTTTGAATTCCGATTTAGAAACATTGGATAAAAAACATTCTGGTAAATTTGTTTCACATTTAACATTAGATGTGGGGCTGATTCAAAAATTAGTGAGTGATACGATTTTATTAATTACAAAAGATACTTTAACGTTATTTGGTTTACTTTTTGTAATGTTTTATCAAAATTGGAAATTAGCCCTATTTGCAATAATTATGATACCTCTTGCTTCAATAGCAGCAAAATCTTTAGGTAAAAGAATTGGTAAGGTATCTACTCAGGCTCAGGAGGCATCTGGATTATTGAACTCTTTTTTTTTAGAGGTTTTTAAAAATCATAAAATTATAAAAATTTTTCAAAGAGAGGATTATGAGAAAGATAGATCTGAAAAATACATCGAAGAGTTTAAGTCTAAAGGTGTAAAAATTTTAAACGTTATGATCAGAGCAACACCAATAATGGAAACACTAACAGGATTAATGATTGGTGGATTAATTTTTTATTCTGGTAACTTAGTTATTAATAATGAGCTTGATATAAATAATTTTTTCTCATTTTTAGCTGCGATGATGTTAGCATATCAGCCTGTAAGATCGTTAGCGACACTTAATATGGGAATTCATCAAGGAATTTCAGCTGCCAAAAGATTGTTGCCAATTATTGATACAAAAATTACCGATAAATCAAAAGGTAACAATTTAAATATAACAAAAGGAGATATAATATTTAGAGATGTTGACTTTAAATATGAGTTACAAGAAAACAAAGTATTAAGTTCTGTAAATTTAAAAATTTCAGGTGGTCAAATGACTGCCTTAGTTGGTCATAGTGGAGCTGGAAAATCCACAATTATGAATTTAATTCCAAGATTTTATAAAAATTTATCTGGAAATATTTATATAGATGAACAAGATATATATGATGTTTCAATTGCATCTTTAAGAAAAAATATCTCATTAGTATCTCAGGACACTACTCTTTTTGACGATACCGTAATAAATAATATTAAATATTCAAATTTAAATGCGTCAGAAGAGGATTTAAATGATGCTATTAAGTTATCTCATTGTGAAGAATTTATTAACAAAATGCCAAATGGTCGTGACACTTTAATAGGAGAAAATGGTGTTAGATTGTCTGGGGGTGAAAAACAAAGATTATCAATTGCTAGAGCAATGCTTAAGAAGAGTAATATAATTCTTTTAGACGAGGCCACATCCTCCTTAGACTCTGAAACAGAGGAAAAAATTCAAAATGCTATCAATTTTTTAACAAAGGATAGAACGACTCTTGTAATTGCTCACAGGTTATCAACTGTGGTAAATTCTAATAAAATATATGTTATTGACAACGGAAAAATTGCTGCTGAAGGAAATCATAAGGAATTATTAAATTCCTCAGAAATATATAAAAATTTTTATCTTAAACAGCTTACAAAAAATGAAAATAATTTATAGATTAATAAGCGAATTATTTTTAATAATTTCGCCATTAATAATTTTGTATAGAGTCTTAAAAGGTAAAGAGAGTAAACATAGATTTTTTGAGAGATACGCAGTAAAATCATGTCTAAGAAATAGTGGTAAATTAATTTGGTTCCATTGCTCGAGTGTTGGGGAACTTTTAAGTATAGTTCCAATTGTAGAAAAATTTGAGGCAAATTCTAAAATTAAACAAATCCTGATTACCACAACAACACTTAGTTCTTCAAAGATTTTTGAAAGTCTTAAATTAAAAAAATCAATTCATCAATTTTTACCAATGGATAATAAATTATTAGTAAATAAATTTGTCAATTATTGGAAGCCATCAGTTTTTTTTCTGTGTGAGTCAGAAATTTGGCCAAACTTAATAGAAAAAATTAAAGAAAGTAGAATTAAGTTGATATTAATAAATGGAAGAATGACAAAAAAATCCTTTAAAAGATGGAAAAAAATAAAAAGATTCTCTTATGAAATATTTGGAAAGTTTGATTTATGTCTAGTCCAAAATTTTGAAACTCAAAAAAGGCTTAAAGTTTTAGGTGTAAAAAAAATATTAAATTTGGGAAATTTAAAATTTACTACTAGTAAAAAAATTAAAAAGGAACTGCTCCAAAAAAATTCTATTAATTACTTTAAAAGCAGAGAGATATTGCTCACAGCAGCAAGTACTCATTTTGATGAGGAAAATTTTGTAATTAAAAATCATCTTTATTTTTTAAAAAAAAATAAGAATATTATTTCTATAATTGTACCACGACATATAGAACGAACTAATGATATTAAAAAAGAAATAGAAAAATATTCCTTAAAAACACATCTGCACAGCTCAAGAAAAAAAATTGATCCAAAAGTTGATATTTATATTGTTGATACCTATGGAGAGCTAAATAAATTTTTTAAAATATCAAGACTGGTATTTATGGGGGGATCATTAATAAATCATGGTGGTCAAAACCCTTTAGAACCTGCAAAATTTGGATGTAAAATAGTTCACGGCCCACACATTGGTAACTTTAAGGAGATTTATAGTAAGTTAAATAAGATGAGTATTTCTGAGAAATTTTTAAATTATAATAAAGGCATTAAACTTGTTGAAAAAATAAGACGAAAAAGATTGCTTAAACTAAATAATAAAAAAATTTTAAATTATGGACAAATGATACTTAACTCAACTTATACACAAATAATAAAACAAATTTAAAAGTGAATTTAATAAAACCAAATTTTTGGAAAAACAATAATTTAATTGTATATTTGATTTGGCCGTTAACACTAATCACAAGATTAATAATTAAAATTCAGGGAATGAAAAAATCTATACCAACAAAAGTGAAGTCTATATGTGTTGGGAACATCTACTTAGGTGGCACAGGAAAAACACAGTTGGTAATAAAGGTCAATGAAATACTTAAAAAAAAATATAAAGTTTATACAATTAAAAAAAATTATAAAAATCAAATAGATGAACAGAAACTATTGAAAAAAAATACAAATCTAATTATTTCAAAAAGAAGGATAGATGGTATTGGAACAATAAAATTTTCTAGAAAAAATATTGCTTTGTTTGATGATGGTCTTCAAGACAAATCAATTAAATATGATTTATCCATTGTGTGTTTTAACAGCATTAGTTCTGTAGGAAATGGTCATATTCTTCCAGCTGGACCACTTAGAGAAGATCTATCTAGGCTAAAACATTACGATATTGTCTTTATTAATGGAAAAAAAAATATTGAACTTGAGAAAATTATTAAAAAATACAACAATCAAATAAAAATTTTTAATGGTAAATATATTCTTAAAAACAAAAAAGATTTCAAATTAAAATATAAATACCTTGCCTTTTGTGGAATTGGAACTCCTGAAAGTTTTTTCGATTTTTTAAAAATAAACAATATTAAAGTAAAAGAAAGGTTAATATATCCTGATCATTACAAATACAATAAATCAGATGTTGAGCAAATTGTGAAAATTGCTTTAGATAATAATTTAAAAATTGTTACAACCGAAAAAGATTATATGAAATTAAAAAAATTTAAAAAGTTAAAAGTAAAGTATACAGATGTAGATTTAAGTATTAATAATATCTCTTTGTTTAAAAAATTTTTAATAAATAATTTATGAAATTAATAATTTATTTTATTCAATTTATTATTGTATCGGTTCTATTTATAATATTTAAAATAATCGGATATAATAATGCTTCTAATTTAGGATCTATTATCGGAAAATATTTTGGAAGACTTATTAGAACAGAAAATATTATTCTAAAAAATATTGAACAGATAAATACAAATTTTAATCTTAAATTTGATAATAAAAATGAATTAGTAAATGATGTATTCTCAAATTATGGAAGAATTCTATCAGACTATATGTATTTAAATAAATTTAGATACGGTAAATTAAAAAGATTTGTAAATATAATAGGTGAAAACTATTTAGAGGAAATTAATTCACAAAATAAAAAAGTCGTATTCATATCAGGTCACTTTAATAATTTTGAGTTAATGGCAATGTTTATAGATGCGAAGGGTATTAAATTATCAGCAATATATAGACCTTTGAACAATATTTTTCTAAATAAAATTATGGAATTTTTAAGGATTAAATATGTTTGTAAAAATCAGATTAAGAAAGGAAAGAGTGGAACTAGGGACCTTTTAAAGTATTTGAAAAATAATTTTTCTGTTGCTGTAATGATTGACCAAAGAGTTTCTGAGGGAATAAAATCTGACTTATTTGGAAAGCCTGCATACACAACTACAATACCTGCTCAAATAATCAAAAAATTTGATTATGAAATAGTGCCTGTCTTTATTGAAAGGTATGAAAAAGTTAAATTTAACCTCATTTTTGAAAAACCCATAAAGTTTGAGAAAGATCTAAGTGTTGAAGAAATAACTTTAAAATTAAATAAGATATTAGAGAAAATGATTTTAAAAGATCCAAGTCAATGGATACTAACTCACAACAGATGGAAATAGCTTTATTTAATTTTATCTCTCTTTGTGTTGGCCTCTACATAAGAGAAATAAGGCTCCTGAAGTTGAACATTCCAATAATTTAACTTTTCCAAAGGAATTTTTTTTTTTGATACTGCGCATATAACATAAGTACCATTTTCAATAATCTCAAAAGAATTATCTAAATATTTTAATCTAGCAATTTTATCTACCATTATGTAAAAAAGTATACATGAGAATAGCAGTAATTGGTAGCGGTGGAAGGGAGCATTCAATCTGTGAGAAGTTTTATGAAGCAGATAGTGTAAGAAATATTTTTTGTATACCAGGAAATGGGGGGACTAGCAAAATTGCAAAAAATATAGATATTGATTTAAAAAATTTTGAGGAAATTAAAACATTTTTAATTACTAATAAAATAGATTTTACAGTTGTTGGACCTGAGGAACCACTAGTTGATGGTATTGTAGATTATTTAAATAGTAACAATTTAAAAGTATTCGGTCCAGACAAATTTTGTTCAAAATTAGAAGGCTCAAAAATTTTTACAAAAAGAATATGTCAGTCAGAAAATATTCCAACTGCTAAATTTTTAATTTTGGAAAATTTAGTTTCAACATTAAAATATCTTGAAAACGTAAATTTTCCTGTAGTAGTAAAAGCTGATGGATTGGCTGCTGGTAAAGGGGTTTATATTTGTCAAAATATTGTTGATGCAAAAATAGCAGCTGAAGAAATATTTAATGGAAAGTTTGGTATTGCTAAAGAAATTTTAATTGAGGAATTTCTTGATGGAGAGGAAATGAGTTTTTTTATTTTATATGACAATATTTCTTTTAAAATATTTAATACCGCTCAAGATCATAAAAAGGTATTTGATGCAGATAAAGGAAAAAATACCGGTGGTATGGGAGCATACTCGCCATCAAGACTTATTAACTATGAACTTGAAAAAAAAATTATTGATAAAATAATTTCTCCAACTTTAAATTATTTAAAAAAACAACAAGGAAAATATATAGGCTTTCTCTATGCTGGTTTAATGATTAAAGAAAATGAACCTTATTTAATAGAGTATAATGTAAGAATGGGTGATCCAGAATGTCAAACAATTCTACCACTACTTAAAAACGATTTTGGAGAGCTAATTGCAAATTGTGTCAATCAAAAGCTAGAAAATATTCAGCTAGAATGGAAAAATAAAAAGAGTATTTGTATAGTAGTTTGTTCAAAGGGATATCCGGAAAAATTCGAAAAAAATATTATTATTAACAATTTAAAAAATTTTAAAAATGATGAAGATAGTTACATATTTCATGCAGGAACTAAACTTAAGAACAATAATTTTTATTCTACTGGTGGTAGAGTGCTTAATTTTGTTTCTTTAGATAATGATTTTAAAAACGCACGTGAAAAAAGTTTGAAGCTTATTAGTTATGTTAATTGGGAAAATGGTCATTATAGACGAGATATTGGATATAAAGTAATAGATTAAACATGAGAATTATTGGAGGATCAGCCAAGGGTAAAAAAATTTCAATTCCTTACGATAAAAAAACAAGGCCGCTCAAAGATAGAGTTAAAGAATCCATATTTAATATCCTGACTCATTCAAATCTTCTAAAAAAAAAAATTAATGAATGTGTTTTCTTAGATCTTTTTTCTGGTGTTGGGTCGTTTGGTTTAGAGGCAATTTCAAGAGGGGCCGAAAAAGTAATTTTCTTTGAAAGCTATAAACCGTCATTTAATATTTTAAAAAAAAATATTGAAAGTTTAAATTTTACCGATAAATCATACATTTATGGAAGTGATATTTACAAATCTAATGGTCTTCAAAATATCAATTATCAGTTTGATTTAGTTTTTTTTGATCCTCCTTTCAAGGATATAAACTTTACGTCAACACTAAAAATTTTAGTAGAATATAAAAAACTTCACAAAAAAAATGTAATAATAATACATAGACATAGAAAATCACAAGATAAGTTTGATAAAGATTTTAAAGTTATTAGAGAAGAAGTTTATGGAATTTCTAAAATAATTTTTGGGTATTATACTATTTAAATAATTTGAAAGTTTCCTTTTTTACTAATTCTACATCTGGCTGGTCTAATGGATTCACTTTTAACAATTTTGACAACAAAATTACCTCTAAAGTGAAAAAACAAAATAACTCTGACAATGTTTCTTCATTTCTTTTCTTAATATAAAAAGTTCTAAACGGGATTTTTTTCTTTTTAAAAATATTTTCTGTAGCAATTCTCTGAGTATTTAATATTTCAAAAGTATTTTTTTGTCTCAAAAAATTAAAATTCTCGAATAATAATTTTGAATTTAACTTCAAAGCCTTGGATTGCTCAACAATATAAAAAGTATAAAAATTTGGCTTAAAACCACTTAAGTACAGTTGGAGTATACTATGATTATCTTTTGGCATAGTTGAAATTATAGGCATAATACCTTTTGAGGATTTACCAATACTCTCAGATATCAGTTGTTGATACCACTTAAACAAATCTTCCGAGTCTGGATCGTAGTTCAATATTACTGAATTATATTTTCCTCTTTTTATTAATTTATACGTTGATAAAACATTCTGAATTAAATTATTAATAAAACTTTTATTTTTAATTAGTTCATTAAATTTTTTAAATTTTCTTTCATTTAGACCCATTAATTGTGCTGGCAACATTCCAACTTCTGATAAAACTGAAAATCTTCCACCTATAAAATTTTTATGTTCTACTACATCAGCTTTTAATTTTTTCGCCAAATTAGTGAGATAACTCATCTTTTTTTCTGTAATAATAATATTTTTATGACTAGAATTGTAATTAGTGTTAAAATTTGTAATTGTTTCTAAAGTATTTCCAGATTTTGAGATAATTAAATTCAAAGTTTTTTTAATCTTTTGTTTTTTGAAGTTTAAATTTTCAGAGAAATAAAAATTTTTTTTAATTTTCTGATTGAAAAAACTATATATTGCTTTTGCTCCTAATGAAGATCCACCCATCCCAATGATATGGATATTTTTAAATTTATTATAATTTTTTATAAATTTTTTGTCGAATGAATATTTATAATTTTTTTTAAAACTTTTGATAAATTCTGGTTTTTCATAGCGGTAAATATCTTTTAAATTTATGGTAATTTTTTTTTTTTCTTTTTGTTTATTCTTAATATTGAAATTTTTAAATATAATGTTTTCGCCCATTATTGCTCTATTTTTTTTATTATTGAGTCTTCTAATGAACTATTATTAGTTGAGCCTGAGCTTTCTTTTTTTGTATTTGAAGAGGTTACAATTTCTTTAAAGTCATTATCATTATTTTCTGTTATTTTTTGTTCATCATTTGGTGAAGGTAATTTATTCATATCCGGTGGCATTACTAATGGTCTTTTTTTTTCAATTAGAAATTCATCTGCTTTTTGCGATCTCTTACCTTGCGTACAAGATGAAACTAAAACTAGTAATGTAAAAAGAATTAAAATTTTATTTTTCATTTTTTTTTTTAAATATCTCTAAAAATATTAATGTAAATATTCCAATTGATATAAATATATCAGCAACATTAAAAACAAACCAGTGGTAACCGTTATAATTTAAGTCAATAAAATCAGGAACAGCTGAATAATAAATCCTATCATACAAATTTCCAAATGACCCGCCAAGAATCATGGAAAGGAAAATTTTATGTAAATTTTCAGCGTAATATAATAGATAAATTATTACTAAATTTATTGCTACAATTAAAATTGTAAAAATATTATACATTAAAGCATCCTCGAGTTGGAATAGACCAAATCCAATTCCTGAATTCCAGACTAGTATAATATTTAAGAAAGGATTTATTGTAATATTTAACATCTCATCATTTGCTGCTATGTTCAAAATGTAGATTTTAGATATTCTGTCTAAAAAAAAAATAAGAAAAATAATTATAAAATTTAAAATTAATTGCCTTTTAATCATTGAGTTTATTTAAAAAATTATCCATGTCTCTCACATTTGTCTTTACTAATTTTCCAACAAACATTGCATTTATTTCCTTCTGCCTTCATGGTCTCTACATCAATTTCCTTATTTAGATCATTTTCAAGCATAACTTCTGCTGCGGATGTAATACAAAGTTCTGCAAAATCGAAATCTTTAGCAATATTATACAAATCTTTCTTAAGTTTAATTTTTATATTTGATTCAAGACTCGAGCCTATCAATTTTTCAGTTCTTTTTTTTTCAATACTTATATTTGCAGTATCCCTAATTTTTATTAATTCTTCCCACTTCTCGTTTAATTTTTTATTTTGCCAATTTACAGGTGTTTTAACAAATTTTTTTAAATGAATACTATCATTACTATTTTTGTTTATTAATGAATAAACTTCCTCAGTTGTAAATGAAAGTATTGGTGCAAACCATTTAAGCAAACAATCCAAAAGAATATTTAAAATTACTACGCAGCTTTTTCTTTTTTCCGAATTTAAATTATCACAATAAAGAGAATCTTTTCTAATATCAAAATAAAATGCTGA
>MDTD01009478.1_pt1 | contig 13243 bp, 7 predicted proteins | sample 811221 | NCBI WGS metagenome assembly MDTD01 (sample SAMN05326646, study PRJNA326480) | marine metagenome | isolation source: seawater | place: Pacific Ocean: South West | collected 2011
GCACGGTGCCGGCAAAATCCGGTTCACGTTCAAGTTCGAGAAAGTTGCCTTTGACAAAAGGAGCTTCCCGCTCTCCTTGCAGCACCTGAATCTTATCTTCATAATCAGTTTCCGGTCTGAGGCGTACTGTGGCGTTTTGCAGGCCTTGTATCTCTATCCGGCGTTTAACTTCCGGGGTGGTTGGGCAGTACTCAACACATTTCAACGGTCCGTCAGTCATCTCCACAAAGACCCGGCACTCTAAATGTTCCGCCTTCGGGAAATGATAGACTGATTTACCATCTTCAATCAGAGTCTCAGTTTCAACAAAAACCGGAGCACCTTCCGGAAAACGCAGTTTTTCTGTTGTATTCATATTCGGAACATAAGTTGAAACATAAAGCGCGTTCTTATTGTAGTTGGTTACAACTACCGGATCGGGCTGTTCGGGGGCGTACTTGACCGTATCAAAAACATATCCCAGTTTTCCGAGAACCGTGTTCATCAATGTTTCCGGGTAGAAGTATTTGCTCCGGTCCAGCATTTCCGGGTAGCGCCCGTTCTGTTTGATGAAAAATGAATTGGAACCGCGCACCCAGCCGACCGTTCCGGCTCCGACCTTTCGGGTCATTGCATAAACTTTGTCTTCAACCGAGGCGACAACCTCCATGTCATCTGTTGATTTACAGGTGTTGATTGCGCCGCCGCTGTAGATAGAGGCATGTTTTATTGCGACTTTGTGTCCATTGACATCCAGGATCAACTCTCCTTCCAGGGAATCTGAGACTGAAAGACCGAGTAACTCCTGCAGTTTTTTATCCGCGACCGGACCGTAAAGCAGAACTTTTCCGCCCCGATTGATAAATCCGGTCAGCAGGTCTGTTACTACATGATTCCTGAATATAGCGGTTGGGGCGGCAACAACGTTTCCATGACATGCTCCGCTCTTTAGGGATGCCGCGAAGTTATTACTGCTGACGACTGTATTTAATTGGAATCCGGTGTTGATCGCGGTACGCATAAACCAGTCGCCGAAGAATACTTCCTCAATGTTTTCGCCGTCGAATGTCATGTCGTGATATTCGTCAAACGGGTAAAGCCAGATGACCGGACCGGCAATGTCCGGTGAAGTACGTATACCGTCTTTCACATGTGGAATAACTTCGTCCGGAACTATGTCCGGCATTTCGCCGTACGAGTCATCTACAGTTAAAAAACTGATACTGCATGGCGGCATGACCTTACCCTGTTCATCCAGACGGGTAATTGCCAGCGGCATATAGATGTCATGCGGGTTGCGGCCGTAACGGTCGAGCCATGGACTGTTGATAAACCACGGGTCGTGAGTGTAGAAACGGAACGGATAACCGGTTTTCGGCGGAAGTTCCGCGATGTGCGACATCCAGCCGGCCAGTTCGGTGCCGAAATCGCCGTTCAGAGCGGCCCATGGGGAGTTTGGCGGCGGCGTTACTCCGGGGACTTTTGCATATATTTCACGTAGTGGAACCGCGTCGGAAGAGAGATCCATCCCGGTAGATAAATTGGTGCCGCGCGTTTCTATCGGGAGGTCCGGAAGTTCATTTCTGAATTCTGTCCAGAACCGGAAAATCTTGTCTTTGATGTCTTCGCAGGCCGAGTTGTCGAACCCAATACCATCAAATACCGCACCGCAGACGCCCCAGGTTTCCAGTCCGAAACCGAAGCCGTTGGACAACCATACATAATCGAATCCGAGATCGTTGCAGAAAATTCTGGTCTGGCGGCCAAGGAATTTTCCAAACGGGGTTCCGTCCGGAATGCCGTCCGGGAAACCTGCGTATGATTTGTCATCACCATTTATCTCTGCATAACAGCAGACAAAACTGCCGATAGCTGCGTCCCCGAGGGTCTTTGCCATGCAAACTTCGTTGTGCCGGTGATATTTGAAACTTGATTTTGCAAATTCCGGACCGGGGTCAAAGGTGGCCCCCAGGCGGATTGTCCGCCCCTTTTCGCTGAATACTTCGCGCATGATCTTAAGGACGTTACGCAGATCGTAATAGGTGTAATCCGGCGGGTTATCACGATAAAGTCGAGGCGATTTGTGGATGCTGAGCTCTGTTTGCGGCAGGTCTGGAATATCTCCGTAAACTTCCGGGCTGGCTACGCCGATATATTTAGCCCACTCGAAGGTGTCGCTCATATTGCCGCTATAGTCAAGTATTTCCGAGCCGTCGGCGGTCCAGAACATTATGGATATCTGATCAATATCTTTGAAAAGAGGTTCCCATTGCAGATACATCTTTTCGCAAACGGCGCGAATGGCGGCATCCGATTTGTCGTAAAACGGCTTCAAGCTAACTTCAAGGGTCAAGTTCTTGATCATTATTATATACTTTCTGTCTGTTAAAAAGTTATATAAACTATATAGCAGGTTGGCCGAATTGCTTGAAGCGGATTGCCGGAAAGCTGTTTTATGGATAAAAAATCAATACAGTGCAAATTTTTTTCTGTATTCTCCGGGGTTTATTCCGTTTTTTCCGGTGAATGCACGGTAAAAGTAGCTAAGGTTGTTGAAGCCGCATTTGAAACATATTTCTGACGTATTCAGATCGCTGAACTGCAGCAGTTCAACCGCTTCCTGAAGTCTGCGGTCAAGCAGTTTGCCCATGATGGTTTCTCCGGTTTCCTGTTTGAATACTCTGCACATATGGCTTTTGGTCAATCCGATATTTTTAGATAACCGGTCCAGGTTGAATTCATCGTTAAAGTGTTGCTCGATCATGTGTTCAATATAGAGGATAATGTTTTTCTTTTTCCCTTTTTTTGCCTTATTCGAACTGAGGCGGCTTATATTGATCAGGAGTTCCTGCAGATATAATTTGATCATATTGCGGTAGTTCGACGCTTCCTGCTTTAATTCTTTTTCCATCTTCTTGATAAGCTGTTCCGTTTCCCGGCCTGAGTCCAGTACGTAAAGCATCTCGCGCCGTCTGCGTGATGCGTCTTTGAAGTCCCGGCCAAAAATTGAAAAAAAATCGTATTCGCTTTTAAGTTCTTTGAGGCCCCCTGCAATAAGTTCCGGCATGAACAGGATGTTGTAGATATCTATGGCGTCGGAAGTGATGCTGTATGTGGTCCGGTCATCCGGGTGAATAACAAATACACTTCCCGGTGAAATCGGATATTTGCGGTCATTGATTATCTTTTCCCCGTGTCCGGATATGACATAAACTATTTTCCAAAACTCACGCTGACAACGGACTGTTTCGTCATAATCATCCGGAGTGTGCCGCATTTTTCTTAATGTAAAAGGGAAATCCGCCAGAAAAAAACTTCTGGATGAAAAATATAGTTTTCGCATATTATTCGGCATAAATATCGGACTTTCCTGTTACCCATATAATATTGCATTAATGATGATGTTTTTCAATATACAGGACAAATTGATTTACTTCAAGGTTCAATGTATCTGTTCAATAATTTATTGTATCTTTTCTTTCGCATTATGAGATGAATTGCTTTTTCTCTCAAAATAGCCTGCATTAAGTGAAAAATGTGTTTGATATTCATTTTTTGTCGAGTTATAGTTTTTTGATGTACTTGCCATGAATATCCATGATATCGTGGTATCTGTCTGTGTAAACCAACAATTAAAATGGAAAATTCCGATGTATAACATCAAAGACTTCGGTGCGGAAGCCGTTGAAAACAAGATCAATACCAAGGCTATTCAGGCTGCAATTGACGCCTGCAGTGAAGCCGGTGGTGGAACAGTGACATGTCCGGCCGGTGTTTATCTGACCGGCACGATCTGGCTGAAGGAAAATGTGAATCTTCATCTTGAAGCTGGATGTGAATTGAAAGCCTGTACCGATAAAAACGAATACAATGCCAAAGACTGTTTCCCGGAACGGGACCTGGTTGAACACCAGAATACTGACGGAACTCATCTTATCCTGGCGTATCGCGTAAATAACATATCTATTACCGGAGAAGGACGCCTTAACGGTAATTGTGAGGCCTTTTTTAATGACGGCAGGCATGAGCATAGAAGCTTTAAAGGGCATTACATGTATAATATGCCGGAAAAGCGTCCCGGTCAGATGATCTATATATGTCGCTGCAACAATGTTAAGATCAAGGATATTTCGATTGATAACGCCTGTTTCTGGTCGGTATACATGCTGGGTTGTGATTATATCAAGATCACCGGTATCAGTATCAAGGTGCTGGAAGTGCCGAATGGCGACGGCCTGCATTTTAACTGTTGTCGCAATATCATTATCAGTGACTGCGATTTTGACACCCAGGACGACTGCCTTATTTTCCGCGGCCACTATCCGCCTTTGGGTGAAAATATTCCCTGTGAAAATGTGGTCGTCACCAACTGTCTGCTGAAGACTTTCTGCTGTGGGTTCCGGATCGGGGTAGGGGATGGTGTGGTTCGTAACTGTTCATTCAGTAATATCGTCATGCATCATACCCGCCAGGGCATCAACTTTATGCCGGCCTACTCGATACGCTATCCGCGCGGTACCGATATCGATAACATCAACTTCAGCGACATCACTATGGATGTGATGATACCTATTTATATGTCCAATACCGGTGAAGCCGATTTGCGTAATATCAACTTTACCGGTCTAAAGGTAAATATGACTCATTCCGCCATTATTACCGGTGACGCCAATGCTTACAATGATGTGACCATTTCCGACAGCGTTTTTAATGTTGTTCCCGGAGCCAAACAGGTATTGGGCGGCATGTATGCCGAGATCCCCAACTGCAGTTTTTATATTGAGAACACCTCAGGTCTGAAAATGCGCGATACTGTTATAAGATATCGCGAAGGCGTTGAAAAGGTTGACTCAGTATTCAACTGCATTAAATGCGCGGACATGGTGCTTGAGGATGTCGATTTCTGTAATGCAGATGATTTCGCATCTGAAAGAATTGTTGAAACAGACAGTAAGGTAATAGTTGACTGAAATAAAGCAGGAGATAGAGATGAATTTGGATAAAGTTGAATTTCATAATGCCGGAGCCGTTGAAATAATTCCAGGGCACGGAGACATTGCGCTTCTCAGAATCCCGGCGGAAGTCAGGAATAAGCTTAATCAGCGGGCTCGTTACATCGGTATGGAGTCAGTCGGCTGCGAGGTCCGCTTTGTGACCGATGCGCCTAATGTAGACCTGTATATTTCATGCACCAAACCGGAGCTTTTTGAACAAGGAGAGGTACGTGTATTCAAGGGAAATCACCGAAATCAGGTAATTTATCTGGAGCCTGGCGTGGTGACTAACATCCGTCTGACCAAACCTGCCGCCTTCGATAATGTTCCTCATGATAAACTTGGCAGTGAGGGGTTCTCGCCTGACGTATGGCGGATCACTTTTAATCGCGGCGGGGTCTTCTCGATACATGGAATTGATCCCTTTGGCTATGATATTCGTCCTCCGAAAGCCGAAGAAAAGCCATCCCTGAAATGGCTGGCCTATGGCTCCTCGATCACTAATTCAAATTTGGACGGCTATCCTCATTTTGCCGCTAGAGTATTGAATGTCGATGTTCAGAATAAAGGGCTCAGTGGAGCTTGTCATTGTGAAAAGGATATTGTCGATTGGATTGTGGATAAATGTGAATGGGATGTGCTGACCTGTGAGATGGGTATTAATATGCGTGGCGGTTTTTCTCCCGAAGAGTTCCGGCAACGTGTTGACTATCTGCTGCAAAAAGCGACTGCCACCGGCAAAACGGTCATTGCGATTAACCTCTATCCCAACAGTTTCTCCGAGGACTGGAGCTCTGACCCGGAAAATGTTAACACTGTTTCAGAGAAAGCCTATAATCAGGCGGTCCGTGACGCTGTGGCTGAGATTAATGCGCCTAACCTGCACATGATCGAAGGCAGCGATATTCTGACTGATTTTACCGGCCTGACCTCTGATTTGCTGCATCCGTGTGCTTATGGACACGCCATCATGGGCGCCAATCTAGCGGCAAAGATGAAAGAGATACTGGATATCTGATTTCTAGAATATTGGAAAAACATGTCTCTGTTTTTCTGTGAAATTAAGGCGGGGAAGGGGCGCTCAGATGTTGATGCAGTCGTGTATATAAGGCTCGGTTACGGAGTGGTTCATCATTTTGAAAGCGTTTTGTTTATCCATTCAGTAATAGACATATTTTCATGTTTTTTAAAACATTTTCTAAAGTAACCTGGAGATTTATAACCGGTCATCTGAGATATCTTAGAGACTGAATGACAACGTTCAGCAAGCAACGTTTTTGCCCGGGAAAGTCTAACGGAAGTAAGATATTCGATTGGAGATACATTCAAGATTGAATTGAATGCTTTAAATAGAGTTGTCCTGCCTATCCTTAACATTGCACACAGGTCATTTACATTCAGCCCGGAATCAAGTTCGGCCTCGATTAGCATTTTGGCTCGATCTACAAGGCTCTCGAATTTATTGTCCACTTGTTGGGGACGAGATGCCGGTTTTTTTCGAAAATACTTGATCATATCGTAGAGTAGTGCCTGTACTTGATAGAGGTCGGATTGATCTCCCGCTTTCAAAATATCACAAACCGTTTTGAAATTATGAATTATACCAATTGGGTTATCTGGCTGGATGAAGCATTTATTCTTGTCAAAACCACACTCTCTAGCATAAGTTACCGCATGTTCTCCAAGTAAATGGATATAGTGCACGAACCATGGATCATCAGGGTCTTTGAAGTATTCTATTTCAACGCCCGGCCAAAGAGTAAACATGTCTCCTGCTTCGAGATGATGGGTTTCACTTGGGGTACATACTGTTCCTTTGCCTCGGCTAAGTATGTGAAGGCAAACATAATCAGGATGCCAATGGTAGTGAGATTCTCCATCTCCCGGAATAACTCCTGCGATAAAAACCCAAATGCCGGCAGCGGGTGGACTTTCCACCCTTGATGAAACATACGATTCAAAGTCTCTTTGCATATAGATTACCAACTTTATTTGTAGAAGAGGAACTTGCCTTATGAAAAATGTAGTCTGACAATAGGTAATTTCAAATTTACATATAATAATTTCCGGAACTAATGATAAAATAAACATTTCTACCTGATGTCGTGAACAAAATTACCTAATAATAGTATTGCGTAGACAAAGTATTAAGTATATAATAGTTCTAGAAAGCAAAATTAATATCTAAATAAGAGAACAAAAAAGCATGATTTGTGGTACTAGACAAGATTTGAAGATAATGCATTCTCATCAATCAATTTTAAGATTTATGAATTCAAGTAGTCGAAGACAGAATTCAAAAAGAGAATCGATGAGGCATATCAATTTTGCGTTGGCATCGATTTCAGAAGAAGCTGTGAAAATGCCATTCAAGGAACGTTATGCGGCAGCTATGGGGCTGGCTCTGAAACAAGAACCAGTGATGCTGTTTGAAGAAGAACGTCTGGTTGGAATGCTAATCCAAACCGGGGATATACCTGAACTGTCTCCTTTACCGGATGGAGCACTTAGCCTGTACGATTACATGCGGCATAACGAAAAAATAATAGCGGGAATGTCAGTTCCGGAGAAACATAAAATAATTGGAGCTCCAGGACATATAACCTGGAACTGGGGGAAGGTTATCGAATGCGGGATTATTGGATTACTTCAAGAAATTGATAGATACTTAAAAGACGCAACAGAATCCGATGCAAAGGAGTATTACCGCTCGGTAATAAGTGCGTGGAAAAGTGTGCTTGATTGGAACTGTGCGCATCTCTCCGCTTTATGGCTGAAACGCTCAAAGGCCCTCCCTGATGATATTCCGAGACTTGATGAATTGATCAGGATTGTTTCAAAAGTGCCATTCTATCCTGCTGAAACATTTCATGAAGCATTGCAAAGTTTTTACTTTCAGCATTTAGCTGTAATGTTTGAAAATCCGTTCGGCGGCAATGGTCCAGGTAGACTTGATCAAATATTAGGCCCCATTTTGGAGCGGGATTTGAAAAATAAAATAATAACCCGGGAACAAGCTAAATACCTTGTCAAAGAATTGTTTGTCCGTTTTGAGGAGAGATTGGCCACCAATGATGGTTGGGTCGAAAGTATCATGACCGGCGGCACCAATCCTGATGGAAAATCGACGATCAATGAACTTTCCTATATTATCATTGAAGTATTTATGGAACTGAATCAAACTCACCCTGCAATATATCCCCGAATAACGACCGGTGACCCGGAGAAATATTGGGATGTATGCTCGGAATATATGCTTAAAGGGCGTAACAGGTGCCAGATATTCAATGACAAGGTTTGTATTGATATGATATCCACTTCAGGGGTGCCGTTCCACGATGCCTGTAATTATACAGCCGGGGGTTGCATGGAGATTTGTATTCAAGGACAATGCTGTGATCTGAACTGCGCCACCTCATATAACGTTAGTAAGACTTTCGAGGAATTTATATTAGACCCGGAGACCGAGCGATGCAGTGATTTTCAATCTTTATATTCGGCTTTCGAACAAAAACTACAGGATGAGTTCCGAATTCTTACTCAAATAATTGACATAACTGGAAAGTATTTCGAAAATTATCGGCCGACGCCACTATTAAGCAGTTTAATGGATGACTGCCTGAAGTTGGGAATGGATCAACATGAGGGCGGTTCACGATATTACGATTACGGATTTGCCGTTCTCGGAGTGACCAGTGTTGCTGATTCACTAATGGCAGTCAAATATTCTGTATATGAGCAAAAAATAATATCCCTGGCCGGACTGAAAAAAGCTATAAAAAATAATTATGCAGGCGATGAAGCATTAAGGCAGCGCTTACTTCGTATTCCTAAATACGGAGAGGGAAATAATAAGGCTGATGCATTGTGCCAGAGCGTGATCTCGTCCATATGTGCAATGGCAAGTAAATATAAGAACAGAAACGGAGGAGAATTAAAGCCGATGATATTTAATTTTCTCTGGACTTGTGACGCAAGCAGAGAGCTTTTAGCCAGGCCTGACGGAGCATTGGCCGGGTCATATATAGGTCACGGCGTAACCCCGCAGCCTTTGGCGTTGCGACACGACTTGACGACTGCTCTGAATTCATGTCTGACTTTAAACCTCAGTATGGTTTCAGGAGGCGCGACAACAATGTGGGACTTCGACGATCAGCATATGACTTTAGAGCAGATTAAAGCAGTTATTAAAGTATTCATAGAGCATGGAGGCATGATAATACAGGGCAATACATCAAGGTTAAAAGAGATGGAACTTGCGCTTGACGAACCGGAAAAGTATCCAGACCTGATCGTTCGTGTAGGAGGTTTTTCCTCGCGATTTAAGTCGCTCAGCCGCGAAGTACGCCAGGAAATCGTTAACAGATATAAACATTCATTACAATAAATGATTCAGTGATGTAGTATAATAATAAAAAAGCAGAATGAAAGGAAAACTTGTAGTCGCTATGAATAAAAAAATCAACATTAACTTAAGGAGAATAAAATGAAAAGGCATAAAGTTTTATTGAATCATTCTGGTATTTATTTCACACTTATCGAATTACTTGTTGTGATAGCTATTATTGCAATCCTTGCAAGTATGCTGCTGCCGGCCTTAAGTCGAGCAAGAGACAAAGCCAAAAGTATCACATGCAGCAATAATTTAAAGCAGATGGGGACTGCCGCTCAGCTTTACGCTTCTGATTTTGATGGTTATTGGGTCCCCACATGCGGATCGGTTTCCTGGCCGGGGACAAACTGGAATACCAATGAGGCTTTTCGCAAAAATCTTGGAATTGGAGATGAAACCGCAACCGGTTCCCTTGGCGAGTGGCCAGCAAGATATGCTTGTCCCAACGCATTATACTGTAAAAAATTCATAAATGCAAAGAAAAGCATTCCGATTGGGACAGTCTATGGCGCTCCATATCAGGAATTCAATAATGAACTTACTGGCTGGAACTGGGCTAATCCTGTAAATGCTCACAAGATCAGCCGTTTAGTTCGTCCGTCAAAATCTCTGGCTTTTATGGATGGAATGTGTAACTGGCTGATGCAGAGCGAGTCCGTTGCGCCAACTCAATATTTCGTCACTTTGGAAGATAGCGCTCCGTTTGGACGTGTCGCTTATCGGCATAATGCCAGGTGTACCACATTACTATTTGATGGGCATGTTTCTCCTTTTACATACTTGGTTTTATCTACAAAGACCAGCATGTGGCGTAATGTATATAACAAAGATTTTGTGGACTGATCAATAATGCTTAAACACATTTTATTTTTTCTTTTTGCGGCTTTGGGGTTGAATGCCTCAGTGCTTGTTAAAGCTCCGGTAAACTCATCCCGGTTGAATTTTGATCCTGGTGTATGGAAATATGATGGAACTGTTCTGACTGGATATTCAAAATTCGATTCGGAATGGGCTCTATACAAATCTCAGTCCCATTATTCAAAATTACGCTTTGAAGTTGAGATTACTCCAGGTGAGGGCAGGCTAAATGGATGGTCAAGCGGAGCTGTTGGAATTTTTTCAGATAAAAATAATTACTGGCTCCTATCTTTTCATCAATCTCCAGCTTCGGCCGGGAGTAAAAGAATCGTTGGACTGAATGAAATGAAGGGAGGCCAGTGGCTGGCGGAGCAGAACTTGAAAAAACTTAAGACTTTTGTCGGAAACAGTCGCTTCAAATGGAAACCTGGATCAAAATATATAATGCGGCTGGAGCTCACAGGTAAAACCATACTGGGCACAATTCTGAACCAGTATGAAGATGTTGTATGGCAAGCCGGTTATGAATTAGACAATCTCAGTGTTAAAACAGGGATTCCGGCTTTATACTTAAACTTCATGCCGGTTTCGTACCAGGCGTTCAGGGTAGATATTTCACCATCATACTGTGTTGCACCATCCAGGATTAACCATCCTGAATATGCTGGTCCAGATAGCGGCATGAAATCAATTAAAGAAGGGACTGGTTTTTTCAGGGTGGAAAAAAGAGGAAAGCGCTGGTGGTTTGTAACTCCTGACGGTCAAGACTTTTTTGTAATCGGCACCGATCATGTGAACTATACCAAGCACTTTTGTGCGAAACTGGGTTACGCTCCATACAAGCGAAGCGTGGAGCGTATATATAATTCCCCTGACGAATGGGGAGATAAAACCGTGAGTAGACTGAAGAAATGGGGCTTCACGGCTCTTGGCACTGGTTGCAGTAAAGAGGTTCAATATAAAGGGTTGCCTCATGTTGAAAGTTTAGCGGTCGGAACAAAGTTTGCCGCAACATCGCCGCTTGTTCCCCGGGGACACTGGACCGGCTTTCCAAATGTATTTGATCCGTTATGGAGAACATTCTGTGAAAGCCAGGCGGGAAAACAGTGTTCTGAGCATGTTAACGATCCGTGGTTGATAGGGTATTTCCTTGATAATGAACTTGAATGGTTCGGTAGAACAGCCGGAGGCAGTGAAAATGGATTGTTCATTGAAATAATGAAGCTGCCGGAAAATCATTCCGCCAAAAGGGCTTTAATTGAATTTTTGAAAAAATGTTATAATAATAAGATATCCTCTTTTAATAAAGCATGGCAGTTGAAATGTGCCAATTGGAGTCAGGTTGCCGCCTTTAAACAATTGCCCGCCTGCAATTCCAGGACCAGACTTGATCAGAGGAAGTTTCTTGAAATCGTTGGTGAAAAATACTTCGGGACACTTGCTGCCGCTATCAGGAAAGCTGACCCTAATCATTTGCTTTTAGGCTCACGTTTTGCCGGGAATGCGCCCGAATGGGCTTGGCGTTCTGCCGGGAAACACTGCGACGTTATATCTTTCAATATGTATCCATGGCATGATCTGGAGACCGGAAACACAGATGAATTGCGTCAGCGGATATGGCATTTTTATCGATTGGCGAAACGTCCAATGATGATAACCGAATGGTCTTTTCTTGGGCTTGATGCCGGTCTGCCATGTAGCTACGGCGGAGGAATGAGGGTGGATACCCAGCAACAGCGCGCAAAGGCATGTCGCTATATGCAGAGATTGATGTTCGATCTTCCATTTATGATAGGCAGTAATTATTTCATGTGGGGAGATGAACCTGCATTAGGGATTTCGCCCACATTCCCTGAAGACGGAAGTTATGGACTCGTTAATAAAGATGATCGTCCGTATAAAGAGTTGGTAGACATGTTCAGTGCCTTGAATAAACAGGTATATGAATTACATGCCCGGTCTCAAACAGATGATGCATCTACTTGCAAGAGGCAATCTGAGCGTCCTTTGCCGGTTAAAAGCGGAGAAGTTAAGTACTGGCGAAAAGGCAACGCTTTCAAGATTAATAACGGTGCATTGAGTATTGAGTATGATGGTACCAGCGGAAACTTTGCTGATCGTATCAAGCTGAAAGGGCATTTATTAGGATATTATAATCCAATGGTAAGGCAATACTCTGATCATGACTACTGGACTATGACTGATAAGGTTGAGAAAATTAGTTTCAAACGGGAAGGAAAAATTCTCGTCGTTGACCTGGTTGGTTCAGGCGGTGGAAGCGGTAATGATATTCGTTTCGAAATTGCCCACAGATGGAGAATTACGCCTGGAACACCATGGTTTGAATCAAGTATTATGTGGGTAAAGAACGGTAGCAATAGTAAAATTATTCGAATAAAATCACTGTTTATCTCTCTGTATTCAAGTTTATCCGGAAGTCAGAAAGATGATAAGGTGTATGGGAAACCGTTAAGGTATTATTATAAAAATGGTCGAATGGCCTGCTGGATCGAAGAAAAAAGCAAACTGCGCTTTGGTATTGCAGCCGCGAAATACGGAAGATATGATTATATTGACGGACAAGGCTTGTTAAAAATACAGTACTATATAGATCATAAGGGAGTTCAGCATCCTGATGCCAGGATCGTTTTGGACCCGTTGCTTGAACTGTTGCCCAATCGGAGATTTCTGCTTAAACCGATAAGAAAATTTTTAATTTTCGGAGCGGAAAAAGAAGAGTGGAGTGAAATTAAAGAATCACTGGAGAAGTGGAGTAGTATTTAAACAGCTTGAAGGAATAATTAACAAAGGAATAAACATGCTTGATTTATTATTTAAATTAAAGATTATTATCGTGCTTTGCTGTCTGCAATCAATTAAAGTCATGTCAGAGGATCATATGAAGTTTGGTCATGGGGCTCAGTTCTATTTAAAACGTAACGCAACTTCCGGCGGAGTGAAGAAGGTCGCTGTTTTTGCTCATCCGCCATGGAAAGATGGTGTAAAAGGACAAGTCGCA
>MDTD01123499.1_pt1 | contig 13242 bp, 9 predicted proteins | sample 811221 | NCBI WGS metagenome assembly MDTD01 (sample SAMN05326646, study PRJNA326480) | marine metagenome | isolation source: seawater | place: Pacific Ocean: South West | collected 2011
AAAGGAGGCTCGTGAACGTCGAGTCCGATGCCGTGTCCTGTGCCGTGTGTCATGGCGCAGTAAGAAAGCGGATCATCTTCGCTGGGCAGGCCCATTTGAAAACCGTGCGATTCCATTGCATCTCGTGTTGCCTGGTGAACCTGTTCGCCGGTAACGCCCGCTTTCGTTGCCGAGATGGCAGCAGCTTTCGCGGCGATGACTGCGGCGAGCATCTGCGTGGCTTCGTCGGGTATCGCTCCATGCACTACTGTTCGTGTGCAGTCGCCGTTGTAAAGAGTGCTGCGGTTCTGGGGAAAGATATCAACGATCACTGGCTCTTCCGTGCGTAAGACACCGTGTCCCAGGTTATGACAATCCGCTGCTATTGGTCCTCCCGCAATGATGGCTGGCACATTGGCATAACCTCGATCCAGTAACCAATGATCGACCGCTGCGCGCACCCGTTCCGCCGTGAGTGGTTCACCATCATGAACTAGGGTGCCATCGCCTTTTGCTGTCGATCCCGCGATCATTCGACACGCCATCTCCATAGCACCTTCGGTGGTTGCCTGGGCTTCGCGCAACCACTCGAGTTCTTGTTCGTCCTTGGCGCGGCGATCCAAGACGCCGAGCTCGTCATCCAGTTCAACGGTGATGCCGGCCCGTTGTGCGAAATCGGCATAAATCAAAGGTAGCGAGCGATCCGCGGTGACACGCTGAACGCCATGTCGTCGTAAACATTCTGCAGCGGCTTGGGCGGTTGCTGTTTCTCGATCTCCCGAAAGACCTCCCTCAGGAGTGTAATCGGCTGGACAGCCCACCTGGTCGACTCGAGCGTTTGCTCGCGCTCGCTCCATCTCGATATCTCGCAAGATTAAAATCGAGTTCGCCGATTGGTTTTCTTCCATCAGTTGAATAAATGCCGTTGGATCTCCGACTGAAAACCGCAATCGGTGAAATAGAGCGGCGTTGCTGGCGGGGATTCCAGCCATCAAGATTGCTTGATTCGAGGCCATCGACTTTCTCTACCTTCCTGACAAAAAATTCGCGTCGATTACGTGAACATTGATCGCTGCCAAGTGTTCATCTGCGCCAGCATTCACATGAGGTGTTCAGATTACCAAACAAATGCTCGACGCCAACTCCCCCCCAAAGTTGGTGTGTGTAATTCCTGGGGAACTTATTTGCGATTGCGATTCACGTGGATTATCCTATTGCCCGGTAACGTGAACAAACGGAAGAGGCGTTCCGCGATAAACCACCTTCAGATTGATCTTGAAAGGAACGTTAATGATGAAGCTCGTAGATTGGCTAAAGACAATTTCTCTTGTAGCGGCCCTCTTGGCTGTTGTGAATACTCCTGCCTCGGCTGACCTCTATGGACATTGGCCTCTTGATGATGGCGAAGGAGATGTGGCTCGAAACCTCGGCCCCGGAGACGATGGGGATATCTTTGATGGCGATTTTCTCGGCCTTGGTGATGATGGGAGTGTGTGGGTCGAAGATGATGACCGCGGCATGGTTGCGGGCTTCGCTGGAGCCTTTGTCGAAGCCGGTGAATTGCCGATGATGGATTTGGAAAATAATTTTTCCTGGGCCTTCTGGGCGAAACAACCGGAAGAACAAGCCAGTCCCTCGAACGACATTATTATCGGCAGTCGATTCGGTTTTGGTGGCGGTGATACGGCACCTCGGGAATTCATCAAATTCACGCCGAATCGTTTTGAATACCACATGAACGCTGGATTTGACAACGATTTGCAGTATGACTTGTGCGAGTGCCCCGAAAGACACATTCCGAGTGATGACGAATGGTACCACCATGCGGTCGTCAAGAACGGTAGTGAACTGGCATATTACCGCGATGGTGAGCTATGGAATGAGCATGAGCTCCTCGACCCGATGTACAGTGACGAACCTTTGCCCTTTAACCTTGCTGGACAAAACGGCCAGGAAACCTGGACGGGTTATCTGAGTGACGTTCGACTCTATGATCACGCTCTCACGGAAGCTGAAGTTGCAGACATCGTCAGCGGTGGCGGTGGCGGTGGACTTCCTGGCGACTTCAATAATGATGGTGTCTTGGACGCAGCCGACATTGATCTACTGACCGTGGAAGCGAACGCTGGAACGAACAACGCGAGTTTTGATCTCAATAACGACGCTTTGGTCGACGGAGCGGATCGAGAAGTTTGGGTCAATGATTTGCGTCGGACTTGGTTTGGTGATTCCAATCTGGATGGCATTTTCAACAGTAGCGATTTTGTCAGCGTATTCACCGCTGGTGAATACGAAGATGCTGCAGCCGGAAACTCGACTTGGGGTACCGGTGATTGGAATGGCGACCTCGAATTCAACAGTAGTGACTTTGTCACGGCCTTTGTAAGTGGTGGTTTTGAACAAGGCGAACGACCCGCAGCAGCTCAGGCAGTTCCAGAACCCGGTTCGGTAATGCTCGTTTTGATGGGCGTGATCGCTCTGTTCGCGGCTCGCCGCCGTTAAACTCAAACGCCCGTTTATGAGACGGGTCTTACCAATCTTTTGCATGGCGCCGGAATTGAACGGCGCCATGCGTCTTAATGCGACAAGATTTGTTGCTAACGAATCTGCAGGCCCCGCGGTAGTGACTCTCCAAAGGCACGTTGTTGCTCAGCCGAGTCGAGATCACCGCCGGTGGTTACCAGCTCTAGGATGTGCTGTGGGCAGTCGTGGGCTTTGAGCCAATCGACGACCGTCTCTCGGGTCGAATCACCAATGTCTCGGTAGCGATCACCGGTGCGCCGCGAAAGTTGCATTACGGTAAAGCTGTAGGTCGGGTCGTCATCCGCGGCTGCGATGAGTGCATCGATCCAGGGTGAAATCGATTCCGCTGAGATGACCGTGTTCAGAGGACCATAAATGGGTACTCGACTCCCCAGCCGACCTAGCGCCCACGCAATGGCAGGACGAACTGATTCCAATTTACGTTTGCCCAGCAGATCGGTAAGCATTTGGCCTAGCTTCAATTTGACGTTCGGAGAAAGCAACTCCAAAGAAGCGAGCAGTCGCCACAATTCCGCAAATTCAGGAATTGTGAAATGAGCTTCGCCTTTTACACCTGCAGCTGTCATGCGGCGATGTAATGCTTTGACTGATGCTAGCAACGGTTCGGCCAGAGCTCGCTGTTGTCCTGCCGGAAGTCCTCCGGCAATCCGTCGCCATAGAATCCATGATTCCGTGCGACAGACGGCCGACTTATGGGCCAGCTTGCCCTGGACCAGTCGCCAGCTTTCGGTGACCCGCCAGTCATCGACCGGCATTCCATAGCCCGGTCGCAGGGAAAAGCCAAGCAGGTTCAACCAGCGTGCCTCATGTTGCTGGCTCTTGCGACGCCCCGATTCTAATTCGACCAGCTTTTCCCAAATACGTCGCAAGAGGGACATCGGCCACTCGTTCCGGTCCATGCCGGATACCTGCACAAGTGATTTGACGAGGTCACTTGGTTTGCGAGTCGCGTCGTCGGCGAACGTCTTTGTCAGAAGTTCTTCGCAAGGTGCCCAGAGAGTTTCATCCAGAACGCCTTCATGTTCCCCGAACGATTGACCGGCAGTGTGATCCGTTTGAGTTGCGGCGCGAACGTCAAATTGCAGTCGCCAACGACGATCGCCTTCGGTCTGTTGTAGCGACAATTCGATCGTGCCGATTTCGCTCAGTTGAGCGTGCAGTCGCACCGGCACTGTGCCGCGTTGGTTACGTCGTTGAGTTCGCAATGCGGTGCGCAGGGGGGGAAGGGTCCGCATTTGTTCCGGATTGATCTCAACGATGTTTCCCGGCATATCGGTGAGACGCGTGCTGGAGACATGCAGGGGAAACTCCACCGGTTCCGAAATCCGCAAGTCGAATTCCATCTCGGGTAATTCGATCGCGTCGCCCGGTTGGGCCGATCCCGGAACCACGCAGACCGCAGCTTCGTCTTGATGATGGGAAGCACCGACGTAGTAGCTGCGCGCAAGACCGGCTGCGATCCGGACGCCCTCGCCGCGCCTGACCATCCCGTAGTAAGCAGCTCCTCGTGCCACGGCCATGTCGAGCCGATCGTTTTCTAGCAGAGTGGGTGCCCACCCATCCTGATCTCCAAACCAGGCCGTGACCGTATCCAACAACCGTTGTTGAATCAACGGTGATGCGAACAACCCACCATTAAGCAAGATCAGATCGGGTCGCGCGGGGTCATAAGGAAAATCGTCAGGATCGTGGATGTCGGCATGTCGATGAGCTCGTAGAAAGGCACTCAAGTACCGCGTGATTGCCGAATCCGGTGTGTAAGGTAACCCAAATTCTTGAAAACCAGATCGACGCTGTTCAGGTTCGTCGTTGAGTTCAATTCGAGGGAAGAACCCATCGATCAAGACTTGCTCTACTTCGCTGCGCGTCACTTCGACCCTCAAGCTTCCACCGATGAGTCGACTGCCTGCGCCAGGAAGATTGATGGTCATCTGTTCCGGCGGATCGGATCCCAACAGAGTCTCTTTAGCTTGACGGCAACTACGGACGAGCACGTCCCATTGGCGAGGTTGTAATTTTACATCCTGGCTGAGCTTGGTCTCCAGATGTGTCGCAAGAGCCAGGTCCAGGTTGTCGCCGCCCAGAATCAGGTGATCACCGACGGCGATACGATGAAAGACCACATCCTGGTTCTGTTGCTCGTCCTGATCCTCCGCTCGGCGAACCCGAATCAGAGTGAAATCAGACGTTCCCCCGCCAATGTCGCAAACGAGAATCTTCTGTCCGGCTTGAACTAGAGATTCCCAATGGTCCTGATGTCGATTGACCCATGCATAAAAGGCTGCTTGAGGTTCTTCGATTAAGACCACGCGTGGTAGGTCGGCCTGGGCTGCCGCCTTCACGGTCAATTCTCGGGCCACCTCGTCAAAGGATGCCGGTAATGTGAGGACGATGTCTTGTTCGGCAAGTGGGTAATCCGGCCAACGATGGTCCCATGATTCCTTGATTTGTCGCAAGTATCGAGCACTGACCTCGATTGGGGAAAGTCGATCAACGTCGTCCGCGCCGTGCCAGGGCAAGATTTCTGCGGTGCGGTCCACTCCGGCATGACAGAGCCAAGACTTTGCTGAGGCGATCAACCTTCCTGGTGCTAACGCACCCTCGTCTCGAGCCATCATTCCGACGACATGATCTGCTGCTTTCGCTTGCCACGGTAACGCCAGTGCTTTTTCGTGTCCGTCGACTCGAGTTGGCTGAAAATGAAACGACGGTAACGTGTCCCGGGCTTCAACTTGCCCTGGAGCCGTCAATTGCACAACTGGAAAAGAGTTTACGATTCGGTCCGTAGATTCTGTGTCGACGTAGCAGACCGCAGAATTCGTAGTGCCCAGGTCAATGCCGACGATATAGCGACTAGGGGCTTCATCAATAGGTAAGTTCGCCAGATTCATCCATACGCTTTACCCGATTTTGCGATGGACGGCAATGGTGGCGTGGCACACTAGTCGAACCAGGCATATCGCAAGATGCAGAAGAGTGCCTCGAAGCCATCCTTCATCCCGATCTTTTTGCCGGCGTCCCAATCTCGTGCGTTGTAGCGGATCGGCAGCTCATACACCGAATAACCGCGGCGAGCGATCTTGGCGGTTACCTCGGGCTCAAACCCAAATCGATTTTGCCGCATTGGCAAGTCGCTAATGACCTGACGTCGAAAAGCCTTGTAACAGGTTTCCATGTCCGTCAGACGTAAGCCGGTTGTGAGATTCGAGAAACGTGTGAGTAAACGATTGCCAAAGCGGTGAATGAATGATGATCCACGGTGCCGGTTTTCGAGAAACCGTGAGCCATAAACGACATCGCAGATGCCGTCCAGAATCGGTTCGAGCAATTTTGGAATGTCGCGGGGGTCATATTCCAGGTCGGCGTCTTGCACCAAAACGATGTCGCCTGACGCACAATTGAATCCGGTTCTGACGGCGGCTCCCTTGCCCGCATTCTGTTCCTTAAGAACGATGCGCAATTCGGGAACCTCTTTGAGTTTCTCGAGGATCTCGCGAGTCCCATCTGTGCTGCCATCGTCCACCACGATGACCTCTTTCGGGATCTCGATCGCAAGCAGCCGAGCAATCATCTGGCCGATCGTTGCCTGCTCGTTGTAAACGGGCATCACAATCGACAATTGAAAGTTGTTCGGATAGTTGTGACGCGCTGCCGGTGCCTCATAGTCGTCAAGCCGATTTAATTCTTGGGCAAGATGATTCAGCTTGTCGAGTAATCTGTTGGTTCTTTCAATCGTTTCCAAACCATTTTCGGTCTCAACGGAAACGGTTGAGCCAACAGCGACAGATGTGTCGGAATCAAAAAAATGCTCGATGGCCAGGTTCTGATTCATGGATTCTCAATTACTTCCTTGTCAGGGAGCGAGGACCAAATCGCCGCTGAGCCGCATTCGCGGCGCTGCGGGCCAAGGTACGGTCCCATGTTGTTTCGTCAATCCAATGACGCGTCGAGATTTAGGAATATATCGAGGGCTTGCCTCTCGATCAAATTCCTGGGCTCGTCCCCACAGCTCAGCCAGCTCGTCCTGATACAGCAAAACCCAATCGGATTTTGCAGTTCGTATGACGTTTGCGGCATGCTGTTGCCTTCTATTTAACAACACAAGGTCCGGTTGATGCGACATCAGTATTCTTTTTGGATCGGTCGGGGGTGAGTCTGGACTTCGATATCGCTGGGCTGGGCCGCCATTTCCAACAAAAAAGTCAAAGTGGAGATCTACAACCTCCTGCGGATAGCAGGTGCGAAAACGACCGTCAAATGCGACCTCGACGCCAGAATCCCCTGGCTTTCGAGCTCCCATGACGCCAAGTGCGTATTGGGCCCATCTGCCGGATACGACCAGTTTGCCAGCCAGCCCCTGATCCGCCATATATTGAACAGCTGAGACCGGGTAGGCGTCTCGACGAACCTCTAAGCTTCCCAGGCGTCGTCCCGCCTGGCCGGCAAAAATCGCTGCCAAAACAAGCAGCAGCAGGCAGGCGACGGCAGAAGTGGCCGACGAAATCTTCAAATCATCGGGAATACAAATTGAAACTCTCAGTCGTTGCCAAATGGATTCCAGGTGAACAGGTAGCCAAAATCCGCACAATAGTGCGACGAAAGGCATATGTCGCTGATGGCTCAAGGCTTGAGTCAGGACCAAGCCAATCACGATCAGTTGAGTGAAGTCACGTGGTTGACGACTGAAGACAAATCCAATCCCTAAGAAACCGAATAAGAGCCATGTCTTTAACGCGTCTGCCGTGAATAAGTCCGGCGGATGCCATTCTTGGATCTCTGGTCGAGGAACTCCGAGTGAATCGACAAGCCAGGTATGCAACTGCATCCCATGAGGATTCACAAACGTTGCCCCGATACCGACACCCATCAGACAGATTAGATGAACGATAATTCTGCCACGCCCTTCTTTTCCGATGGCGAATATCTCGACCGCACGGCAGCTCAGGATCGCGATAAAGACGGCCAGGCCGGCCAGGAATCCGCCGTGGGTGTTGGCCCAGATACAAAGCAGGGGAGGGCAAAGCCAGAGACCGTAGAGTCGCTGAGTTGAAAGTTGGCGATCAGTGCTTGCCGGGAAATCAGGCCATGGCAGGTTCCAACGTCCTGACCAACCCGCAAAACACCAATCCGTGAGTGTGATTAACAAGGCAAAAAAGGTGAACGTCAGTACGTGGGGTCGCAGACCCCAGTAGTATGAGAGATTGATCGCGACAATCACGCAAACGGATCCCAGGATGATCGAGTGCACCTTCTGCTGGAGACCGTGTCTGATCATGAGCAGGAGCACACCGCATCCGAGCACAGCTTTCAAGACCAGGAGGCTTTCCACGCCCAAATGATTGACGCCCATTGCGAAAATGATTTCGCTGAGATGTTCATGGTTGATCCACGGGTGTCCCTGAGCTGTGAAGGTGTAGGTCGCCGTTTCCGCGACGCCGTGCTCCAACGTGTCTTGTCCATAAGTGACATGACCCCAGAAATCCGAATCGACGGTATTTGGGCTCAGCGGGATCGCGCACCACAGGACGATCGTCGCGAGAAAGGCGAACCGAAGAAAGGAGCTCTTTTCGGAGCTCTTTTCGTTGAATGACAGATTCTGAGACGAAACCATGGATTACCGTGAGACACCGTGTGGAATTGGCTTGAAGTCACCTCTGAAATATAGGTCATGGGCAATCTGGCTCTGGGGTGTAGATCCGATGGGGCATCGACGGTCGATCGGAACGTACGGTGGCGACGACGGGGATTCCGGATGCCGACATGCCTCCGCCGCGCCAGAACTGACGAGTTTGCAGGATTTGACGGCTGCTGGATTTCCTCCACGGCAACAAGTCGATCTAATAGAGTGCAGAGACGGTAAACGACCCCCCCTTTGAGTTTTCCATGGATCTGAGGATTTCATGCACAAAAAAATATCGAGCGACCAGGATCAGGAGAATCTCGTCGACATCGACGGCGTCCGTTTGCACCTGAGTCACCCGAACGAAACGATTGGTGAATGGATCGGCCAGGACGAGATTTTGAATCAGCTGTTAGCCTGTTGGCTGGTGGTGGATGACGTTGATCTTCCGCTTTCTCCCAGGTTGGTTGGGCCCCCCGGAATTGGGAAGACGGCGTTGGGGATGGCGGGTTCAAGGATGCGCGAGCAGCAGCTCTACATTTACCAATGTACCGCTGACACGCGTCCTGAAGATCTGCTTGTGACTCCGGTGCTGGCTGAAAATGGCAAGATCGCTTACCACGCTTCACCACTGGTAACCGCGATGTTGAGAGGCGGCATTTGTCTTTTGGACGAAGGCAATCGGATGAACGAAAAGTCTTGGGCGAGCCTCGCTCCGCTGCTGGACCATCGCCGCTACGTTGAGTCGATCGTGGCGGGCATTTCGATCCCCGCTCATCCTGACTTTCGTTGTGCGGTTACGATGAACCAGGATGAGTCGACGTATGAAATCCCCGACTACATTCTTAGCCGTCTGCAGCCAACTCTCGAGTTGGGATATCCCGACAAGCAGGATGAGATGGCGATTCTGCAGTATCATTTGCCCTTTGCCGAACCGGAAATGTTGGCGATGACCGTTGAATTCTTGCAGCGGTCCCATGAATTGAAGCTGGATTTTTCCACGCGTGATGGAATCAATCTTTTACGCTATGCCATGAAACGGCTCCAACAGATTCAGGATCATCCGATCAACAAGGACGAGTTATGGCGCGAGGCACTTCATCGTTGTCTTGGTGAAGATGCCTTGGACTTGGATTCGCTGGCGGATCGACAGCAACGTACGCTGGGAGGTGATTCGATGCCGTTGGGGCTGGGGGACTTCTTCTTTACGCAAGAAGATCCGCTCAATCCGGATCGAGACGATGACGACGAAGATGAAGAACTTTAGACAAGCGAAGTTTTGGATCGGCCAATCAGGTCGACTCGTTGCGAAACTTTAAGAGTAGACGGTGCGATGTCAGAGGTATTGCGAATCGGATCCCGAATCACCGCGTTGCCGGTGATTCATGGAAGCGCTGACTGTGCGTTGGAAGTGCGGCGAGTCATGCTTGACCAGCATTTCGACTGCGTTGCCGTACCGCTGCCGCCATCGTTTCGAAATGACGTTCTCGCCGCATTGGATTGGTTGCCGACCCCGACGCTCATCACACAACGAGAAGCCGAAGCTTACGGACGTGAGTGGTCACCCGAGGATGATCTTTACGATGACTCTGGCGACTCGGCGTCACTCAGCTACGTACCCATCGATCCTTGCCAGCCGGTGATTGCGGCATTGAGGATTGCTCAAGGCGAGCGATTGCCTTGCGAGTTTATCGACCTCGAAACCGCTCGGTTCGAACCGGTCTCGGCAACCCTGCCGGATGCTTACGCCTTGAAGAAGGTGAATCTTGAACGGTTTGCGGCGGCCATGTTGCCCAGCATTCCACCGCCAGATCATGGGCAACCTCGTGCTCGTATCGAATGGATGGCTCATCGTTTGAGGGAACTCGAGCAGCAGTATCAATCGATTCTCTTCATTTGTTCTGTTCTGGATTGGCCGTGGATTCGTGGGGCTTATTGTGATCAAGTCGAACCAGCAGTCGAAGAAGATCTGGTCGAGGAAACGGAATCGTACGCGATTGATCCCAATACGTTGATCTTTACGTTTGGTGAGTTGCCATTCATCACTGCCTTGCACGAACGGGCTCGCGCAGAGCTTGAAGATGACGAAAACCTGTCGATCGACGGTATCAAGGAATTGTTGCTTACCGCTCGCGAAGCCTACTTGGAGGATTTCCATGGGCGAGCACGAAAGATCACACCGCATCTTCTTGCTGTCTGTCTGCGATATGTTCGAAATCTTACTCTGCTGGAACGAAGGTTGACCCCCGATCTTTATTCCATCGTGATTGCAGCCAAGCAGATCTGTGGCGATGGATTTGCCTTGCACGTTGCCGAAACGGCTCGAAACTATCCCTATCTACAGTCAACAGGGTTGGACGAAGCTGGGATGGGCATTGATCAAATACGTTTGCCCGACGGTGACGTTTATTCTGCCAAGAGTCGATTACCGGGGCCGCCCATGACTTGGCGATCTTGCGAGCTTCGTCGGCGTCCTGACAAGACGGAACGAGAGCGGTGGGCCATGAAGTGGAATCCGATGTCCCAATGTAGCTGGCCGCCGGAAGACGATCTGATTGAGAATTTTCGCGCGCACGTCTGTGATCGGGCGAAACAGATCATGGGAGCCGACCTTGTGCGGACGGAAAAGTTCACCACCAGTATCAAGGACGGAATTGATATCCGAGATACGCTACGAAACTGGCACACACAGGAAATCTATGTAAAAGTTTTGCCGCCCTCCCGGGGCAAGCTTGATGCTGTCGTCATGCTGTTCGATTGCCCCGCCGATCCAAGAGATTATCCCTGGCGGACCACCTGGTTTGCTGAGCATCAGAACGAATCGACTTTGGCATTCTTCGGGACCGATTTTTCTGAGGAACTCGTGGGGCCGGGAATTGGATTGGCGAACTATGGCGGCGCTATGTTTCTCTTTCCTCCGGTGTCCATTCCAGATATTTGGATTGATCCGCGACTCGACTTTACCGAAACACTGGAAGAGCGATTGCTGGCGGCCGCCTGTTTGCACAGCAGTAGTCCCACCGTCGCGCTGTTATCCGCGTATCCGCCGGGTGCTGCCTGGCGACGGTTAGCCAAAAGATTCTCCAAAAAATGGATCCACGTTCCGCTGGCGCAGTTCAGCGATGCGACGGTTCAGCAGTTGCGGATGGTGCACGTGTTGAATGGCCACCAGATTCGCAGCTATGCATCGCACTTTATACGGAAGGCGTGACAGACATTATCGACAAAAACCGGAAGCACGCTGCGATCAGCAGTGAGTTAGCTGTCGGTCGAAGGCGCCAGTGCCAGTTCCTTGAGGGCATCAAGGCTTGCCAACACATCATCACAAGAGATCTGTTGCCAATCGTCTGTTTTTTGCCGAAGGATGGCGAGTTTGAACGCCTCAAATGCCTCCGAGAGATCGGACGGGAGCTCGGCCAGATTCTCAAAGGGACGCACATAGGGTGCGCTTCCCAATTCGTCCTCAGCGTAGATCGACGCGCCCGTCTCCCGATCGGTTGACTCATCACCATCGACGTTATCTTCGTCGCCGAAGTCTGGACCCGCCGGACTTCGAGCTTCAGCGATGTGGTCTGAATCAGAGACGACAAGACGCTCTTGTGAGCTGGCAGTCTCGGAGGATTCGGCTTCAAAATCCTCGTCAGGCTCTTGGGCCACAATTTCCGAGTTCTGAGGTTCGTCTTCGGCGACCGCGCCATGAGATTCCCAGCGTTGACGTCGCATGTGGGATACTGACCACTTGCTTTGGCTCGCTCCCTCAAGCCACATTTCAGCGTCGTCCCAGTCGATGGCGGCTTGGAAATGGCTCCAGAAGAGTCCTTCGTAATCCTGGTAGTTGGAACCAAATCGTTCGTAGACGCGACGGAGACGACCCACGTGTTGTCCGCTCACGCCATCGACCAATTCGCTCCATGTCTGGTCCGAGTATTCGGTTGCAGAAGCACCGGACTCGATGGCTGCTTCACGCCACTCGTGAATGATCCGACCTTTTTCCCAATTCGTGGTACTGATCAGACGATTCCAGCGACCGACAAACGGTTGGGTGGTGGTATCGATTGAAACAGCTTCTTGCTCGCGATCCATAGCGCAGGCTCCTGACAACATCGAATCCTGAAGACGTCCCCGATGCTAACGGAGCAACAAGAGTTCGTGAAGATGCACCGCCTCTTAACGGCGACCAGGATCATTCGAGCCGTATTTTTTCGAGATATTTCGTTTCTCAACGTGTTGCGTTCTCTGTGAAGAGCCTGGCAAGACGTTGGGGAAAACTTGTCGAAGAAAAAAAGGGATCCACTCTGGGACGCAACTTGGGTCTTGTGGCCCGGTTTCGGTGGTATCTGGCGGTTTTGGTAAGTCGCGAATACTATACGGATTGTAGGGGCGGATGGCACAAGACCATCCCGCATCTGGCACTAGCCCGCTCGTTCTGCGGATTCAAAGCCACACGCTTTGTGGGCTCCGTTACAAAACGGACGATTCGCGGAATGTCCATAACGACACAGGGCGATCGCCAGCTTGTTGGGATCGATGGGAAACTCGTTGCCTTCCCCGTTCACGAGGGTCACTTTTTCCTCGACCAGAAATGGTCCATTGTCGCGCACTGAGATTTTCACGTCTGACATCACCTGGCACCTTGGTGTTTTCGAAGGTTTTCGATAACGAATTGGCTGGGATGATGCCTTGAATTCATCGTGCGAGTTGGGTTTGAGTAGCCCCGATCGGACGACCGGGATCTCGAAAGACGGTTACCCGCATCGCGAAAGACTGATTACAATCCGGGACTGACGAGGTGATCATGCAAGAAGAAGCCAGTTATATCTGTCCCGCCTGTGGGGAGGAAATTGTCGTTCCCATCGACCTGTCGGCAGGGCATTCCCAGGTTTACGTAGAAGACTGTCCCGTCTGTTGTCGTCCAAATGTGTTGCACGTTGAAGCCGATGACGATGGCAGAGTTCAGATTTGGGGTGAGGCCGAATAGGGGAGACATATGCGGCAGCCAAAGTCGGAACGCAGGGGAGCAATCCAACAAGGGCGCGGAGCTGTTCATACCGTTCGGCAAGAGATTCGAGGAGTGTTGATTTTCCTCGGTCTCATCTGGG
>MDTD01175592.1_pt1 | contig 13241 bp, 8 predicted proteins | sample 811221 | NCBI WGS metagenome assembly MDTD01 (sample SAMN05326646, study PRJNA326480) | marine metagenome | isolation source: seawater | place: Pacific Ocean: South West | collected 2011
TGCCGGTAAGTCCTCGCTGACCGATGAACTGGTCCGCCGGATGCTCGACCAGTTCCCGGATCGCAGCGTGGCCATCCTGTCCGTCGACCCCAGCCGCCGCCGCACCGGGGGCGCCCTGCTGGGTGACCGCATTCGGATGAATGCGGTGCACGGCCCGCGCGTCTACATGCGCTCGATGGCCACCCGCCGCGCCCACCTGGCGGTTTCCGGCTCGGTGCAGGACAGCCTGCTGGCGATGCGCGCGGCCGGGTATGACCTGGTCATCCTGGAGACGGCCGGGATCGGTCAGTCCGACAGCGAGGTGGTCGATCTCTGTGATCTGTCGCTCTACGTCATGACCCCCGAGTTTGGCGCGCCGTCCCAGCTCGAGAAGATCGACATGCTCGACTTCGCCGACGGCGTCGTGCTGAACAAGGCGGATAAGCGCGGCGCGGAAGACGCGCTCCGTGATGTGCGCAAGGCCGTGCAGCGCAACCGCAACGCCTTCGACCAGGCCGCCGAGGACATGCCGGTCTATCTGACCGCCGCCTCCCGCTTTGCGGATGCCGGCGTCGATGAGCTCTACCTCTGGATCTGCGCCAACCTCGGCCAGCGCGAGGAGCGCAACTGGGAACCCGCCGCGTTCCCCGAGCGCGTGTCGGAAACGCCGACCGTCGTGCCGGGCGATCGCGTGCGCTACCTCGCCGAGATCGCTGACACGGTGCGCGGCTACAAGCGTCGTATCGCCTCGCAGGCCGAGCTGGCAGGCCGCGCCGATGGCCTCGCCCGCGCGCTACGCGAGCTGGGTGATGAGGTCCCGTCCATCGAGCACGGCTACAGCGCCGAAGCCCTGGTCGACGACGCGGTCGACCCGACGGTGCGGGTGCTGCGCCAGCGCTTCCACGAGGTCTGCCAGGACGTGCAGCCGGAGCTGCGCAAGCAGCTGGCTAGCTGGCTCGAGAAGAAGGCGGCCTACGAAGCGAATGATTTCGTCTACGAGGTGCGTGGCAAAGAGATCCGCGTGCCCGCGCAGCATGAGACCCTCTCCGGCACCAAGGTGCCTAAGGTCGCGCTGCCCGAAACGAAGGACTGGGGCGAGCTCGCCAAGTGGTTCGGGCTCGAAAACGTGCCCGGGGAGTTCCCCTTCACCGCCGGCGTCTTCCCCTTCAAGCGCACCGGGGAAGACCCCACGCGCATGTTCGCGGGCGAAGGCACCGCCGAGCGCACCAACCGGCGCTTCCATTACGTCTCGCAGGGGCAGCCTGCGGCGCGTCTGTCGACCGCTTTTGACTCCGTGACGCTGTACGGCGCTGACCCGGACAAGCGGCCGGACATCTACGGCAAGGTCGGCAACTCTGGCGTGTCGGTCTGTTCGCTCGACGACGCCAAGCGGTTGTACTCGGGCTTCGACCTCTGCTCGCCGAAGACTTCGGTGTCGATGACCATCAACGGCCCGGCGCCGATGATGCTGGCCTTCTTCCTGAACGCCGCCATCGACCAGCAGGTTGAAAAGCGCCTCAAGGAGACCGGCCGCTGGGAGGCGGCGCAGGAGAAGATCCGCGAGCTGTGCGGCGGCGAGGTGCCGGAGTACCGCGCCGATCTGCCCGCCGGCCACGACGGCCTTGGGCTGGGCACGCTCGGCGTGAGCGGCGACCAGCTGCTGCCTGCGGAGGAGTACGCCGAGGTCAAAGCCGAGGCGCTGAAGACCGTGCGCGGCACGGTGCAGGCCGACATCCTGAAAGAGGATCAGGCTCAGAACACCTGCATCTTCAGCACCGAGTTCGCGCTGAAGATGATGGGCGACATTCAGCAGTACTTCATCGACGAGCAGGTCCGCAACTTCTACTCGGTTTCAATCTCCGGCTACCACATCGCGGAAGCCGGCGCGAACCCGGTGACCCAGCTGGCCTTCACGCTCGCTAACGGCTTCACCTTCGTGGAGTACTACCGGGCGCGCGGCATGAACGTCGATCACTTCGCGCCCAACCTGTCTTTCTTCTTCTCGAACGGGGTCGATGCCGAGTACTCGGTGATCGGCCGCGTCGCCCGCCGCATCTGGGCGGTCGCGATGCGCGATCTCTACCAGGCCGGCGAGCGCTCGCAGAAGCTGAAGTACCACATCCAGACCAGCGGTCGTTCGCTGCACGCGCAGGAGATCGACTTCAACGACATCCGCACCACGCTGCAGGCGCTGTACGCGATCAACGACAACTGTCAGTCGCTGCACACCAACGCCTACGACGAGGCGATCACCACCCCCACCGAGGAGTCGGTGCGCCGCGCGCTCGCGATTCAGCTGATCATCAACCGCGAGCTGGGGCTGGCGAAGAACGAAAACCCGCTGCAGGGCGCCTTCATCGCCGAGCTGCTCACCGAGCTGGTGGAAGAAGCCGTGCTGGATGAGTTCGTGCGGATCGCCGAACGCGGCGGCGTGTTGGGTGCGATGGAAACGCAGTACCAGCGCGGCAAGATCCAGGACGAGAGCCTGCACTACGAGACCCTCAAGCACACCGGCGAGCTGCCAATCGTCGGCGTGAACACCTTCCTCAACCCGCACGCCGAAGAAGGCAAGGTGGTCGAGGTCGAGCTGATCCGCTCGAGCGACGACGAGAAGGACTCGCAGGTCGATCAGGTGCGCGCCGTCCAGGCCCGCCACCGCGCCGACTCCGAGGCCGCGCTGATGCACCTGCGCAAGACCGCGCTGGCCAACGGCAACATCTTCGAGTCGCTGATGGAGGCGGTGAAGGTCTGCACTCTGGGACAGATCAGCCAGGCGCTCTACGAGATCGGCGGGCAGTACCGCCGCAACGTCTAGGCTCCTTCGCAGCGGGCCCAGCCCGATGCGGCCCGGCCTTCCCGGCCCAGAAAGCAGAAACCCCGGCACTCCGCAGAGTGCCGGGGTCTCTTCGTTCGCTTCGAAAGCGACTTACCAGGTGAACGGAATCTTGACGTAACGCATCAGCGGACGCGGGCTGGTCAGATCCACCCCCGTTCCTTGCGCGTCGATGTCAAACACGACTTGGTAGCGGATGAAGCGATAGCCTTCGAGATCGGCGAGGTTGCTCGTCCAGGAGTTTGGCCCCGGGAAGGGGACGCCCGGCACGTTCGTGCCCGGACCAGACTCTTCCGCACCCTGGAACTCGATGCGCACCGCAGTCGAATCCGGCAGCACGTCCGAAGCGCCGTTGGTGGCGAAGCGGAAGAAGCGCGGGCTAAGCGACCAGGTGACGCCACCGGCCCCGGCCATGGCACCATCGCGCGGCTCGGTGAGCAGCGTGAGGACGTCACGATCGCGGTCGTAGCTAGCCGACACAACCTCGACCGCCGTGGCGCTCGACACGTTCGGGCGGAAGACATAGCCCAGCAGCAGCGAGGGCGAGCGCAGGAAGTGCTCCTGACCCGCGAAGGCTGCCGTCGCATTGCCGATTCCTGCTTCGAAGTCGAACAGGCTCAGGCTGCTGGTCGCGCCGGTGACGACGGCCGGAAGCGCGTCGACAATCTCGTTGGTGACGTTGACGGTGCCGTCGGCGGTGTCAAAGCCAGCGATCGAGATGAGGCTCGAGGCGTAGTCCGGGAAGTCGACGCCGGTGCCCGTGGCAGGCTGACGCAGATCGGCGAGGCCGGTGTCGACCCAGCGGCTGCGGAACATCGACTCGGCCGAGAACAGCGGAACCAGCACCACCGGCTGCGGCGCCGCAAAGATACGCAGCATCTCTTCCACGTTGTCAATGTCGGCATCGTTGTTCAGGTTGCCGTTGTGGATGTAGTTGCGAATCTCTGCGTCGCGCGAAGCCGGCCAGACGATGTCGGTCGCCGGGTTGGGCACGTGGATCTGCACAATGCCGTTCGAGCCGGCGCCACCACGACCGATCGCATAGGTGCCGTTGCCGTCCTCGTCGAGCGGCTTACCGAGCCACTCACACTGCTGAACACGCGACATAGCCCAGCCACGACGACCGCCCACGGCGCTGATCGCTTCCGAGAAGAAAGCGTCGGAGATGGGGATCTCATACCCCACGCCATTCTCAACCGTGACGTTGGTATCGCCTTTCGCCGAACCGTCGAGCAGATCGATGGCCGAAATGTCGAGCTTGGAAGCGGTCGACAGCACGATGTGGCCCCCGGAGCCACCGCCCGAGCCAGAGATCTGACCGTAAGTCCAGCCGATCGATTCGCCGCCAACGCCGTTGCCGCCGCGGGCCCAGATTTCGCCGGCACCACCGATGGTGATGTCGCCGATGGCGAGGACTTGAACCTGACCCCCACCGCCACCGCCCGGTGCACCCTTGCGGTACTTGGTGATGCGGCCGTTCGGGAAGTTGGGCTCGGGGAAGACCGTGGGCAGCGGCTCGGTGCCGTTGCGGTTGTAGAGCACCATGTCACCCGATGCACCACCGCCGGAGCCCGCCCACGGGACCAGCAGTTCGCCGACCGTCACGGAGCCGTCCGCGTTGATGCGGGTGCCCCAGAAGTCGTTCGAGGTCGAGCCGTCGTTCGAGAAGATCGTCGGGCCTGCCTTGCCGCCGTCCGGGCCATCCGTCGGGTGACCGTTGATCCGGCCGTCCGGGTTGTACGGGTCGATGGCCGTGGTCATCAACGGGTCGTTCGAGAGGGGGTTGGGCTCGTTGAGCGCATCATCCCACGGATCCTCCAGACGCTGGCTGGGACCACCGTTGGCGCCACGCTGACCATCGCAAGGCGTGCCATCGGCGTACCACAGCACGATGTCGACCTTCTCGTCTTCCATGCCGTAGATGCCGACCGGGTTGTTGTCCGGGTTGGGCTCGCTGCAGTTCCACGAGGAGCCACGGGTGCCGTCCTCGCCGCCATAAGCCACGTAGGGGTAGCGCGTCCCAGCTAGATTCGGGTCAGTCGCGGTATCCCAGAACAGCACGTGGTCGGCCAGGTAGTTGCGGTCGATCTCCGGCATCTTGTCGTCCGCCGTCCAGCGGTACCAGTGCGGCGAAACGCTAGGCGTGATCGCGAAGGTGCCACCACCACCGCCACCGGCGATGTTGTTGATCGACTCCTGGTTGTAGCTGCTCGAGGTGCCGGCGCTCTGGTTGAAGCCGCTCTCACCGCCCTGGCCACCCTGGCCCGAGAAGTTGAAGCCGCCGTTGCCGGAGCTGCCGCGGTAGGTCTCTTGGAAGACCTCCTGTGAAGAGGTGCCGCCGTCGCCGCCGCCGCATTCGCCTTTCGCACCACCTTCCGGGCGCTGCGGCGAGTTGAGGCCGGTCGGCCACACGGCGTTGTTGCCGCTGACGTTGAGGCGACCATCGATGCGCACCTCGCCGGTGGCGTAGATGATCAGCGGGTTCTCGCCGCGACCGCGCAGCTCGCTGCCGGACTCGATCGTGAAGTTGCGTACGTTCAGCACGCCGTTCTGCACCGTGAACGTGGTGTTGTTCGAGTCGGTGAAGAAGGTCTGCGAGTTGGTGAAGATCTCCGAGTAGCCGGTGTTCAGCAGGAAGTCCTGCGTCGTGAACTCGCCGGGGAAGTCGAAGCTCGCCTGGACGAAGCCGTCGCTGTATTCAGCGGCCGGCAGCGGCAGACCGCTGGAAAGATCGAGGTCGGCGGAACTCGAGAAATCGTCCGAGTACTCGTCGGCGACTTCGATCGTGCCCCAGGCGACCGTGTTGTCGTCGAAGTATTCCGCGAGAGTCGGCACCGTGTAGATCGGCGTGGCCAAGTCGGCCGCGTTTTCTTGGCCGGCGATGTCCGAGAACTCGCGCTTGATGACGACCTTCAGCTTGCGGTTGGTGGGCAGAATGCCCGCCACTTCGAAGTTGACGGTCGAGCCATCGAGACCGCAGTTGTCCGCCACCGACAGACGGCCGGGCAGACGGTTGGTCTCGGGGAAGACGTTCTCATTGGCGGAGCCCACTTCTCCGTCGGCGTAGAGAACGTAGAGGTTCTTCTGGTTCAGGTTGCTCGGACGTGCATCGATGGCCTGGTTGAAGTTGATGCGGATGAAACCATCCGGATCACTGAACAGGTTGAGGCCCGCCGGCCATTCGATGGGATTGTCGTCGTCGAGCGCAAGCGGACCTTCGACGTAGTCCACGAACAGGTCCGAACCGGCTGCTTCGGGCGAGTAGAAGGTGCGCGTAAAGCCCTGCGTGAGCGGGCGGCCCTTCTTGTCGCGCAGCACCGCGGCCCCGAACTTGGCGGAGCTGGCAACGGTGAGCCGATACTCGTGTCCACCCGGTACGAAGGAGCCGTTGTCGTTGCTCTGCGAGCTGGGGCAGTGCGGCCGGAAGACCAGCGTGCGGCCAGTGCCGTCGGCTTTGATCTCGAAGGAGCCTGTGACCGGCTGGTTCACATCCGGCGAGGTAAAGCGCACCGTCGAGAACGAGACCGAATCGGGATCGATCGGGTTGTTGAACTCGAACTCCATCAGGCGGTTGAGCTCCCAGGTCACCCCGTCGCCGAGGTTGGAACTGAGCAGCGCAAAGTTGCCGGAGGTACCCGAGGTGCCGGAGCCAGAGCCAGAGCCACCGCCCCCGCCGCAGGAGGGCAGGAGGAGGGCCGCCGAGAAGGCGGCCGCGGTGAGGAGGCGCGAAGAAGTGGGGAACGCCATGTGTAGGGATTCTAGGACACGAATGCCGCCACCGGGGCGGACCTTCTCTAGAGTGCAAGTGGCGTGCCAGCCGGATTTCGCAGGAAGCACGCTGCGAGACGGGCGACTCCGCGCCGAGTGTTCGATCGCGCACGGGACTCGCCTCAGGGGGCTCTCCATCCTACACTTCGCGGCATGGTCGGTTGCGCACTCGGCGAAGGTCTCGCCTCGATTCAGGACCAGCTCAGCGCCGAGCTCGCGGTGCTCCGCTTCGAAGAGCCCGTCACCCACGCCTATCTGCCCACCGACTACGCCAGGGACTTGTGCCACGCGTTCGCGGCCCGTGCCCACCCCGAACCGGAGGCCCTCTTGCTCGGCATGAACCCGGGGCCATGGGGCATGGCTCAAACGGGCGTTCCATTCGGTGAGGTCGCGGCGGTTCGGGATTGGCTCGGGCTGCGCGGCGAGGTCGGCAAGCCCAACCCCGAGCACCCGAAACGCCCGGTCGAGGGCCTCGCCTGCACCCGCTCGGAAGTCAGCGGGCGGCGGCTGTGGGGCTGGGCCGAAGAGCGCTTCGGCAGCCCCGAGCGCTTCTTCGCCACCTTCTTCGTCCACAACTACTGCCCGCTCGCCTTCCTCGAGGAATCGGGCCGCAATCGGACACCGGACAAGCTGCCGGCCAGCGAACGCCAGGCGCTGGAGACCCCGTGTGACCGGGCGCTGCGCGAGGTCGTCGAGCTGCTCCGGCCCAAGCGCGTCATCGGCATCGGCAAGTACGCCGAGAAGCAGGCGCGCCGGGCGCTGGACGGCATGACGATCGAGATCGGCACCATCCTCCACCCCAGTCCGGCCTCGCCGATCGCCAATCGCGGCTGGGCGCCGCAGGCCGAAGCTCAGCTCGAAGCCCTCGGCATCGCTCTGCCCTGATCCCCCATGCGCATCGTCTCGCTCAACCTCAACGGCATCCGTTCCGCGGTCAAGAAGGGCGTCCTGCCCTGGGTCGAACAGCACGCTCCGGACATCGTCTGCGTCCAGGAGACGCGGATTCAGGACCATCAACTGACCGCCGATATGCGCGCGCCGGGCGGCCTCCACGCCCACTACCTGCACGCCGAAAAGCCGGGCTACAGCGGCGTGGGCATCTGGTCGAAGCGCGAGCCGGATGCCATCCACGAGGGCCTCGGCGACCCCGAATTTGACCGCGAAGCGCGCGTGCTCGCGGCCGACTTTGACCAGCTGCGGGTCGTCTCGCTCTACCTTCCTTCGGGTTCGTCCAGCGAGGAGCGCCAGCAGTTCAAGTACCGCTTCATGGATCAGTTCCTCGACTGGATGGCCGAGCAGCGCGCGGCGCATCAGCAGGTCCTGGTCTGCGGCGATTGGAACATCGCCCACCGCAAGATCGACCTGAAGAACTGGCGGGGCAATCAGAAGAACTCCGGCTTCCTCCCCGAGGAGCGCGCCTGGATGGACCAGGTCTTCGACAGCAGCGGCTGGGCGGACGTCTACCGCGGGCTCTACCCCGAGCACGAGGGCGAGGCCTACACCTGGTGGTCCAATCGCGGCCAGGCCTGGGCCAACAACACCGGCTGGCGGATTGACTACCACGTCGCGACCCCCGAGCTGGCCCACGCGGCGCAGCAGGCCGCGGTCTATAAGGAGGAGCGCTTCTCGGACCACGCGCCGCTCACGGTGGATTACGCATTCCGCGACTGAGCCTGCGCGGTAGGCTGAGGAGGGCCCATGGCGGGCCACCTCCCCGTTCTCCGATGCGCAGGATCTCCCTCAGTCTTCTCCTCGCCGCGCTGGCCGCCCCCACCGCCGCCGCGCAGTCTTCGTACACCCTGGATGTCGACGCTTCGACTTCCAACTTCACCTTCGGCGGCGACTCGAGCGTCGGGGTGATCCGCGGCCGCCCGCCGACGTTTGACATGGACGGCGACATGGAAGTCGAACTCAGCGCTTCGGGTTCGGGCTTCAGCAGCGGCCAGTTCACCGGCGGCACGCTGGTGACGGTACCGACCCGCATCAAGGCCGAGATCCCCAACATCTTCTCGTGGCTGCCGCCGCTCGCGACGATCTACATCGACGACGCGGCCTTCCAGCCGACCAGCCCGGTCTTCCCGATCGACGCGGCCGGCAACTTCTCGACCGACATCGTGATGACGCCGCTGGCCGGCACCGTCACGATTATTCCGTTGACCGGCTCGACGACCGTCGGCAACCTGGTCGACTACGGGGCCACCGACCCCACTCCGGTCGCGGGCACGATCCTGCCGAACGGCGGCGGCGCCAGCCTCAGCATGCCGGTCGATCTGACCTTCTACAGCGATGACGGCCAGGGCAACTGGGTGCAGCTTGATCTCGACGGCACGCTCAACGCCAGCGCCGCGAGCAGCAACGACATGACGCTCTCGACCCCGGGCGCCGTGGTCGCCGGCAGCAACGCTGACTTCGACGTGATCAACGCGACGCCGTCGAGCGCGATGTTCCTGGCCTACGGCTTGAGCCTCGGCTCGACCCCGGTCCCGCCGCTCGGCATCACCCTGGACGTGAACGGCGCGAAGCAGCTCGGCGGCACGGTGGTCACCGATGCTCAGGGCAGCGGCGGCTGGACCATTCCGGTGCCGGCCATCGCCAGCGGGGTCACGGCCTATCTGCAGGCCTGCCAGCTCGGTCGCACTTCCAATGTGCTGACCGTCGCGATTCAGTAATCCGGCCCCAGACCCTTACTCGGCCTGGTCGACCTCGGGTTGGCCAGGCCGTGCTTCTTGCAGCGCCGCCCGCACCTGGCGACAGGCCAGACCCACCTCCGGGCAGGTCAGCGCCACCCGCAGATAGCGCCCCACGCGCCGCGTCTTCACCAGACCGGCCGCCTGCATTCGCGCTAAGTGCTGAGAAAGGCAGGGCTTAGCAACCCCCGTCCGGCGCAGAATCTCGGCGCTCTGCATCTCTTCGCCGGCTCGCGTGAGCATGTCGAGGATCTGCAGCCGCACCGGATGCCCCATCGTCTTGCAGAAGACAGCCTGGGCGCGATACGCGTCGAGCGCGTCCCCTTCGGAATGGACGTGTTGAATCATGATCGCCGTTCGCAACTCCGTTAACTCTCGGTTCTCGGTCCGACAAGGGGGATTGGGTGTGCCCGGCGACGCTACCGTTTGGGCATGAAGCTTTGCACCCCTGTCGTGCTTGCGGCCGTGCTGCTGCTCGGCTCCTGCCAGACCATCCAGCAGCCGCTCCGCCCCGGATTGACCCGGACGGCCGTCGCGACGAGCTACTCCGACCTCGACACCCCCGCCGGGGACACCAAGGAATTGGCGATTCACGGCTCTTGGGGCACTTTCTGGGAAAGCGACCAAGAGATCGGTGTCAAGGTGGCCTACGACGATCTCGAGGTCTCGGGCGCCAGCACCGAGGCCTGGACGCTCGCCCTCTACGGCCGCTACTACCTGGCGACCACCGAAGTCCTGCTGCCCTGGGTCGAGCTGGATCTGGGTTGGACCGACAACGATCGGGATTCGAACATCTCCTGGCTGGCCGGGCTGGGCATCACTCAGTTCGTCACCCAGGGTGGCGCCATCGAAGCCGGGGTCACCTACCAGGACGCCTTCGGCGACGTGGACACCTCGGGGATCCGTTTCCTGATCGGCTACTCGATCTTCTTCTAGATCGTTACCCGGGGCGTGACCGCCCCTAAAGTGCGCTCGGCGCGGGCCTCACGCCCCCGCCGGGCCCGGCGTCAGGCGGGGGCGAGCCTGCTTCCCCCCTTCCCTGCGCCGCGTTATAGTCCCCCCTCCCGTCGGCGTCCCCTCGCGTCGACCACTCCGACATCCGCGATGAAGAACCCCCTTCTCCTTCTTGCCCTTGCGGCGGCGACCGCCGGTGGCTGCCAGCAGGCCGCTCACAGCGGTCCCGAGTTCGCTGCCGGGATGTCCCGCACGAACTACGCCATTGGCCTCACCATGGCCGATGCCGACGGCGCTGCGTACACCTCCGCTGCCGGTGGCACTCCGACTCTGGTCGATAACCAGCTGTCGAACATCACCGTCGCCGAGTACGACTCGATCAACCTCGCCGCCAGCTACAGCACCTTCGTCAGCCCGCAGATCGAGCTCGGTACGCGGATCGGCGTTGGCTTCGCGAGCGCCGATTACCTGACCGTCACCGACACCGACTACGACGGCGACGGCTTCAATGACCGCGCCAATGCCGGTGGCGTTGTCGGCGACGAAGATCAGAACTCCTTCCAGGTCGGCGGTTTCACCCGCTGGTACCCGACCGCGCTGCGCTGGAACGCCCTCGCTCCGTGGGCCCAGTTCGACTTCGGCTACTACCTGGGCGATCTGTCGGGCCTCTACTACGGCGGCTCGCTGGGTGCTTCCTGGTTCCTCAGCGACACCACGGCCATTGAAGCTCGCTTCTACGCCGAGACTCTCAACGAAGACGACGACACCGCGGGCTACGGCTTCGAGGTCGGCTACAGCATTTTCAACTAAGACCACGCGTCTTCCTCAACGGCCGATCTCGCGCGCGCGAGGTCGGCCGTTCTTCCTTTCATGAGCAGCACGCCGCCCCGTATTCTCGTCCTGGATCAAGGCACGACCAGCTCGCGCGCGGTGGTCTACGACGAGCGGGCACAGCCTCTGGCCATCGCGCAACGCGAACTCGCGCAGTCCTTTCCGCGATCCGGCTGGGTCGAGCACGACGCCGAGGAGATCTGGCAGGACACGCTCGCCTGCGCCCGCGAGGCCTTGCAGCAGGCGACGCTCGCCGCAGACGCGGTGGCCGCGCTGGGCATCACCAATCAGCGCGAGACCATCGTGCTGTGGGACCGCGCCACCGGCCAGCCTCTGCATCCCGCCTTGGTCTGGCAGGACCGCCGCACCGCGGATGTCTGCGCCCGGCTGCGCAAGGCCGGCCACGAGCCGCTGGTCCAGGAGCGCACCGGACTCCTGCTCGACCCCTACTTCTCGGCGACCAAGCTGGCCTGGCTGCTCGACCAGGTGCCGCAGGCCCGCGCGCGGGCCAAGGCGGGCGAGCTGGCCGCCGGCACCATCGATTCCTGGCTGATCTTTCGGCTGACCGATGGCGCGGTGCATGCCACCGACGCCACCAACGCCTCGCGCACGCTGCTGTGCGGCCTCGAGAGCGCGGCCTGGGACGAGGAGCTGCTCGCCCTGTTTGACGTCCCGCGCGAGCTGCTCCCCGAGATTCGCGACAGCGTCGGCGACTTCGGCAGCTGTTCGGCCAAGCTTCTTGGTGCCGCGATCCCCATCTGCGGAGTGGCCGGCGATCAGCAGGCGGCCGCCTTCGGCCAGGGCGTCCGCGCGCCGGGCACGATGAAGAGCACCTATGGCACAGGCTGCTTCACCCTGGCCCACACCGGCACGACCCGCCCGCGCAGCGCGCACCGCCTGCTCGCGACGATCGCCTGTCGGCGTGACGGGGTGAACAGCTACGCGATCGAGGGCAGCATCTTCCAGGCCGGAACGGTCGTGCAGTGGCTGCGCGACCAGCTCGGTCTCATTCGCGATGCCGCCGAGACCGAAGCGCTGCTCGCTGAAGCCGATCCGGACGGCGACGAGGTGCTCGTTCCCGCGTTCACGGGCATGGGCGCGCCCTGGTGGGATCCGCACGCGCGCGGCGCGTTGTTCGGGCTCACTCGGGACAGCGGCCGAGCGCAGATCGTCCGGGCAGCGCTGGCTTCGGTCGCCTGGCAGACCCTCGATCTGGTCGAGGCCACCGGCCACGACGTCGGCGGCCTGCCGCAGCGCCTCCGCGTCGATGGCGGGATGGCCCGCAATGACGGCTTCCTGCAGCTGCTCGCCGACACCCTGCAGATGCCAGTCGAACGACCCGCCGATACCGAGAGCACCGCCCTGGGAGCCGCGCTTCTGGCGGGCCTCGGCGCCGGAGTGTGGCAAAACGAGACAGATCTGGAGACTTGTTGGCGCTCCGACCGAGAATTCACGCCAAGCGTGGAACCCAGCCGGATCGCGGCGCGTCGGCACAAGTGGCGGCGAGCACTGGAGAAAGTGCTCGATCCGATGTGCACGAATCCCGTCACCCCGGACAATCCCGCGTGCTAGTCTAAAGACGGCGGTCCCAGCGCCGTCACCACTCTCATGAAGCGTTCCCTTTCTTTGGTGCTCCTCAGCACTCTGGCCGGTGCTCTGATGAGCGCGCCGGCCGGTGCTGCCCCGCAATGATGCCCGACAGGTGGAGTCGCCGGTGGCGGCTCATATGGCGGTCCTTCTGATGTGGGCAATGGTCCGGTTGGCGGGCCCCCCTCTTCTGCTCCGGGCTCCACGCCCACCACGCCGGGCGCGCCCGGTGTTGCTCCGGCCCCGGGTGTCACCGGCGGCTCGAGCGGTGGCGCCAAGCTCGTGATCAACCACGGCAAGACCGCCAAGGCTCTGCTGCGCATGCAGTGGGACTACCCGGTCTACGGCGTGGTCAAGAAGGATGCCAAGGATGCCGGCACGGATCACCGCACCGGTGCGCTGAGCGTCTCCAAGGCTCTGCCGATCGAACAGGCCTTCCTCTCGATCGCCGGCGATGACCCGCGGCCGCTTCTCGTCCTGCGCGAGTGCGAGCACTGCAACGGCACCGACGATGCGCTGCTTTCGAAGACCGAAGGCAACGAGCGCACGCTGCTGATGGCGCGCTGGTTCCACTGCGTCAAGCTGCCGACGCACGTGATGAA
>MDTD01002915.1_pt1 | contig 13240 bp, 11 predicted proteins | sample 811221 | NCBI WGS metagenome assembly MDTD01 (sample SAMN05326646, study PRJNA326480) | marine metagenome | isolation source: seawater | place: Pacific Ocean: South West | collected 2011
CTTTTAATTCTGACAAAAATATTATCTTGACCACCGAAAAAGATAAAGTAAAACTCGTCAATTTTAAAGATAATTTTAAAGATAATAAAATCTATTTTATTCCTATTAAAATTAACATACAAGATTCCGAGAAGTTTAATAACGAAATAATACAATATGTTACTGAGCATAAAAGAAAGCGTTGACTTTATAAAAGATAAAACTAATTTTCAAGCAGAGATTGGTATCATTTTAGGCACCGGACTTGGTGGGTTAGTTTCTGAAATTGAAATAATACATTCAATACCATACAAAGATATACCTCATTTTCCTCTCTCAACTGTAGAAGGACACTCAGGGAGACTAATTTTAGGTAAATTAGGTGGAAAGAAAATTATCGCTATGCAAGGAAGATTTCATTTTTACGAAGGATACACAATAGATAAGGTTACTTTTCCAGTGCGAGTAATGAAATTCTTAGGTATTGAATACCTAATAGTATCTAATGCGAGTGGAGGTGTAAATCCAAATTTTGAAGTCGGAGATTTAATGATTTTAGAAGATCATATTTGTCTTATTCCAAATCCTTTAATTGGAACGAATCTAGACGATTTAGGACCAAGATTTCCGGATATGAGCGAACCCTACGATAAAAACCTCATTAAACTTGCAGAGGATATTGCTCATGAAAAAAATATTCAATTGAAAAAAGGAGTATACGTAGCTCTTTCGGGTCCTACTCTTGAAACTCCTGCAGAATATAAATACATGAGAATAATTGGTGGAGATACTGTTGGTATGTCTACCGCACCAGAAGTGATTGTTGCTAGACATATGAATATCCCTTGCTTTGCTATGTCGGTGATCACAGATTTAGGAGTTCCAGGAAAAATTAAGAAAGTAACACATGAAGAAATACAAAAGGTTTCTGAAAATGCAGAACCAAAGTTAACATTAATAATAAAAAATTTAATTTCAAAAATATAAATATGAAACACTTACTTCTTACTTTAAATATTTGCATTTATAGTATATCTGCTTTTTCTCAAACAAACGCCAATCTATTATTTCAATGGGACGACCCATCTTTGATTGGATCTAGTATGTATGACAACACATATAATGAATGCTGGGGATTTAAAATAAATGATCATGAAATTGCAGTAATAGGATCTACTGCTGGAACTCACTTTTTTGATGTTACAGATCCTCAAAATAGTACAGAAGTCGCATTTGTTGCTGGAGCATATACAGGTGCCGGTGTTATACATAGAGATTATCATGATTATAATGGATATTTGTATGCGGTTTGTGATGAAGGAAACTCAAGTACTCTGCAAATTATTGATATTTCAAATTTGCCAAATAGTGTTACAACAGTTTATGATTCAGATTCATTATTTCAAAAGGCTCATAATATTTTTATTGATACTAATACTGCGAAATTATATGCTTGCGCTGTAAAACATGTAAATCCCACAAGTTATACAGCAATGGACATATATTCTTTATCAAATCCTACTCTACCAAACTTAATTTACACCTATGATGAAGTAGGACATGTTCATGATGCATACGTCAGAAATGACACTGCTTTTTTAAATTGCGGTAACGATGGATTTAAAATAATAGATTTCACTTATTTAGATGTTCCAGGGGGAATGGCTCCAATAGAATTAGCTTCATTAAGCACTTATCATGATGCAGGTTATAATCATTCTGGATGGCTTTCAGATAATGGTAAATTTTATGTAATGATGGATGAAAATCATGGATATGATGTAAAAATATTAGATGTTTCTGATTTTAATAACATTACCGAAATTTCTATTTTTAACTCAGGTACAAATCCTCAGTGCATGGCACATAATGGAATTATAAAAGGAAATTTATTATACATATCCTACTATCATGACGGGTTGAGAATTTTTGACATCTCAGACCCGTATAATCCTAATCAGATTATTTATTACGACACGTATACTCCATCATCCTACAATTCTTATAAAGGCGCTTGGGGCGTATATCCATATTTACCCTCAGGAAATATAATTGTTTCAGATATGCAAACAGGTTTATATATTTTAGATTGCTCAACACCTACAAACATTGTTGATCATCAATCATCTATTTCATCTATATATCCAAACCCTGTTTTTTCAAGTTTCACAGTAAACAGTTCTGCTAATAGAATTGAAATAACTGATATTTCGGGTAGAATAATTATAGAAGAAAATTTATTATCAGAGAAAAGAGTTTGTAGAAACAATATTTCAAATGGTTTGTATATTTATCGCCTTTTTAATGAAGAGAATAAAGAAATAAAAAAAGGTAAAATTATCTTTGAATAAATGAGAATATCTGAAAAATATGAGGCTATAATTGGACTTGAAGTTCATGCCCAACTTTTAACAAACACCAAGGCATATTCCTCTGACGAGAATATTTATGGAGCAAACCCTAATACTAAAACCTGTCCTGTAACATTAGGACATCCTGGTACACTTCCTGTATGTAACACAAAAGTTATTGAATATGCGGTGAAAATGGGAATTGCTATTGGATCTGAGATTAGAGAAAGAAATGAATATGCCAGAAAAAATTATTTCTATGCAGATTTACCAAAAGGATATCAAATTACACAAGACACTACCCCTATTTGTAATGGAGGATATATTGAGATAAAAGACGAAGAAGGAAAAGATAAAAAGGTTAGAATTACACGAATACATATGGAAGAGGATGCTGGAAAGAGTATTCATGATTTAGATCCATTTAATACTCTTATCGACTTAAACAGAGCTGGAGTTCCTCTAATTGAAATTGTAACTGAGCCCGATATAAGAAGTTCAGAAGAAGCCTATAATTATATTCAAGAAGTAAGAAAATTAGTACGATATATTGGGATATGTGATGGGAATATGGAAGAAGGAAGTTTAAGATGTGACGCAAATGTTTCTGTAAGAATTAAGGGAGATGAAGGATTTGGGACAAAGGTTGAGGTTAAAAATATGAATTCTAGTTCAAATGTAAGGAAAGCGATTGAATATGAAATAAATAGACAGATAAATATCTTAGAAAAAAAAGAAGAAGTAATTCATGAAACAAGAAGTTTTAATGCAACAAATGGAAGTACAATATCTATGAGACACAAGGAAGAAGCTAATGACTATAGATATTTCCCTGAACCAGATTTACAACCTGTGATAGTTACTCAAGACTACATAGAAGAAATTAAGAAATCTTTACCTCTATTACCTAAACAATTATTCTTAAAATTTACAGAAGAATATAATTTATCTGAATATGATACGAATATCTTAATTGAGGAAAAGGAAATTGCCTTATACTTTTTAGAGGTTGTTAAATATAATAAAAATTATAAATCTGTAGCAAACATAATAAATGGACCTATCAAAGCTTATTTAAATGAATATGCAATAAACATTAAAGAATTTAACATATCTCCAGAAAGAATATCTGATTTAATAAAGTTAATTCACGAGGGAAAAGTTAGTAACTCAGTTGCAACTTCAAAAATATTTCCAAAAATGATTAATACAGATTTATCTGCTGAAGAAATCGCTAAAAATAATAATTGGATCCAAGATTCCAACACAGATAATTTATCAGAATTTGTACAACAAGCAATTTCAAAATATCCCGATAAAGTTGAAGAATATAAATCTGGAAAAAAAGGACTTATTGGATTATTTATGGGAGAAGTAATGAAATTATCTAAAGGAAAAGCAGATCCTAAAATAGCAAATCAATTAGTAAGAAAAGAACTAGAAAAGTAATACAAGTGACAAAAAATAAAATTTATTTTGCTTCAGACTTTCACTTAGGATATCATATTTCTGATTCTTTAGAAAGAGAGAAGAAAATTGTTTCTTGGTTAAATTCTATTAAAAAAGATGCAAAATCTATTTACTTAATTGGTGATATATTTGATTTTTGGTTTGAATATAAAAATGTAGTACCTAAAGGTTTTGTTAGATTTTTAGGAAAAATAGCTGAACTTACTGATTGTGGAATTACAGTACATATAATAGTTGGAAATCATGACTTATGGATGAAAGATTACCTAAGAAAAGAATGTGGAGTAAAAATTCATTATGAACCTATAACAATAAAAGAAGGCAATAAAACTATTTTTATAGGTCACGGAGATGGATTAGGACCCGGAGAAAATTCTTTTAAAATCATTAGTAAGATTTTTAAAAATAGAATTTGTCAATGGTTATTTGCAAGAATACACCCAAATACAGCTTTAAGATTAGCTCATTTCTGGTCAAAAAGAAGTAGAGAAAAAGGTGAGACACCAAATTATCTGGGTAAAGAAAAAGAATTTCTCGAACAATTTTGTATCAGTCATCAGAAAGATAATTCTGAAATTGACTTTTATGTATTAGGTCATAGACACCTTCCTTTAGAGATAAATATAAATGAAAATTGTCAATATATAAATACTGGAGATTGGTTAGATCATTATTCTTTTGCAGTATTTGAAAAAGAAAATATCTCTTTAAAATATTACTAAATAAAAAAACTCAATTTTCATTGAGTTTTTTTCATCTAAATCTATAATCTTACTGTACAACAATCTTTGTTGTTTCCATTACTTTTCCATCTACTAAAATAGAAATAAAATAAACTCCTTCTTCTATATCTTCAAGATTTAATGCGTGAGTATGGAATCCTTTTTGTAAATTTTTGTTTAGAATAGATTTTACTTCAGATCCTAACAAATTATATATTATCACATCGACATTTCCTTTATTTGAAGTCTCAAACATTACAAAAGATGTAGAATTATTAGTAGATGGATTAGGAAATACAGACAAACCAAATCTGTTAAAAGATGTCGGTTTAATAAGTAAGTCTGCTTCCTCTCCAATTCTGATATTATCAATATATAATCTGTTTGTCAATGACACTGAAGTATATTCAAATCTAAATCTAACATTTTCTGATTTTAAATCATTTGAACCAATTCTATCATACATCACTGTATCATTCCAAATCATATTATCATCTGGAATAAAGTCTTGAGAAAAGTAACCTGCTGATGCAACTTCTTCAGGAGAAATTGTCGCTAACTCTTTCCAAACACCACATTCCTTAGAATAAGAAACAATTAACTCATTTCTAGGAAATGAATTCACCGCAGCTCCAATAAAATCAAATGAAATTGCAGGTTCAGAAAGGTCTGATAAATTGTATGCCTGAGTTTCAAATATTATTGAGTTTGCTGAAGTTAACTTCTTTCCATCAATCATTATAGAATAATTTCCATCTGAGGCAGCTAAAGATGTATTTTCCCAATTTGGATTTGCAGAAATATTGAAATTCCAATCTGATACTAATTCATTATCTAATACATGGAAATCATCCTCTAATACTGAATTCTCAAAACTATATTTATATGAATCATTTGTATTAGTAGCTGAAACAGGAAGTATAGTGATAAAGTTTTCTTTTGTTACAGTAGTATTACATGTAGACTCATAGTGAGCTAAATAATATGTTTCCTCGTATTCTCCTCTATAAAATAATGTATCAAGTGTTACACTATAATTACTGTCATCTAAATGAAGTGTAATATTTGTAGCATTAACAGCATTTAATTCTTCTAATGTACCTTCTAAAATTTTAGTTTCAGTTATTGTTTCTAAACTGGTATAGCCTGGGGTTACATCATCCATTGAGTATGATTTAGAAGTAACATCATCTGTATAAACTATAGTTAGGGATACATCATATGTTCCGGCTGCGTCATATGTATATTGTGGGCTATTTGTAGTGTTAGTAGTATTTCCATCTCCCCAATCCCAAGTTAATGAAGAAATATTAGTGAAAATATTTTTGTTCCCTTTTAATACATTTAATTCTCCTAAACAATTTGTATTGTTACCATAATTTTCGATGAAATCAGGTTTCTTATTACATGATTCTCCTTTATAGCCGTTAGTTGTTCCTGTTTTTTCTAAATTTTCTTGAGACCATAAATATCTTCTATATGGATAATTAAGCTCATCCCCTTCTAAAGTTTGATTTACGATTTCCATTTGACCATCTGTAAACATGGAAGTTACTTGGTCAGGAGAATAATCCATGTAATTAACAAACATTTCTCCAGCAGGATTAATAGAATCGGCAACACAAACATTTAAATTATGAGGAAAATCTGAAAGCTGAACACCCCAATTTTCTTCCTTAGCGGGTGGTGTGTCAGCAACACCATCATCACCACATAATGCATCACCCCAGGTATGTCTTAATCCTAACCAGTGTCCAACTTCATGAGTAAGTGTGTGTCCATCTTTAAACTCACTAGCTAATAAAACAACACCGTCTGTTGACATAGAACCGGACCAAGGAAATTGGGCATATCCTAGTAGGGTATTACCATCAGAACTTGGTAGTGATCTAACTACCCATATATTAAAATATTGATAACTATTCCAATAGCTTAAAGACTTTACAATATCTCTTGGAGATGGCACATCGGTTAATTCAGAATGAATTCTTACAATACCATTTGTTGGTTCTTCGGGACAATTATCACAATCTTTAGGGGCTAATTTAGCTAATCTAAACTCTACATTAGCGCTCCCGGCCACGGCCGCAAAAACTTCTGGAGTAGTTAACATGTTATCTGCCTGTCTATTAATATTCTTGTTCAACTGATCTATAGCGTAATTAACATCATCATCAGTAACATTTTCATTACCAAAATCGTGAATAACATGAACGACAACAGGAATTATTTTTCGTTCTCCTGCATTTTCTTTTTCATTGAGATTCTCAGTAAGGTGCTGGCAATCCTTTTTCAGTTTATTATTTTTATCTTCAAGAGAATTGTAAAATTCAGGATATTTTTTTATCTCATCTTGTAAATACCCATCATAAGTACCACAATTATGTTGAGCAAATACTAGATTAGAAAATAAAAAACTGGAAAGTAAAATTGGTAAAATTATTTTTTTCATCAGTAACGTTTAATGTTTTAATTTAGTGATAACAAATATAGTGCTTTCTCTGTTAAAATTAACCTCAGAAATAAAAAATTAAAAAAAAATTAAACAAGATGTTTTTCTGCGTGGTAAGAAGAACGTACTAACGGACCACTTTCTACCACTCTAAATCCTAGAGAAAGACCTATTTCTTTAAATTTTGCAAACCTGTTAGGATGCACATATTCTACTACAGGTAAATGTTTAGTAGTTGGCTGTAAATACTGTCCTAAAGTCATAATAGAAACACCAACTCTCCTCAAGTCTTTCATAGTTTTGATAACTTCATCATCAGTCTCTCCTAACCCTAGCATTATTCCAGATTTAGTTCTTATACCCGCTTCGTTTAAAATGCTTAAAGTATCTAAACTTCTTTGGTATTTTGCTTGTATCCTAACTTTTTTAGTAAGTCTTTCTACCGTTTCCATATTATGAGATACAACTTCAGGAGCAACATCAATTATTCTTTGAATATCATCTTTCCTTCCTTTAAAATCAGGAATTAATGTTTCTAGAGTAGTTCCAGGGTTTTCTTTTCTAATTTCGTTAACTGTTTCTGCCCAAATAGCAGAACCCCCATCCTTTAGATCGTCCCTATCAACTGAAGTTATAACCGCGTGCTTTACTTTCATTAACTTTACAGAATTTGCTACATTTTTGGGTTCTGAAGTATCTACTGCCAATGGCCTACCAGTTTTAACATTACAGAAACCACATGAGCGAGTACAAATATTTCCTAAAATCATAAAGGTTGCTGTTCCAGCTCCCCAACATTCTCCCATATTCGGACAATTTCCACTTTCGCAAATTGTATGTAATTTATGAGAACTTGTAATACCTCTTACAGTTTTGTAAGCTTCTCCTGTTGGGAGTTTTACTTTTAACCATTTTGGCTTTCTATTTTTCTGAGCAGTTATCAAATCAAAAATTATTTTTCTGTATTATTAATTACTACTCCCTCACATTGTTGATCATAAATACCACATGAAGATATAAAAAACAAACTACAAATAAGTATTATAAATAAATTTTTCATTTTCAATTTTTAAGCAAAAATACAAAATAATAATCTGTAAAGTTAAAATATAACAACAACAGTTTTGTTATCTTTGAAAGATTATTTTAAAAAATGAATAAATCTCTAAAAATTGTAGAAAGTTGGAAGAAAATTCTATACAAAGAATTTGAAAAAAACTACATGAAAGAACTAAAAGAGTTTTTAGTTAATGATAAAAAAAATTATACAATTTACCCAAAATGCAACGAGATTTTTAGTGCTTTTAATCAAACTCCAATGGATAATATAAAGATTGTAATTTTAGGACAAGATCCTTATCATGGAGAAAGACAAGCTAATGGACTTTCTTTCTCAGTAGCAAGAGGTATTAAACCACCTCCTTCTTTAGTAAATATTTTTAAGGAGATAAAAGATGATTTAGGCATTACGAATTATGGTAAAGGCGATTTAACAAGTTGGGCAAAGCAAGGAGTTTTATTATTAAATTCAACATTAACTGTTAGAGCTAATTATGCGGGGTCGCACCAAAACATAGGGTGGGAAAAATTTATAGACAAAGTAATATCTACAATTTCTGAAGAAAAAAACGGTATTATTTTTCTACTTTGGGGAAAATCCGCGCAAAACAAAGAAAAGCTTATTGATGCAAATAAACACTATATATTGAAGAGTTCTCATCCCTCTCCTCTTTCAGCATACAGAGGATTTTTTGGATGTAAACATTTCTCAAAATGTAACAAAATACTAAAAAAACAAGGAAAGTCAGAAATAAAATGGAAACTATAATGAATAGATTATTTCTAATACTATTTCTTTTTATAAATACTCAACTAATATCACAAAATGGAAATGATTTTTTTCATATCAATACTGAAAATGGAACTATTCGTATACCAAATATTGAAGTTAAAAACTTCTTGAATCAAAAAATTATCGAACTTGAAAATTCAGGATATCCTTTTGTTGAAGTAAAACTTGAAAACATTAAAAACAACAAGGCAGATTTAACAATAAATAAAGGTGAACAATATAAATTAGATTCTTTAATAATTTATGGAAGCAATAAACTCTTAACAAATCAGCTTTATAGAATAATAGATTTAAAGAAAGGAGAGCTTTATTCACAAGATAAAATAGATAAAATTTCAGAAATTTTTGAAGACCATAAAAATTATTTTCAAACAAAACCATATGACATAGTTTTTCATAAAAATACTTTTGACCTCTATTTTTACTTAGATAAAATTTCTAAAAATAATATTGATGCTCTTATTGGATTTAATTCAAATAATGGAAAAATTAATATTAATGGACATTTATTAACAAAAATTCAAAACATATTTAATTTTGAAGAAGAGATATTTATCAATTGGAATTCTCAACAAGAGGAGTTTCAAAAATTTAATTCTGAAATTCAAGTACCAAGGATACTTAATAGTAAGATAGGAACTAAATCAAAGTTAGATATTTATAAAAAACATAAAGAATTCATGAATATTAAAACTAGTTTTTCTGCAGAATATCCAATTATGTTTTACGGCAAAATAAAGTTAATATTAAATAACAAAAATTCTAACACAGAACAAAATTCATTACAAAACTCTAAAACTAAATCTATAGGATTAGGATTAGACATTAATAGAAAAAATTGGAAAATTTATTCTGAGAATTGCATTGGGAATAAAAGATATCCTGACAAAACGGTAAAACATTTTAATACGATCATCCAATCAGAATTTTTTCACAAAATATTCAATAACACCTCTTTTAGATTTACAAACAACACACAACTAATATTTAGCTCAAAACTACAAGAAAACGAAAAACTTTTCTTTGGTGGAAGCAATACTTTAAAAGGCTTTCTTGAAGATGAATTCTCCACTAGTAAATTTAGTATTTTATCAACATATTTTAGATATAATCTTGATTCAAAAACTGCTGCAGTATTATTTGCACAACAAGCGATCTACAGAGAACAAAATGAGACAAATCACGCAAACTCATTTGGAATAGGAGGAGAAATCAAAAATAAAACAGGAATAGTTTACCTTCAATATGCTATTGGTATATCAGAAAATAAATCTTTTAAGACTCAAAATGGAATTATTCATATTGGATTAAAAAATACTTTTTAACAAAAAAAAAAAAAATATATTACCGATCTTTTTTTTATTTGTTACTTTGAGCTATATTTTTATAAACGATATGGAAACAATATTACTAGCAATTTTAATTATAATCTCAATAGCTATCTTTTTTAAAAAACCTAATGTAGAGAAAAGTTATTCTCAAGAATTTTTACTAAACTTGAATGAAAACTTAAGAAAAGAAATTCAGGATATTAGAAAAGAAATGACAAATAACTCTGAGATAGGAAGAAAAGAAATTGAGGAGAAGTTAAAAGACATTAATAAAGGAATTATTAATTTTCAAACTAGTTCGAAAGAGGATATGCAAAAGCAATTTACCTCCTCAAATAAGGTGATAAAAGAAGTAACAGCAGAACTTGAAAAAATAAAAGGAACAAACGAACAAGTCCTAGGATTTGCTAATCAAATGAAGACTCTAGAGAAAATTTTAAGTAATCAAAAACAAAGAGGTATCTTTGGAGAAATTCAATTAGAAAATTTACTCGCTAATGTACTTCCACCAGAACTTTATCAAATGGAATATCATTTTATTAATGGAGAAGCAGTAGACGCAATTGTAAGAGTAGGAGATTTTATTATACCAATTGACGCAAAATTTTCTTTAGACAATTACAATAAAATGATAGAAAGTGATGACAAATCTGAAATTGATAAGCTTGAAAAATCCTTTTTAGATGATATTAAAAAGAGGATTAATGAAACTTCAAAATATATTCGTACAACAGAAAAAACAACAGACTATGCCTATATGTTTATACCTGCAGACGGCCTGTATCAAGATTTACTAAATAGTAGAGTTGGATCTTTAAAAATCAATTCTAAAGATTTAGTTGACTATGCATACGAAAAGAAAGTGATGATTGTTTCTCCGATGAGTTTATTTCCTATGCTACAAATTACTGTAAAAGCATTGAACAACATGAAGATAGAACGTTCTATTGATGAAATTAAAAAAAATATTGAGAAACTAAGTAATCACCTCAATTCATATAAAGAATCTCATGATAAATTGGGAAAAACGATAGGAACTGTTGTAAACCATTACAACAACACGTCTAAAGAATTTAAAAAGATAGATAAAGACATTACTAAAATTTCTGGAGGTAATTCTTCATTACAATTTGAGCAAAACCTTCTAGAAAAACCAATGTTTGATGAGTAAAGGAGAAAAAAATTCCATTTTTGGAATAAGAGCTATAATCGAAGCGATAGAAGCAGAAAAAACCATAGATAAACTTTTTATTCAAAAAGGATTGCATAATGATTTGTTTGCAGATCTATGGAAATTAGTTCGTCTTAAAAGGATTAATTACAAACATGTTCCCCTTGATAAAATAAATCGACTTACAAAAAAAAATCATCAAGGAGTATTTGCTTTTATCTCTCCTATTGATTTTCATAAAATAGAAGATATAGTTCCTTCTATTTATGAAAAAGGCAGAAATCCTCTAATATTAGTATTAGATAAAGTTACAGATGTAAGAAATTTCGGAGCTATTTGTAGAACTGCAGAGTGTGCAGGTGTAGATACAATTTTAATTCCAGAACAAAACTCTGCTGCAATAAATGCGGACGCCATAAAAACTTCTGCAGGTGCTTTACACAATATCCCTGTCTGTAGAACTTGGAACTTAAAAATGAGTCTACAATTTCTAAAAGATAGTGGACTTCAACTAGTGAGCTGTACAGAGAAAACAGATAAAGACATTTATACCCCGAATTTTACAAATCCTACAGCGATAATAATGGGGTCAGAAGAGGATGGTGTTTCTCCAGAGTTTTTGAAAATGAGTGATAGTAAAGCAAAAATACCTATGTATGGTAAAATTTCCTCTTTAAATGTATCTGTTGCCTCAGCTATTATTGTTTATGAAGCTATAAGACAAAGAGAAAGTTTGTCATAAACTAACAGTATTATGTCATAAATAACATTCTAATTTTTTTTAGGGTTCTTAATACAGGATTAAGAATTAAATCTTCTAATTCAGGAATAATATCTTCATTAAATTGTATTTACTGGTAAATTAATGTTAATTTCTATCATCTATCTTTTATTTAAGAAAATGAAACGTTACTCATTTCTAAACGTATCATGATGTAAAAATTTTTTAAAACCAAACATTATGAAAAATTTAGTATTACTCATTTTATTCATACTCACAATTCCAAATATTATTTTATCACAATCAAAAAATGAAGAATTACTTTACTCAGTAGAATTTTCTTAAGAAAATTCAAAGAAATTTACATTTTCAAAATGTAAAGAAGGATTTATATATCGAGCTTACAATAAGAAAAAGAAAGAAATACAAACATGTAAGTGGGAGGTGAAACTAAATAAAAATAAAACAGAAAAACTTTTTACAGAAATAAAAAATGTCTTATCAAACGCTAATTATTCTTCAGACAACTACTTGTTTAAGATAAAACAGAATAAAGATGAAATAAAATTAACTTTTAAAAATTCAAGTTGTACAGCAGAACATAAATTATACTATCTTCAAAAAGATTGTAACAGAACATTTATTATTAAACTAAAGAAAAAAGAATTTAAAAATATTATTAATACAATAAATTTGAATTAAGGTATCATCAATTTTTAACTTACTTGTTTTTTCTATATTTGTTGTCAATTACAAATTATGATCAGAACTATTTTAACGATGATATTTATATCTGTAAGTTTATTTGGATACTCACAGAAAAAATATACCATTAGTGGATATATATCCGACAAAAATAATGGAGAAACTATTGTGGGCGCGAATATCTATTCTAGTTCTAATGGAAAAGGTGTAAGTTCCAATACTTATGGATTTTATAGTCTTACTTTAGTAGAAGGATTATATGAAATAAATTATACTTTTCTAGGATATAAAACAGAAAAAAAACAGATAAAACTAGATAAAAATATCGATTTAAATATAGATCTAGTAACATCTTCTTATTCAATTGAGGAAGTGGAGGTTAAAGGCTCATCTAATATTGTTCAAAAAACTCAAGCTTCTGTAATTGAAGTTCCAATAGAACAGATAAAATCTATACCTGCTCTTTTTGGTGAAGTAGATGTATTA
>MDTD01124166.1_pt1 | contig 13240 bp, 11 predicted proteins | sample 811221 | NCBI WGS metagenome assembly MDTD01 (sample SAMN05326646, study PRJNA326480) | marine metagenome | isolation source: seawater | place: Pacific Ocean: South West | collected 2011
CTTTTTAAATGTGGATGCTTTCATTGGTCGTTGTATTGTATCTGTTATTTACAGTTTGATGTTGAGGGAGAGGAAGCCGTTTAGGCCAGGCTGCACGCTGTATTCGGATGTCAGAGATTCGTGGTCCGTGCTGCTGGAACTGCTCCAGATCCAGTAGCGCTCATCGGTCAGGTTGCTTAGGCCGAAGTTGAGGCTGATGTTTTCGGAGAGGCTCCAATAGCCAGTGAGGTCGAGCACGAAGGAGGCGGGCGGCACGTAGTATGCGTAGTCACGAGTGGTGTCTTTTTTTTCGGCGCGATAGGTGCCGTAGAGTCGGAGCCCCCAGGGAGTTTCGGAGTCGATTGAGTCGTAGCCGAAATGCAGCACGGCTTCGAAGGGATCGACGGTATTTACATTGTCGTCGGTGGTTTTATTGTGTCCGTCGGCCCAGCTTAAGTTCAATCCTGTGCTATAGCCGCTTAAGGCATCGCTGATCGCGCCTAACTGATAGTCGGCACGTAGGTCGATGCCGTAGATTTCCACTTCCCCGATGTTGCGTGCTTGCTGGATTTCAGTCACGGGTGGCCCCGCTTCTTGTCCGATGGTCTCCAGCGAGATAAAGCCATCATAGAGCGTGTAGTAGGTGGTGAGCTCCAATTCAAGTGATTTACTAGCGTATTTGATGCCTAGATCGAAGGAATCGCTGCTTTCTTCTTCTAAGTTGGGATTTGGGATTTGGCTGAAATAGGCGCCAGTGGCAGAGTGATTGAAGAAGCCCACATAATCTTCTGCACTGGGGTTGCGGATGCCTTTGGCATAGCGGGCCCAGAGCACGCTTGCATCGTTGAGTTCGTGTTGGATGGAGGCACTTGGTGAGATGGAAAACTTGCTATAGTCGGGCGATGCTTCGGGGGCATTCGTTTGGTTCAGGAAGTCGTCGCTATTGGCCGGTAGGATTTCGTAGTAGCCTAGCCGTAAGCCTGCTTGAAAGAGCCAGCGGTCTTTCGTTGTCAAGTTCTGGAAAAACAGGTCGTAGCGACCTAGCTCGGCTTCATCGAAGGCGGGACGCTCGACGGGCGCGCTACCGCCCAGGGCTCGGTCTGTGCGGGTAAAGGTGTTTTGGGCATTTTCGGCCGAACTCTCGATGCCATAGATGAAACTGTGCTCCATGCCGAAGCTTTGGTACTCTTTGGTAAACTGAGTCGCCAGGCCGAGAGCGCTTTGCGCAAATTGGATGTCGTCGGTCCGGTCGCGGGAGAGGATGTTGGCAAAGCGAGTTTGGGTATTGGTCTCGGTGTTGGTTTCGGAATACTGGTAGTAGAGCTTGACTGAGAGTTGGTCCCAAAGCGCATGCGCATTGCTGTCCTGGTATTCGATGCTGTAGCGCGTGCGGCTGTCGTCGGCGATGGTTTCTGCCAATACGGTTTGGAGTGAACTCACGCCATCGCCGTTGGATTTGAGACTGTCTAAATCGGTATCTTGCTCACGATTGAAATGCTCTGCGGTGAAGGTTAGTTGTTGTGCCTCGTCCATGTGATAGCTAATCTTGCCCAGCAGGTGCATACTCCATGAGTCGAGGGGATTGGCTGCGATCTCACCTTTGTCGTTTTCTGTTTCCTCTCCGCTGCGCAGAGCGTTGCTGAGTGTCACATACCAAGGGCCTTCGCGCAGGCCGGCGTTGAGCACGTGGCTGAATTCCTTGTTGGCACTTTGGTAAGCTAAGCGGTTATTGAGTAGCCAGGGCCGTTCGGAAGCTTCCAGCTCCTCTTCGAGCGAGCGTGTTTCAAAACTAACCACGCCGCCCATCGCGTCGCTGCCATAGAGGCTGGAGCCTGAGCCGCGAAGGATTTCAACCCGTTCAAAGATTCCGGGATCGAAGTAGTCTCGCCCGTTGCCGCCGGCACCATCGATTTGAGCGGGTTGTCGAATGCCGTCGATCATCAAGAGCACGCGATTGCCTTCGACTCCACGCATACGATAGTTGGTGAATCCGCTGCCACGGTAAGGCACCAGTGAATCGCCCCCGCTGAATTCAAAGGGAATTGAAATCCCGGTTTGATAGCGTGCCACGTCGCCTGCATTATTGACGCCTTCACGTGCAAAGCTGTCATAATTGATGGAAGTGATACTGCCTGGAGTTTTCATTAACTCGCGCTCACTGCGAGTGGCCACGAGCGTCGTTTCTCTGAGTTGCTGTAAGGGCAGTTCTGGCTCCGTGGGCTCGCTGGCTGCCAAGAGTGATAGCGTGCCGAAGAATAGAGCGAAGGTCGTCCGATACATCATATTTTGCCTATTGGATTGCGCTTAGTTGGTGATGATGATCGAATAGAAGCGTTGTGCGTCTTCGCTACTGTCTGGGTCGATAATCTGCTGGACGGCACCGTTGCCTGCGATGACTGTGCCGAGGTCGTTCCAGTTGTTAACGGTTCCTGCGCTCGTCAGGTCGTTGGTCCATTTGATCTGGTAGTAATTGCCTGAATAGCTTGGGAAATTGAGTGCGATGTCGTCGTCCACGATGGACGTGGTGACCTCGATTGGGACGATGGGCTCCGGCTCTGTTACCAATGTGGCGGTACTGGTATCGATACGAACTTTGTCCAAGCTGGTGTGCACGGCCAAACCGAAGTCGATCTGATAATCGGTGACGATGTATTCGCTGAGATCCCAGAAAAAGCTAAAGACGGTGATCTCGATGTCACCTTGTCCTTCGATATAGATCGTGCCATCCGAGGCATGGTTGGAGCTATCGGCTGCGATTCCCGTTTCGCTACCAGTCACTTGGAGCAGCGGCTCTAGATTGAGGAAGTCTTTGCTGCCCCAGATGACGAACTGTAAATTGAGCTGTCCTAGATCATTGGTAGAACTGCCATAAATTGAAAATTTGGTATCCAGCGAATAGCTGTAAATATTAAGTGTCGAGGAGGGGAAGCCAGCTCCCGTGGTTTCACTTAGGCTGCCGTTGGTCCCGTTGGCGACATCGGGTGTGGCGTTGTTGGTGGTGATGAAATGCTCCCATTCGGAGTATTGAGTGATGCCATCGTAGTTGGGCTCATCGAAGTCTGCCCACTGGGCATGGACTGTGTGTGTCGCTATGCTGGCAGCAGCGAGTAAGCATCGAATCTGGTAGGATATTTGCATCGTGCAACTTCGTTTAATGGTAGTCGAGTGGTGTGAATTCTGTAGCGCCATTCAAACAGCCAAGAAACACCGGACCTCTCGGTCCGATGCCTCAGTGCTGAAGAAAACTGTGTGCGCTTGAGCTACTGGATACGCCGGCGGCGTGTGACGCAGCCGGCGATTGCTGCGATTCCTGCGAGCAATGCAAAGTTGCTCGCTTCTGGAATGACTGAGCCCGCTAAGATGGCTTCGCTGCTGTCGAGTTGCAGTGCATAAGTTTGAGTGTGCGCTGCGACGTCGTAGCTGATGACGTATTCACTAATGGTGTCGCCGATACTGCTGAGGTCCCATTGGAAAAGTATATTGGAGGAGTAAATCGTTTCGCCTCCGAATTCATTGGTGAAGCTTCCGTTTGTAAGTGCAGTGTAGTCGGCCGTGAGTGATTGGCTGCCGCCGTTGTAGCTGAGTGTGGCGACGTAATTTGTCCAGTCGTCTTGTAGGCCTGCATCAAATTGGAAGATGACTGTGTTCACGTCGTCCAAGCTATCGACGGAGCTGCTAATGCTGAAGCTGCCGGTATCCGAAGAATAGATACTAGTGTTGCCTACATAGCCGGCGCCCGCAGTTTTACTATAAGCTCCGTTACCTGTGGAGCCACTGGTGTTGGAGTCAACCGCATCGGGCCATGCTGCGTAGCCGGGGTAGCTGCCGCCGTAGCCAGCAATGTCCGTATTGGTGGAGTTTAGATTTTCCCAGCCTTCGTATTCACTGTCGGCGCTGTTAAACGCAGAGATGTCGGAGGGAGTTCCAGAGCTTGTCGGAATGCTATTGATTGCATGGGCGCTGCTGCTGATCGCGATCAGGGCGCTTGCTAGTTTGAGTAGGTTTGTAGTCATCATTGATTTAACTTTATGTTTTCAGGGATGCCTCGCTGAGCTGGTAGGGCCGCGGCGTTGCAAAACAATAAACTAGCATATTGATCGCTTTAAAAACTACTCCGACACGGAGTAAAAAAGCCCCATATTTGAAATTTGGGAGATTTTATCCGTAGTAACTGGCTTTGGGCGGGCCGGATGAATGGAAGTCGTTCGGATATTTGTTAATCTGAATTCTTGCGATCTTTGTCTCGAAGTGTTCCTCTCGCGTGATTATGCAAAAGATCGAATTTTCCGATACGCCCAAATTTCAACAAGCCCTCAGAACATTCTGCGAGCAGGCGATCGTCGCAGGTGATGTTACCGATGTGGTTTCTGCGGTGCTGGCTGAGGTGCGTCAGCGTGGGGATGCCGCAGTGCTCGATGCGACCAAGAAATTCGATGGGGCACAACTGAAGGCCAATCAGATGCGAGTCACTGCTGAGGAGCTGAAGGCGTCGGTCAAATCTTTGAGTCTTGCCGATCGTAAGGCGATTCGCGAATCGATCGCGCTGGTTAAAGAATTTCACAAGCAAACACTGCCCAAAAACTGGAAAGCCAAAAACGCACAAGGCGGGATCGTGGGGGAGCGCTTTTATCCGATCCAACGTGTCGGCCTCTATATTCCTGGCGGGAATGTGCCATTGGTGTCGACGGTCGTGATGACGGCTGTGTTGGCCAAGTTGGTGAAATGTCCGGAGATTGCGGTCTGCACACCGCCGAATGCGGAGGGGCAGATCGCACCTGCGATGTTGGCGGCGCTTTCCATGATCGGAATCGACGAGGTTTATAAAGTGGGGGGCATTCAAGCGATTGGTGCTATGGCGTACGGCACTCAGACGGTTCCGGCTGTGGATAAAGTGTTTGGGCCGGGCAATGCTTTCGTGATGGAGGCCAAGCGTCAGGTGTTGGGCACCATCGGGATCGATTTATTACCAGGGCCCAGCGAAGTGATGATTATTGCGGATTCCGGAGCCAATCCGCAGCATGTTGCGGCCGATTTGCTCGCGCAAGCGGAGCACGGCAGTGGCAAGGAGATCATTTATTTCGCCACCACCAGCAAAGCGCTGCTCAAGAAGGTAGAAAAAGCCATTGCGCAACAAATGCCGTCGCTGACGCATGCGGAGAAATGCGCCAAGGTGCTGGAGGGGCGCTGCCTGGCGGTCACTTGTAAGAAATTGTCTCAAGCTGCTGAGGTGGCCAACTATATTGCCCCCGAGCACTTGGAGCTGCAGGTTGCTGACAAATCCATCGAGCCGCTGAGTAAGCAAATCACGACTGCGGGAGCCATCTTGCAGGGCTATTTAACACCGACCGTATTGGGTGACTTTACGGCGGGTCCCAGCCACACGCTGCCGACCGGCCGTGCCGGACGCTTTTTCAGCGGCTTGCAAGCCACTGATTTTATGCGTCGTTCCAGCACTGTGCGTTATAATGCCAAGAGCCTAGCCAATGCCGCTCCGGTGGTGGAGACCTTCGCACGTCTGGAAAAACTCGACGCGCACGGCAAGTCGCTGACGATCCGTCTGTAAATTAATAAACACCGTCGTCGGTGAGCTTTTGAATGCTGGCAACTACGCGGGCCTTGTCGTCGGGGTAGGTGACGCCGAACCAGGGGCTCTCGGTCTGTAAGACCGGGCAGCGGATCGCGCCCTCTTGAATCAGGCTGTCGACTAGGCTGGGTAGGTAATACTCCGATTTATCTTCGTGACCACGCGCTTGTAGAAAGGCTTCAAAGCCGGCTTCCAAGTGTTCGAAGATCGCAGGTGTGAAGCCCCAGAAGTTCATCGAAACGACCGCTGCCGGCGACAGCGACACGCGTTCGTCGGCTAGGTTGATGCCGCGTAGCTCGCCGTCGGCGTCGTGGCCGATCGCTGTGTATTCTTCGACAGCTTGTAAATTGTCGCCATCGAGCGAGCAGATCCCGCGGTTCACAGTGCCGTGCGGGGAGAGCGTATTGCGCAGGATGTAGCCGACCATGCTGGCGCTGAGTTGCTTGGGGTCGGTCGCTTTCAGTTGAGCCGCCATTTGAGCGTAAGCTTCGCGCCCGTAAAAGTCGTCCGCATTGATCACTGCGAAGGGCTCGTGGATGCAGTCGCGCGCGGCTCGCACCGCGTGGGCGGTGCCCCATGGCTTGCTGCGGCCTTCCGGCGCACGATAGTCGCCGGGCAGGTCGTTGAGGTCCTGAAAGGCGTAGCAGACTTCGATTGTATCCGCATGCTTCTCGCCCACTTGCGTGCGAAAGGCGTCTTCAAAGTCCTTTCGAATGACAAAGACCACTTTGCTAAAGCCCGCGCGGACCGCATCTTGCACCGCGTAGTCGACCATGGTTTGACCCGACGGCCCCATGGCATCGAGTTGTTTCAGTCCGCCGTAGCGGGAGCCCATTCCGGCCGCGAGTAGTAAGAGAGTTGCTTGCATCAATGAGGGTGATAAGTGCCGTGCGTGTGTCTGACAATTCAAACCTAGTAGATTATTCTGGGCTCCTGCGGTGTATTTCGCACAGGAAGATGGATATTCCGATTGAATCTGCGCGGCGAATGGTTCTTCTATCTATTATCTAATGAAGAAGACTTTTGATGCCCTGGACCGTGCGCTGCCGCACATACAAGATCTGCACGCCTACGTGCCCGGCGAACAGCCACAAGGGGAGGGCTGGGTGAAGCTCAATACCAATGAAAACCCGTATGCGCCTTCACCGAAGGTGGCCGATGCGATTGCTGGCCAGCTTCCCGATCTACGTAAGTATCCAGAGCCGATCAGTGTCAAATTACGTGCAGCGATTGGGCAGCGCTTTGGACTGGAGCAGGCCAATGTCATTATTGGCAACGGCTCTGATAATATCCTGGATTTGATCACCCGTTGCTTTGCTTCGGCTCCGGGCGCAGGGCACACTGTGCCGAGTTATTCACTCTATCCCGTGGTGGCCGGCATGTCGGGGCAGGGCCTATTGGATGTAAATTTTGATCGTTCCATGCAGCTGGATGTCGACGCGATGGCAGCGACACAGGCAAAAGTCTTCTTTCTGACCAATCCCAATGCGCCTACAGGTGTCGCTTTTCCACTGTCGCAGATCGAAGCAGCCCTTCAGGCGATTGATGGCCTCTTAGTCGTGGACGAAGCCTATGTCGATTTTGGCGGCGAGTCCGCGGTCACGCTGCTCAAGGATTATGAAAATCTGGTGGTGGTGCGCACCTTTTCCAAGTCCTACGGCCTCGCGGGCATGCGCGTCGGTTTCGCCATGGCTGCTGCGCCGATCATTGGTATACTCGACCGCGTGCGCGATGCCTATAATCTCGATCGCGTGGCGCAAGCCGCCGCCTTGGCTGCTTTCGAGGATGTCGATTACTTCGAAGTGCAGCGCCAGAAAGTGATGGCCACCCGCGAAGCGACGCGTGCACAGTTGGATGCCTATGGTTGGTTCACCTATCCCTCCGCGACCAATTTCCTGTTTACCGAGCCTAAAAACGCCGCTGGAGAGTCCAGCGCCGAAGTGGCCGCCGATCTGTTCGAGCATCTCAAATCACAGCGAGTGCTCGTGCGCTATTTCCCCTCGCATCCTTTAACTTGCGCTTTCATTCGAGTCAGCATAGGAACAGATGCAGAAATGAAGGCATTCTTAACCGCCGTCGAATCATGGCCGAACCACGCATAGCACAACTCACCCGCAACACGAAAGAGACTCAGATCCAAATGGAGCTGAATGTCGATGGCTCCGGCGTATCAGAAATTGATACCGGGATCCCGTTTTTCGATCACATGCTCACGCTCTTTGCCAAGCACGGGCTCTTCGATCTCAAGGTCAAAGCCACTGGCGATCTTGATGTGGACTACCACCACATGGTAGAAGATACGGGCATCGTGCTGGGGCAGCTCGTCAAAAAGGCACTCGGCGACAAGCGCGGCATTCGCCGCTACGGTTTCTTCCTCTTGCCGATGGACGAGTCGCTCGCGCGTGTCGTGCTGGATCTTTCCAATCGCCAGGCCTTCGTCTATAAGGTTGCCTATCAATTCCCGATGGTGCGCGATTTCAATATCGTGCTCGTCAAAGAGTTTTTCCAAGCCTTTGCCAACGAGGCTGCCTGCAACCTGCATATCAACCTAGAGTATGGTGAAGAGCCGCATCACATCGCCGAGGCTATTTTTAAAGCCTTTGCACGCGCGCTCGATGTCGCGACTTCGGTCGACCCCCGCATGGCCGACGCCCTGCCCAGCACCAAAGGTACGCTCTCTATATAGGCCGTACGTATTTCGGTAATACCAGGGCAAGCGACTTCTTTTCCGTAGGATGACGGCGAAGCTGTTGTTTGCGTCGTGTCGCCCGCGATTCGCCCGTGTATCTGGTCGAGTCATGTCGTTTTTGCCATCTTGCGACATTCTCGAATTTAGCAACAAAAAACCCGCAACAGCAGTGCTGAAGCGGGTTCAAATGGAGCCACCTGTCAGAGTCGAACTGACGACCTGATGATTACAAATCAACTGCTCTACCAACTGAGCTAAGGTGGCCTGGTATAAAAAACTGTGCCTACTGGATCGGGGACTCGAACCCCGAACCAATTGATTAAGAGTCAACTGCTCTACCAATTGAGCTAATCCAGCAGGTGTGTCAGTGACGTTAATCGCTAACGAAGATGCGGAGACTGTTGCTGAAGTTCGGTCTGTCAAGCCATCGATTCATTTTTTTTAATTTATTTTTCCGAACCGGGTTCAGGGGGTCTGGGGCCCTTGGGTGGCTTGCCGGGAGTTGGCAGGAATCCTTGCTCTTTAAATAAATTGATGCGTTCTTCCTCAGGGGTGTCGTGCAGCTTTTTGCGCCAGTTGCGACGCTCTTCGGAGCTCATTTCCAGCCAGCGTTGGTGCATGGCGTCGCGCGTTTCGGGGTCGATTGCATCGAAATGTTTCCGCATGGCTTCGAGTCGCTCGGGTCTCATCTTGTCGAGTTTGCTGATGCGTTCGCGTAAGAGTGCCTTTTCCTCTGGAGTCATGCGCTCTATGCGCTCGATGGTTTGGCGTAATGCGGTGAGTTCTTTTTGCTCCATCTTTAGTAGATGGTGCAACATGCGGGTTTCGTTTTGTCGATCTTGTGGGGGGCGTGGCCCCGCCTGTGGGCTTGGCTCCGTATTTGCTGGCGGGTTCTCTAATGCATCTGCGGCTGCGGCGGCTGCATCTGCTGGGGCCGCGTTGAGGGGGGCGAGGCAGATGAGTGTGAGTGCGAGGAGTGTGCTGACTGTTTTCATTGTTTAGATCTCCAAGTAAAGTGCATCGAGTGTGCTGAGTAGGTTCTGCGTGCCGAAGTCGGTGGTGCTGAGCGTGGCTAGATTTGCTAGGCTTTCTTCCAGCATGAAGATTTCTTGTGCTTCGGCGGCGTTGATGGCTGCTGCGCTGGTGCTTTGGCTGTTGTTGGCTGTTGTCAAGCTTGCGTGGCCATTGATGGCTTGGGCATCTGGTTTGACTTGCAGTAGGCTGAAGGTGAGCGCTACGGCAGCTGCCAGTGGGAGTGCGAATTTAATCAGTTTGCTGTAGGGGTGTTGCGGCGCTTGTTGGGTGCTCGCGTGTTCGGCATCCGCCTGCGCGAGTACGCGTGCAGCGAAATCGTCGCTGGGTTTCAGCGGGCGGCTGGCGAGTAGGGCGTCAATCTTTTGATCGAGCGGGTCGCTGTGGTGGTTCGGTTTCATGGTGTTGCGGGAGCTTGCTTAAATTTTCTGACTTTGTTTTTGAATCCTTAATCTTATATCAAAATTACACGAGACTCTTCAATTCTTGGCGTAAATGGGTGCGTGCGCGGTGGATCCAGGTTTTGACGGCGCTCACACTGGCGTCGAGTGCTTGTGCGATCTCGTCGTAGCTAAGGCCTTGTTGTTGTAGCATTAGAATGGCGTTGCGCTGATTTTCTGGCAGTGCGGCCAGTGCGCGGTGGAAGGCTTCTTCGATTTCGCGGCTTTGGTCGTTCTCTTCGGGTTGACTTTGCATGAAGTATTCGCCGGGGTCGACAAATTCAAGTGGACGACGGGCTTTTTTGCGGTAGCCGTCGATAAGGCGACGGCGGGCGAGGGTGAAGATGAAGGCGTTGAAGGTGCCCTGTGCTTGGTAACGTGTTGCTGCGCGATTGAGCTCGATGAAGGTCTCCTGTGCGAGATCTTCGGCATCGGCACGATTACCAGTGGCGCGGTAGAAAAAGTTAATGAGGCGTGTTTGCCAGCGTTCGACGATTTGGGCAAAGGCGGCGCGGTCGCCATTGGCAAGCGCGCGCAGGTATGCGCTGTCGATATCTTCTATGGGCTGGCTGGGGGCTGTTGAAGTGGTATGCATATCCCGAGAGCGTGGGGTGAATTGCTCGACCCATGCGGACGGCTTGAAATTTGTAAGAGTTGAGGCCATGTGTAGAGATTAAATCGAGCCTGCTCTTAAAAAGTTGCGGTGAATTTTGTGGCAGTTTTTTGCCTTGAATGCGCTATGCGTTTATAAATCAGTTGGATGCGGTTTTGCGAGCGAGTTTTGTTGAAATTTGTTTACTAAAAGTGTATCCTTGCTTTGCTTGCGGCCTAAGATTTGCTAGCACCACTAAATATGTGCGAAAACAACTTCTTTACTAGATCTAGTGGTTCTGCTGCGCAATTTTACGATATCTTGTGTCCTTTGTTGACAGCAGCGTTTTCAATTCCCATGCTCCGCGCTTCATTTTAGTGCTGTCCCAGTGCTTCGGGTGCACTATCTTGCTACCTTTCAACATCTTCAGCTCAGATGTCAGTTTTCCCTGCTTTGGGCGACTGCTCGATCGCACATTTTTATTTATTCTCTCTACCCACGCATATTTATCCATGGAAAAAAGCTATACAATCGGTGATAAAACCTTCGTCCTTGATCAAACTAAAGCTGAAGAAGCTTTTGCGGCCAAAAAGATCATCAATGGTAAGGACACGATGTTCTTTAATATCCTGCCGCTCAAATACCAGTGGGCCTACGATCTGTACAAGACGATGAAGAATAATCACTGGGAGCCGGAGGACATTCCTATGCAGAAGGATGTAGAGCTCTGGCGCAGTAGTGAGCTCTCCGATGCCGAGCGCTGGATCATTAAGATGGCGATCGGCTACTTTTCTGCGGCCGAAGGCATTGTCGGGGACAATGTGCAGCACGTCACGCGCGAGTTGGTCACCGCTCCAGAGCTCAAGCTCTTGCTCGGCCGCCACGCCCATGAAGAAAATATTCACGCCGACTCCTTGGTCTATATGATCAGCTCGCTCGGAATCAACCCGCACGAGTGTGAGGCGATGTTCGAAGACATTCCCACCATCGAGAAAAAGACTAATTTCGTGGTCAGCAATTCGCGCGCGCTGCGTCGCGACATGGATTTGACCACCACCGAGGATAAGCAGGCTTTCACTAAAAACCTCTTCCTCTTTGGACAATGCATGGAAGGCACGCAGTTCTACGGTCTTTTCGGCATGGTGCTCTCACTCTATCGTCAGAACAAGTTCCCTGGTATCGGCCAAATGTTCCGCTACACCCTGCGCGATGAGTCCAATCACATCGAAGTGTTCCGCAATTTGATCATGGATCTGATCGAAGAGAACGAGGACGTTTGGACCCCCGAGTTTAAGGAAGAGCTGCGCGACCTCATGCGTGAGGCGGTCTCGCTGGAAAAAGAATTTATTCGCGACTGTCTGCCCGTGAATTCTGTTGGCCTGAGCGCGGACGAGTTTTGCCAATATATTGATTACATCGCCGATCGCCGCCTAGAAGACGTGGGTCTTAAAGCGATCAGTTCCGGCACCGAGAACCCATTCCCGTGGTTGGCCGAAATGATGGATATTAAGAAGGAGCAAAACTTCTTCGAAGGCCGCGTTACCGAATACCAAAAGGCTTCCGCCCTCGGTTCGGTCGACGACGACGAGCTTTAGTCTTCCTTCCTGAATAGGAAATTCTACTACACAGGGCGCGCTCTGCCGTGCGCTCTGTTTCCCCCTATACCACTTGGCACACTTCCGGGCCTCACCACGCCTGCTCATCTCTATACAGACACTATTTTATGATACATAAACTCTCCTTCGAAGAAGACCTGGAGCTTAAGCGCTTCGCCTCCACTCCTAAAGAAAAGAAGCCTCGTTTCGAATGGGCTACCGTGCTCGGCGAGGACCGTCTGCAGCGCCCGGAAATCAAAGTGGATGCCGGCGGCTCGGAGCGTGATTTCGATCTCGCCGAGATTGCCGATACCATTGGTAACGCGCTGACCGACCTGTTGCTCTCGCGTCAGGAAGACGAAATTTTCACGGAAGTGAACCGCAAGTTTGTGGCCAACGTCGCCAAGAGCGTCGGCTCCGTGCTGGCCACTTCGATCGAGCAGGGCAGGGCGCTCAAGCTCTCCACTCACGACGTGCACTTGCTGATTGAAAAGGCGCTGATCGAAAACGACGCGCACGATGTGGCCCGCAGCCTCATGTTTGGGCGCAATACCTCCGCGCAGAATGTCGAGCGCGAGCCCGTATCCATCCGCTTGATCCGTCGTAATGGTCAAGTGGTGCCCTGGAGCGAAGCCAAGATCGAGATCGCAGTGCGCAAGTCCTTCCTAGCTTTGCACCTCGACTCCGAGCCAGCTGTCGAGATCGCCCGCGCGGTGACGGATCGCTTGGTCGCCAGTGGACAAGCTTTCATCAACATCGAAGACGTGCAAGACGCCGTGCAAGAGGAAATGATGCGTCAGGGCCACTTCAAGGTTGCCGAGTCCTACATTCTCTACCGTGCCCATCGCACGCGCGTTCGCGATGAAGAAGGCATTCCTGCCGTGCCTGAGTCGCAGCAAGAGTCCATGATCGTCGTCACCGAAGCCAACGGTGAGAGCACTTTCTGGGATGGCATCGACCTTAAGCGCCGCATTGACTATGCCACTATCGGACTCGATCTGAATATCGCCTCCGATGTGATCGAAAAAGAGCTTCGCCGCTCGCTTTATCCCGAGATGAAGCGCGCCGATTTGCAAAAAACCATCATTCTTAATGCTAAGAGCATGATCGAGAAGGATGCCGACTTCGCCAAATTCGCCGGCCGCATCCTGCTCACTTACATTTACGAAGAAGTGCTCGATTGGGAAATCGTCCGCGATGGTGTCGACAGCCTGAAGGAAGCGCATCGCCGCGGCTTCAAGCCCTACCTCAAGCGCGCCATCGAGATCGATCGCGTCAATCCCAAGCTGCTCGACTTCGATATTGACCAGATCGCCGCGTCGCTCGATC
>MDTD01117553.1_pt1 | contig 13239 bp, 14 predicted proteins | sample 811221 | NCBI WGS metagenome assembly MDTD01 (sample SAMN05326646, study PRJNA326480) | marine metagenome | isolation source: seawater | place: Pacific Ocean: South West | collected 2011
AAGCACCATTAATAGTGGCAGGCGATCTCAATTCAACTTCCTATTCTCCCTACTTCAAAAATCTTCTAAAAGAAGGAAAACTCAAAGACAGTCAGATCGGATTCGGTGTGCAAGCCACCTGGCTAACTCAAACCCGACTGGCAAACATGCCCCTGAGTAATTTGCTTTTGGGATTGCCCCTGGATCATATTCTCTACAAAGGAAATTTAAGTGTTACCGAACGCCAGGCGCTGGCACCAGTGGGTTCGGACCACATCCCCCTTTTCACAGAACTGAGTTTCAACTAAATGAAAAGTCAGGATACAGGAAGTACGGTCCAGCCAGCCTGCTCTTCCTGATTGTAGATAGCTTGGACTTCTATGAAACAATCCACCGCACCGGTGGGACAGTCGTTAATACATTTTCCGCAGTCTTTGCAAAGATCATTGTCGATACAATACCTTCCCACTATGCACTCAATCGCCTTCTCGGGACACGCCATCTCGCACGCCGAGCACTGAATGCACATCTCTGGGTCGGTGACATGCTGCTTCATCTTAGACCTTTTCCCGACATTCCGGCACCAATAATTCCAGAGGCTTTAGCTCGTTCTTAATGCATTCATGCCAACGTTCACGGGTCTCTTCATTTTTAAGAGACTTAATTTTGAACAACCGGAAGAGCCTGTTACCTTCACTGCCTTCCGGTCCGAAGCACTCGGAGACCTTCTGGTACCAGTAGTTCATAGATGCCTGCAACTCCAGCGTATCTTCCTTGCTATCCCAGGATTCATCAATGAACTTAAGCCCAAATTGACAATGCGCTCTCTCTTTTTCAAGCATCCCCGAAGCAAGCTTTGCCCAGGGAGAGAAGCTGCATTCGGCAAAATCTTGCAGTTGAATGCAAGTCATGGTTGACATGAGATAAGTAAATACTGCCACGTCGCGCCACCCTTCCAGAGGATACATCAAAGCGTTGAGACGCTTATCGGAAGACGCCCGCACGCAACCAAGGGATGCATGGCGATTGACCCGGGACTCCCAGTCATGGGAGGAAAAATACTTTCTGAGATTCAGGTCTAGTTCACCCAATAGACCATGGGTCGCCCGGGTCATCTCAAGTTTGTCTTTAACGATGGTAGCTAGCTCTATCCTATTGTCGAGACTGGGGGCAAGCTGCATCGCTCCGGCAAATGCACTAGACGCAGCCAACTGAGAATCCGCAAACTGAAACAAAATACTTGTCAAAAGTTTTCGGTACGTTTTGGTCGCTTCCCTCAAAGAATCGATCGCCTTGCCTGAAGCAAGCAGCGTCACCAGCTCTTGATCATCCGGGCTCAACTCTTGAACCATCTCTTTTCCCATGCTGATTCAGTCCTTTTATAGTGCCAGCAATAGTGCTAATGCGCAGCCACCGACTCTTTCGTGGCAGATTCGGCATAACCGAATCGCATGTCATAATCAGGCTCTACATTGGCCGGCATCTCCAATCCGATATCTTTCAACCGGGAAGAGACGATCTCCATATACTCATCCTGCACTTCCTGGCTCGTCTTCACCTTCAAGCCATACTCATAATATTTAGCGAAGTGTTCGCTCTTGTCGTCAGGACGTCCCGGAAATCCGAGACCGACCCTCATAAACTTGTGGACAGCACTTTGCAATTCGGCTCTTCCCTCTTCGCCGCCGAACTCAATAACCCGCTTCGATGCCCAGACTCCGAAGGCGAGGTGTCCTTTTTCTTCTTGCCAGATGCGTTCGCTCACTTTGCGCCAGGGAAGATAAGAAGACTCTCTATACTGACCCAGAAAAGCTACCGCAGCCGGTGTCACCACTGTCGAAAACATTGCCACATCGGCCCAGCGCTCGAACATGGGAGCCCAATTTTCTCTACGGAATCCATTGATTATCCGAACTTTTTTAGGATCAGGATTTTCCGGATTCTGAACCATGTGCTGAACCCTACTATTTACGTCTATGCCCAGGGGCTCTAGTATTGCGTACAGATACCAGCCGTGGCCAATCTCTTCCATGCACTTTTTGGCTAACCGATATGCTTCCTCCGGTCTCGGGGCATACTGGAGATTTTCCTGTACCCTCTGCCCACCGGCAAATTCTGAGTCCGCCTGAAAAGTAAGAAGATCCAACAAGGCATTTCTGTAGTCTTCGGGAAGCTTGTCGCCTACGTCATAGGTTTTCATATGTACTCTCCAGATAACCCGGGTTAACGCATCTACTTTTCCTTACTGGAGCAGTTTCGGTCATCGTCTGATCGGATGATAGATCATAAATAGAATGTGAACTACCTCGCCAATCTTGTATGCTTCTTTATCGCAGCACCACAAAAAATTAAGCCATGATCGAAGTCGCAATTCTAGTCTGCAATTTCCTCAGTACAATCACTCTAAACCTTCTAACCGGGGCTTTATTGCTAGGTCCAGTACTTAGATGGTTGGGTCGGTCCGACGCGAATTCCGCCAGATTCAAAGCCGGCTGCGAACTGCTTTCTTGGATACAACACCTGCTTCCACTACTTGTAAGTTTGAGTGGCATCTATCTGCTGAACCTTTATCTTCACTTTTGCCGGATCTATGAAGTGTATAATCTCTCGCCTTCAATTTTGATCGGCGCGGCCACCTTGATTATTTTTGGTATTCCAATGCAGTTAATTGCAAGAAAGCAAAAACTGCCATCGTCGAAGCATCCTTTATTGAATTTGATTCTATTTGGACTTTCCACAATCTTTTCGATCGTGGCGTTTTATATGAGTGATATGGTCACTTTTTTCTTTCATGAAACTGGTCTGAACTTCGTTTTCTCAAGCCTTGTTCAGTCTTTTCTCTATCTAAGAAGCGATCCTTTTACCCAGGCCGGCTATCTGCACTTTCTACTTGCCTCCTTCGCGGTGACTGGTCTTGCCGTAGGCTATCAAAGTCTTCTCCTGAAACAGAAGCGGGAACCATCCGCCATTAAACTCGGTGCCGGCCTGTATGTTCTTGCAACACTTATGCAGGCGCCGGTGGGAGGCTATTACTTCAACCTGATTCCCCTGGAGTTAGCCCGCCGAATAAACGGCGCAGACATGCTGGCATCATCCAACTTTCTCTTCGCCATGGTTACCATGACTGCCTCTTTCGTATTCATGTGCCTGGCTACTAAAACCGCAAAGGAAGCACACTTTACCGCCGGCTTTTACACAGCACTCGCCACCATTTTTTCCATGCTCTATACACGCTATGAGCTGCGCACCCTCAAACTGGAGCACTACCTGGCGCCTACAGCAGATCCAGACACATTTGTTACCACATCCATCATTTGCTGCCTTACATTGATAGCAGCTCTGGATGTTTTCTTGGTTCTCAGAGGTCAAAGGAAAGTAAAATAGAACTGGCTATTTAACTTCCACCGAAGGCTTCGTTATCAAATTGCGAGGCATTCGCCGCCAGTTCATTCCAGACTTATCCGGATAGGGAACAGGAAGCTCTATCTCCGACTTACCCGGGTCTTTTGGATTGATATGGATCTCCACATCTTGACCGACCGTTAGCAGATTCGCCTTACGCTCACTGAGCCGTTGCACCGCCTCTTGCTTCCCACCCTTATACTTAAAGACAAAGCGCGCATTGTAATCGTAGGTATTAGGCACGCTGGGAGTTTGATCCGTGAGCGCGTCAAGGGCGACGATACGACCTTCCCCGCTACCCCAGCCCGCATGGGGATCGGACTTCGCGCAACCGAACACACCGGTGAACAAAGCACCAGTGATAATACCAGCAAAAATCATCCTCTCAGCATAGTCTCTCATAAAATCTCTATCGCCTACTCGTCAAAGTTGTAGTTAGGATAAAAAACCAGTTTAACTCCCACAAAAGCCATGATCAAGGTCACGGCTTCCACGTAGAATTCTTCCTGACGCACCAGGGCAAACAAGCATAAACAGACGGCCGAGCAGATTCCGGCAAGCATCAAATACTCTTTTCTGACATTCTCGAATTTTGAAGAAGAACGACCTTTTATAACCGGATAAAGAACCATGAAAACACAATAGCCCGCCACAATAAAAATTGACCAGTTGCCTACTGAGGCGGCAAAAACAGAGAACAAGGCTGCCGCCACAACGAAGAATAGAAGAATCTTCGCCGCGGGCACTTCTCTTTTACTCTCAGGTATTTCATGCTCGGAAGGAGAAGACACAACCGGCTTCTCTCTATCCACAACGACTTTTAAATCTTCTTTTGGGCTCATTCGATTCTACCTCTCCGATGTTTGAACATCGACACTAGAAAATATAGCCCTGGTAGTAATAGGGTCAAACCGGCTCAACCGTAGCGAAACTTACCTGAGGAATGCCAGGTCGATTGCAAGTGAATGGTCAAGCCGGTCTGGAACAAAAATCAACTATTCAGTTGATTTCAGGCTATGCTCCTCCTTTTCAAAGCGAGAAATGAAATACATTGCGTCGGCATTCAAATCGAAGAAGAATAACCTTCGATTTTTTCATTCTATTATCGCCATCCGCAAGCCACATCATCCTCTGGAATGAGAGGAAAAAGTGCCTACCCCATAATTGACAAATTAAGGTGTCTGGACAGTTTTAAAACAAGTTGTACAACAAGTTCGAAACCGCACCCGAAGTGCCGTTGTTCTGGACACCGTATACAGGATGATAGGCGCCATGACCCGGATGGTTGTATCCGTGAACGGGATGTCCGCCGAAAGAGCCGTTTCCATATCCGGTTCTAAGCAGATTACCGGTTACGCCACGCCAGCTTCCACCCCGATAGCGATCATCTCGCCAATCGTAATCGTTGAAGTATCGGTTATCACTGCGCCAATTGCGGTTGTCATATCTACCTTTGTACTTTTTATTTCGTTCATTCCAATTTTTCGAGTACTTGCGGTTATTATGCTTCTTGTTCCAATTCTTCGAATGCTTGTTCTTCTTGAATTTCTTACCGTGACTGTGCTTGTACCTTCCGAAATCATGCCCCTTAGCTTCTGCTGGCTGGAGATTGCATATTCCGGTGGTAACAAGTCCGGTCAACAAGGCAAGAAAAAACCCGGTCGTCTTTCTTATCATGCTACCTCCTAGTCTCGTTCCAGAGCCGAAAGATTCGTTGGCCTACTTGATAGCACAATGACGGAGCAATAAAGCAAATGTTCCCCGGTCAATTCCTTTGTCAAAAGATCCGGGGAACATTTCATGTTTCAAAAAGAACAAATTAGCACCACATACAACACCATTGCACAATCAATGTCATACGTTGATTTAAGAGGATAGAAGCTTAAGCCTCCTCCACCAGGACATAGCGCAGGTCTTTGACCAGAGCCTCCAGCTCTTCTCTGCAAGAGTTGAGATCCTCAGAACCAGAAACAACCTGCTCCAGATCACCAACAATTATTTCGATGTTTTCCTGGAGGTTATCCTCGGCAAAAATGTCATTATCCATCTCAACGGCACCATAATCACCAATACAGCCGGCAACACTCATGGCTCCACTAACGCTTACGTTCATTGACTTACCCTCCAGAAAGGTATGTATTGCAACAAACACATCCGTGTCTATCGCTTGCTCTCTAATCGAGATAGCCGAACTCAAGGCGCACGAATGCAAGCGGCAACGCACGTGCAATCTACCTTTGGCTCGATTTATATATGTCCAGGAGTTTATAACATATGCCAAGAAGAACAACTCTTGCCATCTAATCAAAGTCGCCAAAGCCTTAATATAGCGAGCCTTTGGGGTTTTGAAATTCTGCTAAGCGGTCTGATAACCGGTGACACAAAGCGAAGCCATCCTGCTTCTGCCTCCAAAATTCAGGTTCTATCCGGATCCGGCCCGGATAAATGCCAGGAAATATCAGCCATATTAGCCCGAGATCATCTCAATCATTCCTCAGACCCAAATTGCGCTGAATTGATAAACAGCAAAAGATTCCCCCTAAAGCCTACCAGTACTGACTTTCAGAGAATACAAAAGGGAGATGGCAAGACTTTTAGATGCTAGTATATGCAAATAGGTATATAAATCTAGATAGATTTGCAGGGAACAGACTGTGAAAAAACTTGTAAAAGGGCTTCATCAATTCAGGACGGAGACGTTTCTCTCCCAACGAGAACTCTTCGACAGATTGGCCGAAGGTCAGTCCCCTGACGCCCTTTTTATTACCTGTTCCGATTCCAGGATCATCCCAAATCTAATAACCCAGACAGATCCGGGCGACCTCTTTCTAATCAGGAACGCAGGAAATATTGTCCCTGCCCATGGAACAACAGTCTGCGGAGAGATAGCCACCATAGAATATGCCGTCTGTGAACTGAAGGTCAAAGATATCATTGTCTGCGGACACACTCTTTGCGGAGCCATGAAAGGCTTGCTTTCAGATGCGCCCATGGACCATATGCCTACCCTGGTCAAATGGCTGGACTATGCCGCTACGACCCGACGGCTGATCAAAGACATCTATGAAAAAGACATAGAGGATAAGGAAACCCTCGTAAACATCGCCACCCAGGAGAATGTGCTGGTTCAATTGGAACATTTGAGAACCCTACCGGTTGTGGCGTCTGCTCTTACCCAGGGCAAACTCAACCTGCACGGATGGGTTTACAAAATTCAGACCGGAGAAGTCTTTGCCTACGACCCGGACATGGGTCAGTTCAATCGCCTCTCCGAGATCTCCAACCTGGAAGGAACCTCCGGCCGATTCAAACTTTCTGAATCCGCTTCAATTTAGACCGATGCCGGAAAGAGAAAGTCTGGAAATCGTAAGCGACTTAATGGAAAGCTTGAGAAAAGCCTACTTAATGACTGCTGAATTTGAAGGTCCGATACCTGAGAGAGTGTCTCTTCCAGGAGAGATGCACCTGGACGAAAACAGCAGCTGGACAGAGATAGTGGAAGCTTTACGAATGTGGAGAGATGGAAGTTGGCAGGCTTCACCCGCAGAGCTGAAAGCTCTAACAAAGTTCGCCCAGAATATTGTTTCGGAGTCTTCCACCCTCGGTCAATTCCTAGATGGAAGAATAGACGAAGAGGAGATGGTCAGCCAGATGGCAATGCCGGTTTCCGCCAGCCTAGAGCAAAGGAAGAAGACCATCTTTGAAGTGATCATCAAACAGGCTCTCAGTGGCGAAGAATGGAAAGACAACCTGGCAGGGTTGATGCTCGCCAACGAGATAAGTATCGAAGAGGTGGAGACGGAGTTATCGCGCCGCCGGAAGAAAGACTAACTAGTGCACAAAGCGAATCACGTTCTTCAAGCAAGTTCCTCAGAACTTACGCCCCTTTTTATTCTCTAGTTTTTCCAGGCGCTCCACCCTTGTTACTCCGGAACCAGGAATATAAGAGAGCAGAGTCCCCAGGGCAAAGAAACCGATAAAAATAGCCAGGCTCCACTGAACCACAGCAGATACCCCTGGTCTCATGTACACAAAGTAGTAGAGAATCGACATCATCGAAACAAAAGTAAGAAATCCGAAAATATGAGCGACGAATCGGAAGCTGGCAAGGGCACGACTATTAAAAGCGACGGCAATACCGGCAAAGAAGAAAGATGCACCCGCTGCTTGAATTATCCACAAGGGAGCATGTACCGAGCCAGCCTCAACAGGAATCACTCCAAAACCTATCAGGGCGATGAATATCCCGGTACCCGAAGCGACAATTCCCATGGGAATTGATGCCTGCTCTTCCCTGGCTTTGGCTACCAGTTGGCGGTCTTTCACCGGACCGATGGGATCATGGCTGTGCCTGGAACTCATTCAACAACACAAATAAGAATTTAGAACGTGAATACCCGGTCTCCCCCACGCTGATTGGCACATTCAAGGGCCTCCATGGCGTGGGCAATTAGGACTTCGTAGTCTTCTCCGTTGTCCGGATAGGTGGAGATTCCGAAGCTGCCTGTAATGGAAAAATTCTGCCAATTATGGGCAAAAACCTGACTGGCCACTCGACCTCGAATACGCTCGGCGACCAGCGCTGCCCGGGCAGTGTTTGTTTGAGGTAGAATCAAGCCGACCTGCAGAGGAGCATAACGGGCGGCCATGTCGACCTCCCTGATAGAGCTTCGCACCACTCGCGACACCACTTTCAGGACCGCATCCTGGGTCATCGCTCCATAGCCTTCTTCGATCTGGTCGATGCCATCCACGGTCATCATCACTATTGATACCCGGTGACCATAGCGCTGAGCCCTGAGAATCTCCGCTTTTAGCTCTTTGACATAAGCTTTGTGATTGTACAGTTCGGTAACCGGGTCTATCTGAGCAAGTAACTCTATATCCTCGCCTTTAGCCGCCACGAAACCGGCCTGGGGCACAGCCGTAACGCTCTGCTTCTCGTACTCTTTTACTCGCTCGAGTATCTCCGGATTACCGGCCAATGTGGCTGCCAGGAGCGGCTTACGGCGCTTCAAGTCCTCCTTGATCTGCTTATAAGAGACATCAGCAAGGGGAGATTGTCCGTTATTCTGGGCCTCGGCTGTCATCGACACTTAGTCCTTAATTTGGGAACAGGGATAGTAAATGGCTGACCTTATCTGGACAGTCTATTGTTATCAAGTTTACCAGCGTGACCATCAAGAGGACATATCCTTGACATGCAAGACCCACCTCCAGCTAGAGGAAGCACTGTCATCTGAAGAATCAACCAGGTAAAGAGAGCCCCGTACATAAGGGATGCGTCGAGCTTTTCCTCGCTCTCCTTACTTTTTCTTGACAAGCAATCGCTTGAGGGGTTTTCTTTGTTTAACATGACGCAGGAGAATATCCGAACAATCACCTTTCCTAACTCCACCATAGCTCAAACCTTCCGATTTGAGTCTTACTATGGGAGCATGCTTACAAAGTCCGAAACAGTCAGCTTTTTGAAGTTCAAAATGAGATTCAAGCCTGTTTTCATCGATGAGAGCTTTCAAACGCTCAAAAACCTTGGCGCTGTTGCGCTTTCTGCAACTCTTTCCCTTGACGCATACAAGTAGTTTACTGGGACAGCTCAACGCATGAATCTCTGAATCAGGAAGCCTGAAGTCTGAAAAAGACCATCAAATTCTATCTGACAACCACCCGGGTTTTAAAGGGGAATACACTTATATATCGAAAAGGTTATAAATCCCCTCGCAATTGGGGGCGATGATTCCCTGTAGCGCCTTTTCAATATCAATAAAATCGCTAAAATCCATCAAAGAACATGAACGCCATCATCCCAAACACAACCGAAGCCAATATCCAGGTACTAAAGCCCCAGGAGTTGCCGCCCCGCCCAAAAACCACGGCTATACTAATGTGTTCTTGTGAACATTTTGATGTTATCGACATAAAGAATCCTTTTATGGCTACGGCTATGGACGCTACCCGCTCCTCCGTTTCAACCGAAGTTGACCGGGAGAGGGCAGGCGAACAATGGCAAAAGCTAAAAGCATCGATTGAAAAATCCGGAAAACCGGTCCTTGTTCTAGACGGAAAAACTGGTCTTGAAGATATGGTCTTCTCCGCCAATCAGGTCTTTGTTGGATACGATCAGAGAAGTGGTCCCTATGTCGTGCCAGCACTGATGAAACATGAGTCAAGAAGACGGGAAGTTCCGCACTATTTACGCTGGTTTGAGGAGCAGGGCTATGGAATTAGAGAGCTTATTCAAACTGCGAATGAAGAGACTTGTTTCGAGGGACATGGCGATGCTATCTGGCATCCTGGAAGAGAACTTATCTGGGGAGGCTATGGACAGCGCACCACCCTTAGTGCATACAAACATCTGGGTCAGGTCACGAATTGCGTGATCGCCTTGCTGGAGATGATAGACACAACCTTCTACCATCTGGATACCGCCTTCTGCCCTCTAGACGAAAGGACTGTGCTCTATTACCCAGAAGCATTTTCCGAAGATAGCATCCGACTAATCGAGTCAGGCTTTGAGAAGTCAATAAAAGTGTGCGAAGAGGACGCCTTAAACTTTGCTTGCAACGCCCTGGTGGTAGAAAAAACAGTGTTGTTGCAAAAAGGAAGCGACAGAACTAGGAAAGCTCTAAATGATCTGAATTTTGAAGCGATAGAGGTGGATACTTCAGAATTCATGAAATCAGGAGGCAGCGCCTTCTGCCTGACCACGGATATTTATCATTGACCGGGAAAAACCAAAAGCAATTTACAAGGAACAAAATTTTCCTGCTCAGGTCGTGTAGTATTTAGATAGCTAATAATTTTTCTCACGCGTATCGGCACTCAGGAGTAATTGCATGAAAGGATTCGTCAAGCCAGGACTTTGGTTCACGTCATTTGTTTTAATGTTGTCATTGGTCGGCTCCCTGAGCATGGCTGGAGAATCCAGCGCCAAAAGCAATCTAGTAAAGCATGTGGAGACAGCGGACTATAAGAAAGAAGTATTAAATTCAAAGGTTCCGGTCTTCGTGGACTTTCATGCTGTCTGGTGCAAACCCTGCAAAATGCTCTCTCCCACGGTGGAAGCCCTGGCTGAGCAGTACAAAGGCAAAGTCAAGTTCGTCAAAGTGGACATCGACAAAGCTCCTGAAATAGCAAATATGTACTCGGTACGAGCTGTGCCTACCATGGTTATCATAAACAACGGCAAAAAAGTCTCCTCAATCATGGGCTTTCAGTCCAAAGATAGAGTTGATTCTTTCCTGACCAAGAACATAAAAGGATTGAAATAGACTTTAGCTGAACTTATCAAACGAAAACCGCAAACCGACTCTACCGATGACACCACCGACGCAGAGTCGGTTTTCTTTATCTATTTAAATTAGCAGCCAGGACAGCTATGACAATCAGCAGTGCCACTACTAGCGATGCCGTAATAACAAAAGGCTTCAGCTTGCCGTCTGCTTTCATCTGCTCCAACCAGGAGCGTTTTGCCCTCTCCCGTTCCTCTTTTACAGCGGTAAAGCTCACCCCTGTTTTCAGAGCCTCGTTGCGAGCCTCGTAGAGATCACTTATGGACTCTTTCAATCGATTGGCTTCCAGCTCTTCGGCATCTTGAGACTCAAGCATCGTACTTGGGATCACCCTGTTCAGGTCCTGTTCTCTCACAGCTTCGATCCAAAATTCGATGCCTGCCTTAAACTGTTCTATGGACTTCAGTCTCTCGGTCACCTCTGTCTCCAGAGCCTTGAGGATGATCTGATCCAGCATACCTACACCGGGTAGTTCAGGACGCACTTCAGAAAGCGGCTTAGGTCTATAGTTCACATCACAGTGCTTCGCCATCACATCGACTATGCTTCGCCCTTTGACCGGTAGCTCACCGGCTATCAACTCGTATGCCACGATTCCCAGGGAGTAAAGGTCGGAGCGAACGGTGAGCGTCTCCCCTTTACACTGCTCGGGACTCATGAATAGAGGCGACCCCATCGCCTTTCCTTCCAGGGTCAACTTCTGCATATCGTCTTCGAGCTTGGCGATGCCGAAATCAAGAATCTTGACCACGATCTTATCGCTGACATTGGTCAGTACGATATTGCCGCCTTTTAAATCCCGGTGAATGATCTTGTGCTTGTGGGCATGGGCTAAACCATCGCAGACCTGGGTCAAGATTGAGGCTATCACTTCCGGGTGTTCAGCCCTTCCATACTGCTTGATCAGCTCCTGCAAACTGATACCTTTCACATGCTCCATCACCAGAAAAGTTTGACTTGGTGGCAGAGTGATAGCTTCCACAGCCCGTACTATATTCTTGTGCTGCAGTTTAGTGAGAGTCTCTATCTCTCGCTTGAAGCGCACCGCAATGTCTGGTTTATTCTCCTTAAGAGTCTTTACGGCCACTATCTGGTTGGTGGCAAGATCCCTGGCTTTATAGACCACAGAGATGCCGCCCTGACCGATGATGCCGGTGATTAAATACTTGTCTTCCAGAGTATGACCAGGCCTCTGCCGGGCCCCGGATGCCGTGGGGTCCTGATCAAGAGCGCGCTGAATACGGCTCTCTTTAACCGCGGACATAGATTGGTGGGTAGCAATCTCTTTGGCGATGGCTGCAGTTTCTATCTCGGATCCGGGCGCTCGATTGTCCTTAGCAAGAGAGATCAATGGCGCGGTAAATCGAGGAGTAGGCCGGTCATCTTCGGTATCTTCCCAACCCGGCAACCGACGCGCCACTGTATCCGGTGCTTCATGAAGTGGCTCACCGGGAATATGCACATCGGCGTCTTCCATGGTCTCCGCTAGATCAGGAGAGTCGAAATCGAGATCAGATTCCTTGCCATAGCCCCGCTTCATCTCCACCGGACCGGCGGAGAACTCCTGCATGGCAGCAGTCTCTTCTAAGTCCGGGGAATAGGAATGAGATTGCTTCTTCTCCGCCTCAACCGGCAATTCCTCTTGATCCAGAGTAAGCGGCTCAGCGGACAATCCTTCCTGATAGATTGGCACACCTTCCAACAGAGTATCGCCTTTTCTAAGAGCCTCTTCGCTCCCGGAATCCCAATCCGAGTCTCCAACATCTTTGGCGCTTTTCTTCTCAGCCAGCTTCTCCTGATTCGGAATTACTATCGGCTCCAGTTCGTAGATGCTGTCTTCCGGTAGCCTCTCCATGGGAGAGAGCGGATCGAGGCCTGGCTCAATGTAATCACCGGAGCTCTCAGGAAAATCATTGTCCTCCCTGGGATCCGCATGAGTATCTTCATGGGGACTCTCGGAAAGATCCCAGTCCTCATCTTCTTCCTCAACCTTTGAAACCGGCTCCTGATGAGGAATACGTATAGGCTCCATCTCGTAGATGCTGTCTTCCGGTAGGGGGTCCATACCCACCAGAGGATCGAGCCCCGGCTCCAGAACACTCTTATCCGGCTCTTGAGACTCCCTCTGCTCCTGCTCTGCCACAACCTCTTCCGCGATTTCCGACACTGCTGAAGCTACATCATCTCTACTTTCCTCAGCGTCAGCCTTTCCTGCTTCCGCCTCATCATCATTCTCTTCGGCCTCCTCCGCCTCCCTGTCAATCACGATGGGAGTAAGTTCGAACTGGCTCTGTTCGGGGAAAAGTTGAACATCCCCGGTGGGGTCGACTCCAGGCTCTATGTTTTGATTGGGAGCTTCTGTATCCTGGCTGTCATCCTCTTCCAGGGCGTCATCCTCTTCTACATCCTCTTTCGGATTCAGCTCATAGCCCGGAAGAATAATAGGCTCCATCTCGTAGATACTGTCTTCGCCCAACAGGTCCATGTTGTTTTCGTAGGAGTCAAACTCGTCCCCGAAAAGATCCGGTTTCTTCGATTTGTTTGCCGGCGACTCGGGGGGTTCTGG
>MDTD01169387.1_pt1 | contig 13239 bp, 11 predicted proteins | sample 811221 | NCBI WGS metagenome assembly MDTD01 (sample SAMN05326646, study PRJNA326480) | marine metagenome | isolation source: seawater | place: Pacific Ocean: South West | collected 2011
ACACAAATATATAAAGCTTTATTTGGTGTAAAAACTTACATTATAAAAACTAATGATAATGGTATAGAAGAAATATCAATAAGAGGAATACCACCAGTTAAAACAGATAGTCTTGGCCGTAAATGGATTAGTTGGGTAGATACTGAACAAACAGACTTACAAGAAATGAATGTCAACGGTAGATTTGTTTTTGTAGGCGTAACAGCAAACGGTGTTATGCCACAAGTTGCCACGCCTGTTGGACTGCTTGAACCACATAAGATACAAACTGCATTAGCTGAATCCATACTAATACAAGATAGTCCTTACATACCAGATTACGCTTTAGCTGTTGAGTTACTAACTTTAATAATTTTTGTAACTATAGTTTGGTTTGCGTTGCATTTGCTAGGTATTACTTGGGGTATATCTATAGCTACACTTTTGATGATAATTACTGGTGTTATGGGTTATATGTTTATACAAAAAGGATTACTTATAGATGTATCTTGGACGTTAATATCAGAGTTTATAACAGGATCAATAGCTTTTTACTTAAGATTTAGACAACAATACAAACTTAGACAACAGATTAAAAAACAGTTTGAACATTATCTTGATCCAAGGCAAGTAAAAAAATTACAAGAAAATCCTGAATCTTTAGTATTAGGTGGCGAAAGACGATATTGCACATTTCTTTTTACTGACGTTAGAGGCTTTACGGCTATGTCTGAAAAACTAGAGCCAGAAGAAGTTACTGAAATAATGAATAAAGCTTTAACAATTCAAGCTGATACCGTTAAAGAATATGACGGTATGGTAGATAAGTATATTGGTGATGCCATGATGGCTATATTTAATGCACCAATAGATGTCGCAAACCATGAAACTATGGCAGTTTTATGTGCACAAGACATACAAAGAAAATTTAAAAAAGCAAATCTTGGTGTAGAGATTGGTGTTGGAATTAATACTGGATACGCAGTTGTAGGTAATATGGGTAGCGATACCAGATTTGATTATTCTGCTATTGGAGATGCTGTAAATTTAGCTGCAAGGCTTGAAAGCTCAACTAAGGAAGTTGGAGAAGATATTGTTATAGGTTATGATACTATCAGTTCAAGTGCCTTTAGTGATCAAATAATACTTAAGGAACTTGAAAGTATTTTTGTAAAAGGTAAAGAAAAACCGATTAAAATATATACGTTACAAGATAATGGATAAAAAAATGACAGTAAATGACGTAGCAGAAAGACTTACTAAGCTTGAAACTATATCACATGAGCGTTGGAAAACTGCATTTAATGAGTTTTCTGACATAAAACAAGAAATCACCTACATAAATTCAACTATTAAAGCTGCAACCTTTGGGGTCTTTGGTTTTATTGGTGCTATAGGTATTGCAGTTTTGACGAGGTTTTTAATATGAAAGCTATGCTTAAAAATATTGTAGGAGCAGTAGCTCCAACGCTAGGAACTGCATTAGGTGGTCCATTTGGTAAAATGGCAGGAGATGTAATTTCTAATGTCTTAGGTGTAGAAAACAAACCTAAATCAATAGAACAAGCTTTAGCTAACGCTACGCCTGAACAGTTAATAGAAATTAAAAAAGCAGAAAAAGAATTTGAAGCTAAGATGAAAGAAGCTGATATTGATTTGTTTGCTTTAGAAACTCAAGAAAAACAACACGCTAGAAGTATGTTTAGTAAAGACTGGACTGCTCGTATTATTGGTTTAGTAACTATAGGTGGATTTCTTGGTTATATATTTTTAGTTACTTTACAGCCACCAGAACAAAACAGCGAAGCTCTAATAAACCTTGTGTTGGGTTACTTAGGAGGACTAGCAAGTGCAATTATTTCGTTTTATTTTGGAGCATCTCACTCGCCAGAAAAAGGAGATTAAAATGAAAACATCACAAGAAGGGGTAGCCCTAATTAAAAAATTTGAGGGATGTAAATTAGAATCTTATTTATGTGCAGCTTCAGTTTGGACAATTGGATTTGGTTCAACTAAAGGCGTGACGGAGGGCATGTCAATATCTCAAGAAAGAGCAGATATGTTATTGTTAGAAGATCTTGAGGAGTTTGAAGAATCTGTAAATAATTTAGTAAAAGTAGATTTAGAGCAAAATCAGTTTGACTCAATTATTGCTTGGACATTCAATTTAGGTGCATCAAACTTATCTGCGAGTACACTTTTGCAAAAAATTAATAACAAAGAGTGGGATGAGGTACCAGAACAAATAAAACGCTGGAATAAAGCAACAGTAAATGGTGAAAAGCAAGTATTAGAAGGTCTTGTAAGAAGAAGAGAAGCAGAGGCGTTGCTTTTTGAAGGTAAGGATTGGACTGAGGTATAGATGCCTTTACAAAAAACAATATTCAGACCAGGCATAAACAGAGAGGGTACTGCTTATGATAACGAGGGGGGTTGGTTTGATTGTAATCTTGTTAGATTTAGAAAAGGAAGGCCTGAGAAGTTTGGTGGTTGGGAAAAAATTACATCATCAACTTATTTAGGAACAGCGAGAGCACTACATAGTTTTATATCTTTAGGCGGCACAAAATATTTAGGTATAGGAACTCATCTAAAATACTATATTGAAAGCGGTACAGTATTTAATGATATTACGCCAATACGGTCAACTACATCTGCAGGAGATGTAACTTTTTCCGCGACAAATGGTGATGCAACTATAACCGTAGCAGACACCTCACACGGGGCTGTAAAAAATGATTTTGTAACATTTAGTGGAGCATCTAGCCTAGGTGGTAATATAACAGCTGCCGTATTAAATCAAGAGTATCAAATAGCAACTATAGTAAATGATAATTCCTACACGATAGAGGCTAAAGACACATCTGGTGCAACCGTGACTGCAAACGCTTCAGACAGTGGTAACGGTGGATCTTCTGTCGTTGGTGCTTACCAAATTAATGTAGGCCTTGATGTTTACATACCTGGAACAGGTTGGGGTATTAATGGTTGGGGAGAGGGTACTTTTGGTAGCACAAGTGCTTTAGATGCTAATAATCAGCTTCGTATTTGGACACATGACAACTATGGAGAAGATTTAATAATAAATCCTAGAGCAGGTGGTATTTTTAAATGGACTGAAAATAATAGTGTAAGTTCAAGAGCTGTAGAGTTGTCAAATATATCAGGAGCAAATTTAGTGCCGACAGTCGGATTACAAGTAATTACGTCTGAAGTAGATAGACATTTAATAGTATTAGGAGCCGATCCAATCTCAGGAACCTCTAGAACAGGTGTTATTGATCCTATGTTAATTGCTTTTAGTGATCAAGAAAACGAATTAGAATTTGAACCCTTATCAACTAATACAGCTGGCTCTTTAAGATTATCATCTGGCTCTTCAATAATAGGTGGTGTAAAAACAAGACAAGAAGTTTTAATTTGGACTGATACCGCTTTATATAGTATGCAGTTTGTAGGGCCACCATTTACATTTGCGGTAAATCTCATAAACGAAGGTACAGGATTGGTTGGACCAAAAGCAGCAGTAACTACACCATCTGCGGTATATTTTATGAGTTACAATAATTTTTATTATTATAACGGCTCAGTTAATACATTACCTTGCTCGGTACAAAATTATGTGTTTGGCGACATTAATTTAATACAATCATTTAAAATACATGCTTTTACTATAAAAGATAAAAACGAGGTTGGTTGGTTTTATTGTTCAAGCTCTTCTTCAGAAATAGATAGATACGTAATATATAACTATTCTGAAGATTTATGGTTTTACGGAGAATTAGTTAGAACAGCTTGGTTAGATGCAGGAACAGAAAATTATCCAAGAGCAACAGGATCAAATTTACTATATAAACATGAAACTGGTTTTGATGATGATGGTTCTCCTATGACTGGTGTTTTTATTGAAAGTAGTGACTTTGATTTAGATGATGGTGAAAAGTTTGCTTTTGCAAGAAGAATAATACCTGACTTTAAATTTATATCTGATCCCAATAACGGCTCTGTAAATGTAGTTGTTAAAACAAGAAATTTTCCAGGGGATAGTTTGTCTACAAATTCTACTAATGAAATAAGTGCTACTACCCAACAATCGCATATTAGAGCTAGAGCTAGACAAATGGCCTTACGTATTGAAAGTAATGATGATGCTACAAACAACGGTAATTTATCGATAGGATGGCGTTTAGGAGCGACAAGGATAGATATAAAAACTGACGGTAAAAGATGAGTAAGTTATTACAGACTCAGCTTCCGATAGCACAAACGGAGGTAACACCAGCTACATTTAACCGTCTAATTAGATTACTTGAAATAAATTTAGGTTCAGTTGACCTAGACAATACGCGTCAAGTAAGCGAAAATGAGATAAATACTATTAATTTTAATGCTGGTAGTATTATTTGGAATACAACATTAGAAGTATTACAGGTATATACTGGTAATAAATGGGTAGATATTGGTACAAGACTTGTAGATGATGGTCTAGAAGCAACAAGTGCAGTAGGTAAGGTAACTGTTAGAAATAATGGTGCTACGTCTATAAAACTTGCTAATTTTGGTAAATAATAGATACTTTAGGTATCTACAAACAACTTAGTAAAAGCTATGGAAGATAACGTACAAAAATTAGCAGACGCAGGACAATTAGAGGATTCATTAATAATACATGCAGCACCAGGCGAAATGGTGGTGCCTCCTGTTATATCTGAACAAACACAACAAATGATCAACCAAGATATGCAGTCCGTAGGATTAAATCCTGCTGAGTATATTGTTGGACAAGGATCTATGAACAATTTAACTGGTTTACAAGAATTTGGGTTCTTATCTAAATTATTTAAAAAAGTTAAAAAGGTAGTAAAAAAAGTAGCACCAATTGCAGGGGCATTATTAATACCTGGAGTTGGCGGTGCTTTAGGAAAAGGTTTAAGTGCAGTGGGTTCAAAATTAGGAATTAAAGCAGGACTTGGATCAAAATTATTAGGTGGTAAAGGTATACTTGACACGGCTACGGCTGTAAGAGGAGGTCTAGCTGGTTTTGGTAGAAATTTATTTGGGGGTAATCAACCTACACAACAAACCATTCAACAAGGGGATACTTTAACTAGTATTGCTGCAGCAAATAATGTATCTGTAGATCAACTTTTACAAGCAAATCCATCAATAACAGATCCAAACGCGATCGTGGCTGGTGATACTATAGCTATACCAGGAGTAAATGTAGCATTAGAAAGAGGACCTTTAAATATGCCTTTTGGACCAATGTTAAGAAAAAGATTTTTAGGTGATGACTCACAACCTATATTTGGACAACAAACAGGCACACAAACTGGCAGTGGTCTAGGCTTGGGTGGCGTTGGCAATTTAGCACTTTTGTTTGGCTTAGCTACCAAAAAAGCCGCAGAAAAAACAGAAGGTGGTTTACGTGACGTACGGTTATCTACTAGACCAGATCTTATGCCACAACAAGTATTTCAAGGTTTTGATGTTGGTGTAAGACCAGGCATGTCTTATGGTGGTGGTATGGGATTTCGTGAATTAGACATGCGTATGGGTGGACCGTCTGAGGGACCTGGTACCGAAACAAGTGATGATATACCAGCTATGTTAAGTGATGGTGAATTTGTTATGACTGCAGCTGCAAACAAAGGGTTAGGTGGATTTAAAATAGAAAAAAACAAAGATAGTCTAACTATTTTCCCAACAGGTAAACCAGACAGAGAACAAGGATTTAAAAACAACGATAAGTTAATGAAATTTTTTGAAGATTATCAGGAAATGATGAGTTAATTATGGCATTTTTAAAAAGAATATTTAGAAATAGAGGTTTAGTAGAAAATTTATCAAGAGATCCTGTAGCTCGTATTGAGCCTATCGCATCACCAATAAGACCACCAAGACCACCGTTTCCTATACCGCAAGCTCCTGTTTTACCAATCGAACCCTTGCCAATCGAGGAGCCGCGACTACCATTTGAAAGACCACCACTTAGATCACCAAGAGATGATTTTTTTTCCGTACAAAGATTAGATAATATACCTGAGATTGAAACAATAATACCACCTGTTATACCACCACAACCACCAACAATAATAAGTGGTCCAGATCTAGACGCACCATCAAGACAAATATTAGGTAAAGATGCACAAGGCAATATAATTGAAGGAGATATTATAGAACCAATTAAAGTTCCGCCATTAATTCAACAATTAAGACCACCTATGTTACCGCCTCCGCTAGAAGATTTTGGATTTGGACCAGGTATAAGACCAACAGAAATACGTGATGAGCAAGGTAACATAATTGTTGGTTCAGCAGGTGTAACTCCACCCGTTATAACTTCACCAGTTGTCCCCCCTGTTATAACTGAATCTGTTATAACTCCAGACCCAATTATTGAACCTATAGTAACACCAGACCCAGTTATTAAATCTGCCCCTACTACGCCAGCTGCAGTGGCGAGTGATGTGGGGGCAGTCCCCGTAACAACCATACCGCAAGATGTCAGAGGCCAAGTTGATCCTGTTTTAGCACAACAAGATACACAAGAAATATTAACCGATCCCCTGTTGAGAGCTTTGTATTTTGGTACTGCAGATCAACCTGGCTTCATTAATCAGTTACAACAAGCTACGGCCAATCTTATTGGTAGTGATGTACCGCTACAGCAAACAGCAGGTCTTAGTAAACTTGAACAAATAGCTCAAGATAGAGCTTTGGCTGATCTTGGTGTGGCAGACCCTTTACTAAAAGAAAGAGCAGATTTAATAAGGGGTTCTGTAAGACAATTTGATCCTAATATGACACAACAATTTTTAAACCCTTTTGAAGATCAGGTTGTCCAGCAAACTATACAAGATGTTTTAGAGGCTGGTGAAAAAAGAGATATACAACAAAGAGCAAGAGATATACAGACAGGCGGTTTATCAGCCTTCGGCTCTAGAGCGAGGCTTGCTGCTGCTGACCGTCAAGAAGCTCTTGGTAGGGGTTTAGCTGAAGCTTTAGGTGGTATAAGACAAGCAGGCTTTAGTCAAGCACAAAGAGATGCTATGACCACTTTTGATAGACAAAGGTTGGCAGAGCAAGAAGCAGCTACTGGATTAGGCCAAACAGGTATACAATTAGCTGATTTGCGTGAAAGAGAAAGAGCAAGTCTAGCAGGCCTTGGACAAACTGGTAGAGGTATAGAAGAAACTGGCTTATCAAGATTATTCCAGCAACAATTAGATCAACAAGGTAGACCTTTACAAGCATTACAACTTACTGGTCAGCTATTACCGCAGTTCCAAGCTGGCAGAACACAAATAGATTCGCAGTATAGATTGCCATCTGATCCAACTGCTTTGGGATTGGGTGCAGCTTTTAATGCTTATACATCAATAAAACCACCAGCAACACAAACAGGTTAAAATGGAAGAGCAATTATTAGATAATCAACCTTTTATTACTGATGCAGAAACAATACAAAAATTTGTTGATGCTGGTATTGATCCTACAGGTAAAACATCTGTACAACTAGAAGATGAAATAAATACTTTGATTGCAAAAGAATCTGCAAAAGTGTTTTTTGATCCTAAAGATCCTGTAGATTATATAGCAGGCGGTTTAGGTTTAACAGGTGCTCTTGCTGGTATTGGTGCTGGAATAAAAAGTATACGAGCTGCTAGAAAGGGTAAAAAAGCTAAAGAAAATATTAGTAAATTTCAACAATTAAAAGATTTATTAAATCCTATTTATAGAAAAGGACCTACACCAGGACCTACTGTTACACCTTTGTCTGGAGGTGCACCATTCTCAACACTAGTGCAACCAACTATACCTTTTGGTGTTAAATTACCTCAAGCTTTAACATACGCAGGAGCTAGTGCAAAAATTTTAGATGAAAGTATGGAGTCAGCACAAAGAGCTGACGAGGCTGAAATTTTACAACAAGATATAAATGCTTTAAAAGTGCAAGAAATTAAGGCAGCAAATGAACAAATCGAAGCAGCTAAAAAAAGAAATGAAGAGGCTAAAAAAACAGTTGAAGAACCAAAAGACGATGACGGTGCACCTCCAGTTCCTCCAGGCGGTACACAAAAACCAAAATCTGGAGTGACTAATTTATTTGGTTCAGAACAATTTGTTAATTTTTTACGTAATGTTGGATCATCTTTAACTGAAACTGGACAACTAGGTGTAGGTTTAGCAAAGGGTGCCACCAAAGCAGCAGAGGAAAGAGCGGCAAAAGAGTTAGCTTTAGAATTAGAAAAAATAAAAGCTGGAGCTAAAAGTGCAATAAAACCAGATTTAAAATACAAAATGGATGAAGATTATATAAACGCAAGCACAGAAATTTCTGAAAATGCTGGTAGTCTTGATTTTTTAAACCAAATAGAACAAATGCTACAAATAAGTGATGTGACTGGATTAAAAGCTTTTGGAAAACAAATTGGATATAAATTTAATTCTATATTTAACGCACAAGCAAAAATGGATCCAAAAACGGCAGTTGAAAATTTATTAAGAGAAATATCTATTGGTGAGGCTGAGGATGTTCTTGGTCAGTCTAGTGGTAGACTTTCTGATAAAGATATACAACTAGCTAGACAATTAGTTTCCGAAATAGAAGGATTAGGGGGAATTATAGGATCAGAAGATCAAGTATTGAGTATATTAGCAAGAAGAAGAGCAGATCTAGAGCGTGCACAAGCTAAGGCTGGCACTACTTTATATAGATTGGAAAACGAATACTTTAGATATGGAATAAGACCACCTGATACTGGTTTATTTGATCTTTTAGAATCCTTAAATAAAAGGTCAAGGTTAGAAAATCCAGAACAAAACAAAACAAGAATACCTTTAGATCCAAAGGAAGCAGCACTTGAAGAAGCTGGAGCTAATTAAATGCCGTTGTATGAAGTCGAGATAGCACCAGGCGTTTATGAAGACGTAGAAGCCGCAACGCCTAATGATGCTAGAAAAATAGTTAAAGCTCAAATAGCTAAAGGTGTTTTAAGCCCAGTTTATGATGACATATTTTTTGATTATGATACTGGTGTAGATGATTTACAACTTCGAAGATTACTATCAAGAGCAGAAAGGTATGATGAAAAAGAATCAGTATTAAGAAATTTTGTTGGTAGGTCTGGATATACAAGAACATCAGACGGGCAGTTAGCATTAACACCAAAAGGTTTAAGAGATAGAGGACAGCCCGTACAACGCAAAACTCTTGATGATGGTACAACTATAGAAATGAACACCGTAATTGATAGTACAAGTCCTTTTGAAAGAGGTGATTTGGCAGATTTTATGGGAGTTGCTGGTCCTGTTGTTGGTAGTGTTGTAGGCATCTTACCACAAAGTAAATTATTTCAAGCCGCAAGAGCATTTTCAGGTGGCCATCTTTTAGCACAAAGGATGCTTGGCTCAGGTATAGGAGGAGCGGCAGGTAAATTAACTGAAGAAGCGGCTGACTATTTGCAGGGTTTCCAATTACAAGACGCACAAGATTTAGCTGCTTTAGCTGCGTATGAAGGGACTATAGGTGCTGCTGGTGAATTTTTAGGTGGTGGATTATCTATGTTAGGTAGAAGTTTTGTAGGAGCAAAAGCACCTACTTCTGATCTTAGATTAAATTTTAATGCAGCTAAAGGTTATGATTTATTAGACATTAAAAAACTTGATATAGAACTAGGAAAAGAAGCCACACCCGCACAAATAGAAAAAGCAGTAAAAGACGGTAAAATAAAAACTTTATCAAATAAGTATGCTGCTGCTCTTGATAGTTTGGAGGTGAATCTTGCTGGTAAAACACAACAAATAGCAGAAGCCGTATTAAAAAACTCTAGGAATAAATCTAACATTCCTTATCTGACAGAGTTGTTTGATAACATGACAAATCAAATTAGAAATAGAGGTGCAACTTTAAATGCTTATGTTGATGATGCAACAAAAGATGTGATAGGTGAAAAAATTGCTAAAACACAAAGAGATTTAGAAATGGCCACTGTTGATACTATAAAAGCTACAAAAGAAGCTGTTGAAAGTTTAACAGATAGTTATATAGGTGCTAGTTCCTATTTAGAAACTCCAGGTATGAGAGAATATGGTGAACAAGTTTTAGATCTTTTAGGTAATGCAAAAAGAAAAGTAAACGAAGTTGTTGGTAAAGAGTATGACAAAGTTGATGATTTATTTTTTAGTGTTGCAAAATATGATAATTTTCAAAGACCTGAAAATGCAGCTGCTGGAGCTATAGATAATATTATTAAGCACTATCAAAGAGAAGGCCAAAATGCAATAAAGATATTTTTAGCAAAAAGAGGTATAACCAAAAAAACCTTTGATGGTTTAGACGATCCTAATGCAGATATAAAACTAAGAAATTTAAAACAAGCAAGTGACGCTTTTGATAACTTAAATGAACCTTTGCCTGATTTTGCATTATATGGCGGTGCTGGTGAGAAAAAATTTGGTAAATTAAGTAGAGTTTTAGAAACAAAAAGAAGAATAAATAAATATATACAACAAGCAGATGACGGACCAGAAAGAGATTTATTTTATAAATTAAGCAGACTCTTAGATGATACAGATTTACATAAATTAAAAGGTGAAGATTTCTTAAAAAACAACCCACAAAACGCTGATAGTATTTTTACGACATTAGAATTAAATGGTAGAGAAATTATAGCTCTTGAAAATGCACGTGGTAAAAATATATATGAGTCTTTATCTTTTGATGAAATTGGTAAAATTAATAAAAGTATAAAACTTTTAAGAGATGCAGATAAATTAAATGCAAAATTAAATGAACCTTTTGATAATGCAATTATAAAAAGGATGCAAAATGCTGCAAGGGGTAATGGTGCTTTTGACCCAGATGAAGTTTTTGATAAATTAATACATTCTGGTTCATTAAGACAATTAGACGATTTTTTTAAAGCAGTTGAAGATTACGATAATTATTTGATTGCTAAAAAGAAACCAGAGCTAGCAACAAATTTAAATAGAGTAAAAACACAAACCGCACAAAGATTGTTTGCAAATGCTTTTGCTGACAGCATAGATCCTGTAACAGATATGATTGACTTTACGGCCTTTGCAAAATATATACAAAAATTTGAATCAAAACATCCTGGAAAGATAGACTCTTTGTTTAGAAACACAGATGGAGCTGCTTCAGGAGAAATTATAAAACAATCCATAAATCAACTTGTAAAAATCTCTCCTAGATTAAAAGCGGCTGATATTGAAGATTTAGTGTCTGTTTTTAGAGGACAAGATGGTTTAGATACAACAGCAAAAGGTAGAGCATTTATATCATCATTAGAAGAACAAGCTAAAGCGTCAGCAACAGAAGCTGACTTTCTTGCGAATCGTAATTTATCAGAATTGCCAAATAGATCTCCAAGTGAAATAGTAGAAACAATATTTAGACCAAAAAATAGCGATAATATAATTAAGTTAAGAAGAATTATGGGGGAAGAAAAATTTGCTGAAGTTAGAGAAGCTAGTTTAGGAAAGTTGTTGGAGGACGCTATTGATTTTAGAACTAAAGGCAACGTACCAATAACTGATATATTTAAGGTTAAAAACTTAAGTACAGCCTTAGAAAAATATAGTAATGAAACTTTAGAAGCTATGTTCGGTAAAGAGTTTGTGCAAGATATTAATAGTTTTGCTGATGTTATTAATGCACTTACTAAAGGAGAGGTAGGCAGAGGTAATGGTCCTGGTGCTCTGATTGCAGCTGGTATTGGGGCTGGCATAGTGTTTTATCCTTTACAGGCAATCCCTACAATTATTGGTTTGGGTATTACAAAGGCTATGTTAGGTAGCCCTAGAACTGTAAAACTACTAAGCAAAACAGATAAAGGATCAATTAGGCAGTTATTTGATGCACTAAGAACAGCTGCTGCTCAGTTTGGATATAGATTTGTTAATAATGAATTAATAAAAGTTGATGAAGCAATATCTGAATTTATGGATGAAAACGCACCTGAGTTGCCTGATATTAATATAGACGATATTTTTAGCCAAACTCAACAAATTAGTCCATCACAAGTAAATATAAATTTACCCGAGGTCAGTCCTGTACGTGTGTCTGATCCTCTTGGACAAACTGAACAAGATAGAATTGAATTTGCAGAACGTCTATTTAGAAGACCAGTTATATAAGTCCTATCTCATCCCTATCAAAACCTAACGGTACATCTGATAAACAAGTTAAATGCTCTTTTGGTATATGTATGTATGGTTCGTTATCCTCATCATAATTAGGTGTAGGATTTATATTCATACGTATATCGTAGACATGATCTGACATCCACTCATGCATCCAGATACCGTCTGTCATACCGTATACAGTAATGAAAGGATATCCAGTTGACTGACTAAACGAGGCACCTTTACGCAATTTGTTTGCAGATAATATAAATGTATCGTATTTAGCACTAGCAAAACTACGGCACTTGATCTCACACCAGTACCATTTATCGGCTGATTCTATCCAATAATCTATACCGTAACTTACTGGTAGTTTGTGACAGCTTACCTGCCAAAGGCCTTCTAAAAAGCCTGCAACCCTATCTTCTCTTTTCTTATCTTGTATTGTTTCAAAACTTGGTGTTTTAAACATAATTACCTCCTAATTATTAAAACTTGATATAACAGCAAATACTATAAATGCCATTATTATTGACCATATATCCATTATTTTTTTTCCCACTTAAATTTTAATTGTCCTGTAACAGGTTGCCACTCTCTACCAGGTCTTGTTGTCCACCCTTTGCCTTTTTCCCAACCCCCAGTTTCACCAATAATTTTATATCCTGCACCTTTTAAACTAGATCCAGATTCTTCTTGCAAAGTATATGTAATCATCCTTTTGCCGCCCATTTGTTGCCATATTCTCCATATCCTACCGTACAAAAAAGAACTTGTATTCTTTGGAGCTTCTTTGTTTACGCACACTCTTACCGCTTCTGCTGTAAATCCGTCATCAAGTCTTCTGGCTACAGGCCTACCTACAATAGCCACTCCCACTAATTTATCTTTATGTGAAGCACCTACCGCAAATTTTGCACCATGCACAGGTTTGTTATGCCTATGAAAATTTTCCACAAATAAATTAGCGTCTTTAATTGATAACGGTATCATCTGTAAATTCATTCTTCAAAGAATGTAGGATCGACAGCAACAAACCTTTTAGTTGGTCTGCCCTTACCACCTACTTTAATATCTATTTCCTGAATCTCTCCAGCGTTTTTAAGT
>MDTD01185896.1_pt1 | contig 13239 bp, 10 predicted proteins | sample 811221 | NCBI WGS metagenome assembly MDTD01 (sample SAMN05326646, study PRJNA326480) | marine metagenome | isolation source: seawater | place: Pacific Ocean: South West | collected 2011
CACGACTCGCATTGGGCGAAGACGAGCTCAAGACCGTCGAAGCCTGGCTCAAATCACCTCCTCCCGAATTTGATCCGTATTCAATTCCCCGGGCCTACCGAGAGGCTTTTCTGGCAGCCATGGTCAACGTCGCCAAGGCAGATGGAAGGATCGACCCGGAAGAGACCGAAACATTCCGGCTGATTCGAGAATTGGTAAGTTAGTTACCGATTCTGAGTCTTAACCTTTACTCTCGCTACGTGGCGAGGGATAACCCCGCCACCCCCAACGAAGTAGCTCATGATAGAACGCACGGAGCGTTCACAACGTTAACCTCGGCAGGTCCACTAGGACACCCGTTACATGGAGAGAGATTTCATGGTTGTCGAAAGAAGCGGAAAAGAACTCGGACCAACATGCGACGACGCATGTGTGGACGAGTTAGGTCGCGACAAGTTGCGTGAGTTTGTTAAACAAATGCAGCTCATTCGCAGGTTTGAGGAACGTGCTGCGCGTGAGTATGCAAGCGGACACATCGCAGGATTTTGCCACCTGTACATCGGACAGGAGGCTGTGGCTGTAGGTAGCGTTGGCGCGACTGAGGCTAGGGACCACATCATCACCGCCTACCGCGACCATGGCCATGCACTCATCCGTGGTTGCACCCCACGCGGCGTCATGGCCGAGCTGTTCGGTCGGGTAACAGGCGTTGCGAAAGGTCGAGGAGGCTCAATGCACCTCTTCTCCACGGAACACCGGTTTCACGGTGGTCACGGGATCGTTGGGGCGCACATTCCAATGGCAACTGGCTTTGGTTTCGCCTCCAAGTACGAGGACCTCGATGAAGTGACACTCTGCTACTTCGGCGATGGGGCCATCAACCAGGGGGCGTTCTACGAGTCCATCAACCTGGCAAGTCTCTGGGATCTCCCCGTTGTCTACATTTGTGAGAACAACGGATATGCGATGGGAACATCCTTAGAGCGCGCCGGAGCCGTGAGCGATCTCTCGATCAAAGCGGCTGGCTTTGGCATGGAAGGATACGTCGCGCACGGTAACGATGTGGCTCACATGCACCACATCACGAAAAAGGCAGTGGATGCGGCTCGAAAAACGGGGCGTCCATCCTTTATCGAGGCCCGCTGCTACCGCTACCGCGGACATTCCATGAGTGACCCACAAAAATATCGCTCCAAGGATGAGGTCAAAGAGAGAAAGGAGTACGACGCGATCGTGCTCGCAGCAAACACGCTGATCCAGCGTGGCTGGGCCACAGAAGAGGAAATCAAGGCGTGGGATAAGGACTCCAAAGAGGTTTCCGCTGCGTCGGTTGAGTTCGCCCTGAATTCCCCAGAACCCGACGTCAAGGACGTGGGTGAATACGTGTACAAGGAGCCGCTCAGTTGGAGACCCGACCGAGCGACAACTCCTCATGATCCAAACACACGCGAAAAGCATTAGGAGAAGGTGATGCAAGAGATCAGCTTTCGAGATGCGTTGAATCAAGCTCTGGATGAAGAGCTAGCGCGCGATGACAAGGTCTATTTGATGGGAGAGGAGGTCGCCGAATACAACGGTGCCTACAAAGTCTCCCAGGGACTTCTGGATAAGTACGGAAGTCGACGAATCATCGACACGCCTATCACGGAGCTTGGCTTCGCGGGTGTCGGTGTCGGCTCGGCAATGCTAGGCTTACGGCCTGTGATCGAAATGATGACATGGAATTTCGCGATTCTTGCGATGGACCAAATCATCAACAGTGCTGCGAAAATGAGGCTGATGAGCGCCGGGGCATACGACATGCCAATCACGTTCAGGGGACCCAATGGCGCAGCCCACATGTTGAGCGCACAGCACTCGCAGGCGTGTGAGAACTGGTACTGCAATGTACCGGGACTCAAAGTTGTCATGCCCTCGTGCCCAAACGATGGCAAAGGACTGTTGAAGGCGTCGATTCGAGACGATGACCCTGTCATCTTCTTGGAGTCCGAAATCATGTACAACAACATTGGCCCATGTTCCGATGCCGACGATTACGTGATTCCCCTCGGTAAGTGCGATATCAAACGCGAGGGGACAGACGTAACCCTGGTGAGCTACTCGAAGGGAGTGGGCCACGCGTTAGCGGCTGCTGAAATTATGGCAAAACAAGGCGTCAGCTGTGAGGTTATCGACCTCATGACGCTGAAGCCCATGGACATGGAGACCGTCCGGCGGTCGGTCAAAAAGACGAATCGATGTGTCACCATTGAGGAAAGCTGGCCCTACGGCGGAATCGGCGCCGAGTTGACCTATCGAATTCAAAGTCAGTGCTTTGATTGGCTTGACGCTCCTGTGATTCGCGTAACGGGCTTGGATGTTCCGATGCCATACGCGGAGAACCTGGAAGCACTCGTCATTCCAAATGCGCATGACGTCGTAACGGCAATCAACACAGTTCTGTATCGGAGTTAATCCATGGCGAATGTGGTGGAAATGCCACGCCTTTCTGACACGATGAAGGAAGGCACACTGGCACGCTGGATATCCAATGTTGGCGAAAACATTGAGGCAGGCGACGAGTTCGCCGAGGTAGAAACGGATAAAGCCGTCATGACCTTTGAGAGCTTTGAGGACGGTGTTCTTTTAGCGCGCCTCATCGACGAAGGTGATACGGTGCCTCTGGGGACACCGATTGCGATTATCGGGGAGGAGGGAGAAGACATCAGTGATCTTCTCGCAGAAGCCCAAGCCAAGGCCGCAGAGGGCAAGGCGATCTCCGAGGGTGGCGGCCCAGTCGAAGAGAAAGCTGCCGAGCCCGAACCCGAGCCAGAGCCGGAGCCGGAGCCAGAGCCAGAGCCGGAACCGGTTGCTAGCGCAACACCATCGGAGCCCGTGGCCCAGACTGCGCCGGCGGCTCCGAGTGCAGGTCTGGACGCGGACGGACTGCGTATTAAAGCGTCACCGCTGGCACGGCGCATCGCTTCCCAAAAGGGCATCGATCTGGCCACAGTGTCTGGCAGTGGTCCTCATGGGCGCATTATCAAGCGTGACCTTGAAGGCTTGGATGCAACCCGACGCGTTGCTCGCTCTGCCCGGCGTGCGCCGAAAGAAGATACGGTGGTACGTGCGTCGCAGATGCGAAAGGCAATTGCGAGTCGTCTCATCGAAGCCAAACAAGGCGCTCCGCACTTCTACCTGAACATGACGATCAATTGCGATCGGTTGGTGGATTTCCGTCGGCAGTTAAACGCGAGTCAGGATCAAGTAAAGCTCAGCTACAACGACCTGGTGATGCGTGCCTGCGTTGTGGCATTGCTTGACCACCCTGAGGTGAATGCTGCCTGGGAAGGTAACCAGATCCGACAATTCGGTGGCGTTCACATCGGATTTGCGGTGGCACTGCCAACTGGCCTTATCACGCCTGTTGTGAGAAATGCGGAAGGTAAGGGGCTCATCGACATGGCGCAGGAGGTACGTGACCTCGCGGCCCGTGCGCGTGACCAGCAACTCCAACCCGATGAGTACACGGGTAACAGTTTCTGTGTCTCCAACCTAGGCATGTTCGGTATCGAGCGATTCACAGCAATCATCAACCCGCCAGCGGCATGTATCCTCGCCGTTGGAGCGCTTCGAGAAGAGCCAGTAGTCGACAATGGAGAAATCCGAATCGGCCACACAATGACTGTTTCTCTGTCCTGCGATCATCGAGCGGTTGATGGTGCGACGGGAGCTCAGTTCTTGGCAGACCTGAAGCATATCATCGAAAACCCGGTCAACATTCTTGAGTGGACCTAAACGAGGCAGAGAATCGTTATGGCAGACGGACAATCTTACGATGTCGTAGTAATCGGCAGCGGGCCAGGGGGCTACGTCGCCGCCATTCGTGGCGCGCAGCTCGGACTCAATGTTGCTTGCGTGGAGCGGGCCGAAGTGGGCGGGGTATGCCTCAACTGGGGCTGCATACCTACCAAGGCACTACTTCACAACGCGAGTCTCTATCGCGAACTCTCCCACGGGAAGACGTGGGGGTTTGAGGTCGAAGGGCTAAAGGTCGACTGGACCAAGGTTATCAAGCGAAGTCGGGATGTTTCCGGTCGTTTAAACAAAGGGGTGCTGGGCCTCTTTAAAAAGTATGGTGTGACCCACATCAAAGGCGAGGCAAAGCTGGATCGACCCGGCCGTGTGCTCGTGGACGGTGAGGCCATTGATGCCAAGCATATTGTCGTTGCGACTGGAGCGCGTCCACGGCCCTTACCAGGCTTAGACTTTGATGGTGAGACGGTCATGAGTTCGAAAGAGGCCATGATTGTCGACCCCATGCCAAAAAGCGTGCTCGTCGTTGGTGCCGGCGCCATCGGATGTGAGTTCGCGTACTTTTTTAACGCCTTCGGGGTCGAGGTTACGTTGGTGGAAATGGCCGATCGTATCCTGCCGATAGAAGACAATGATGTGAGCGAGTCACTCCAAACATCCTTCAAACGACAGGGTATTAAGGTCCACACTGGAACGGTGGCTACAGACGTCCAAACCACAAACAACGGGGTCAAGGCGACACTCACGCCAGCCGGGGGTGATGGGAAAGGAAAATCCATCGAGGTGGAGCGAGTTCTCGTTGCCATCGGAGTAATGGGCAACGTTGAAAACTTAGGACTCGAAGAGTGTGGTGTCGAGATAGAGCGCGGCGCGATCAAGGTTGATGCTGACCTTCGCACTTCTTGTCCAGGCATCTACGCACTTGGTGATGTTGCAGGTGCACCATGGCTTGCTCACAAAGCGTCGGCGGAAGCGATTCATTGCATGGAGCGCATCGCCGGACATGTCGGTAAGCCAGTGAACTATGAAAACATTCCTGGGTGTACCTACTGCGAGCCACAAGTTGCGAGCGTCGGTCTCACGGAGCGTGCAGCACGAGAGAAAGGATACAGACTGAAGGTTGGTAAGTTCCCGTTTGCAGCAAGTGGAAAGAGTCTTGCCATCGAGGCGAAAGAAGGGTTTGCGAAAGTCATCTTTGATGAAGCTACTGGCGAGGTTCTTGGAGCGCACATCATTGGTCATGGCGCGACGGAACTCATTGCTGAAATGACGTTGGCTCGTACCCTTGAAGCTACGGAGCAGGATATCCTGGCCACGATTCATGCGCATCCCACCCTGGCGGAAGCGATTCATGAGGCTGTAGGAAATGCTTACGGCGAGGGTGTGAACTTCTAACGTTCAATCGGGCGACCAGCAAGCAAGGTCTCATCGGTGCATGCAATGCGAGGAAGTTCCCGCTTGCAAGGCCACGTCGAGGGTGCGAACGTGGGCATTCCGACGCTGGAGAGTCATGCAGGAAGTAGAGTACGAGCGAATGTACGAGGCCGAGCAGGTCTCATGGTGGTTTCGCGCACGTCGACGAATTTTGAGTGACGTGATCGGTCGTCTCAGCCTGCCGTCTGACACCCAAATTGTCGATATAGGCTGTGGGACAGGTGGGAACTTGCCCATGCTCGAGGCCTATGGAGAGGTCACCGGTGTCGAGTATTCGCCAACTGGCGCCCAGTTCGCACGAACCCGCACGGAATCCCAGGTTGTGGAAGGTAGTGCCACGGACACATCCCTCGAGGATGGCACGTTTGACCTTGCAACGATGTTGGACGTTTTGGAGCATCTGGAGGATGACCAGGCTGGTCTCGACGAAGTTTATCGGGTTTTAAAGCCTGGGGGCCACTTCGTCTTCACTGTCCCTGCGTTCATGATGCTATGGAGCGCTCACGATGAAGCGCTTCATCATCACCGTCGCTATCGCAGACCGGAGTTGAACAAAAAGCTGGCGGAGGCAGGGTTCGTAGTGGATTGGATATCGTATTACAACACCTCCCTTTTTCCACCCGTCGCGGCCATTCGTTTGGCGCGTAAGCTTATCGGGGGAGGTGAGGCCTCTGCAGATGGGGTGGAAGTACCGCCTAAGCCGATTAACGCAATACTGGAAGGGCTCTTTGCCGTTGAACGCCATGTTGTAGGCCGCTTACGTCTGCCCTTTGGGGTCAGCCTGATCGGTGTGGCGCGTAAAGGCTAGGGCTTTAGGAAGGCGATAACGTCAGTCCGAAGCCCGGGCTCTGACCAGCGGCGTTTATAGGCCAGATCGGTTCCTAGATCATAGGAGTGCACGCCTTCCGCGCACAGGGTTTCGACCATGAACCCCTGCATGATGTTACCAAGGCCGGCGGAACGAAACCGATTGTCGAAACTTAGTTGGAGGCCCCGGAACAGGCCCCAGCGAACGCCGCCAAAGATGAAGGCGACGTCTTCACCATCTCGGGTTGCAATCAAGGCACGAAGGTCGCCGCGCTTTGCTAGTCGTTGGACCATGAGCCGATAGAACGTATTCATCGAGCTTTCTTTGATACCCGTATCCTCTCGCCCTTTCCAGCTTCGTTCTTCAATTGCTACGAAGCGCTCGTAAAGGCTATCGGCGTCCTCGCTATTCAAAGCTGGTTCGATGCTTTCTAGCTCGAATCCGTCGCCTTGAAAGCGCCGCATTGCCCGCCGAAGATTCCCTCTGAATTTGGAAGATCGACGGCTCATGAAGCCATCCCAGCCGCCGCGTAGGCTGGCTGTATGACGCAGGGTTTCAGGGCCGAGTCCGACGTTGAAAACTGCGGAGAATTGGGTGGTCAAGTCGAGGAAGAAGCGAGAGTCTCTGTTCAGTCCGCAAAACCAGAGTGTGTCCCACTCGTCTTGAATGGTGAGAAAGTGGTCGAGTAGAGCCGGCACAGTTTCTTTGGCGTTGTCTGTGATTATCGGGCTAGCAAGTCCCCACATGGCCTCTAGAGGAGCCAAGTAGCGGCCAACGGCCGGTTGGAACCCACGCGCAAGAGGCAAGTAGCCATGCTCGAGCTTGTAGAGAAAAAGGTCGTGAGTTTCGTGAAAGGCCTGGTAGGCAGGCAAGATCCAGTCGCTCGATGAGCAGAAGTGATCAATATCTGCTGTTTTTTTGACCATTTGGTCGAAGTCGTCGCTAAGGCCTTCAAAACCCGCTAAATCGAGGCGCTCAACCATAGAATATGACGCTACCTGATGACTGACCTCTTGGCCAGTGTGGCAACGAGTTTAGGCACCGAACCATTCTTTTGTGTACCTTTGTCGATCCACCTTGTATGAGGCCCCGCATGAATGCCCTACGACTCAACGTTTTCCCTCTTTTCGTTCTTCTCGTCGGTTCTTTCGCGTGTCAAACTCAGACCCAGTTTCCGGTCTACGAACACGACTATACCGGCTCGGACTTCGTACCTAGTTCAGATGCTGCGGTAGCTTCCGATAGTGAGCAAACCAGCGACGTCTCAGATGCATCCATTGGTACTGACCTCACGACTCCGGACACTGCAAAGACAGACGTCCCTGAGGAAGATACGGTAAAGCCGCAGCTTAAATCTGCCTTCTCAACAACCCAGGGGGTGATCACAGCACGCTTTTCCGAGCCAGTCGATGTCAGCGCGGGGGACTTGGACAATTTCAGCATCAAGGCCTCGAACAATCAGCCATTGGAGATTTTAAGCATCTCCCAGAAGGAGGCTGCGCTTCAGTATGTGGAGCTGAATGTAAACGCTTCGGGCATCGATTCGGACTTGGAGTACACGCTCACGGTAAAGAATGTGGCGGATATGGCTGGCAACGTCATCGCCATCGGCAAGAACACGGCGGTCATTTCCCGTACGCTTCTGTTGAATATCGTCTGGCACCAGCACCAGCCTCTCTACCTGGACCCGGTCAGTGATGGACTCAGCGGTCCTTGGGTGCGGAAGCACGCCACCAAGGATTACTACGATATGACCTCCATCTTGGAGGACTACCCCGATGTGCACGTTAACGTAAACCTTACCAGCGTTCTCCTGCGGCAACTCCTAGATTACTACGTCAAACGTATGGACCCCTTCATCGACGTGTATGCGAACACCATGGACGTGGAGGGCTTTAAGGCGAAGTGGGGTGGTAAGACCGATCCATTTGTCGATTTCCTTCTACAGCCTACGCCATCCGCTGAAACTATCACGGAAGATGAGTTGCTGTTGGTATGGAAGGGGCCTTGGACATTGGTGTCGACAGCCGACGCTACCATGAAGCATTTTCCTGAGTACATCGCGCTGCGAGACGCAAACCGAGCTGAGTACGACAAAGAAGACTTCTTGGCGTTAAAGATATTCTTCGAGATTGCCTGGTTCGACCCTGACTTCCTCAACGGGCCCGTGACCCTACCTGATGGTTCCGTAACCCGAGTACACGAGTGGCTTAATCGCGATGGGGATATATACACGCTGAAGGTTCCACCGTCGGAGCAGTTGGCCTTGGATCTCCTGATCGAGAACCACAAAATCATGCGAAATGTCATCGCTATCCACAAGAAGCTCTTCTATGACGTGGAGACAGGCGAAGGTCAGGTCGAGGTCACAACAACCCCGATGTACCACCCGATCCTCCCGCTTATTTACAACACGGACTTGATGGGTACGAGCCAGCCCTTTGATCCAAAGCCCGATCCGGCCTTTTCTTTCCCAGAAGATGCATCCGCACAGGTTCTTCGATCGGTTGCATTCTACGAAGACGTATTCGGTGTCAAACCCCGCGGAATTTGGTGTGGAGAGGGCTCTGTAGCCGAGGAGATCGTACCGATCCTCACCCAAGCCGGTTTCGAATGGACTGCCACAGACCACGAAGTCCTCAAACGAAGCATGGGCAACGATAACGCACCTGTCTACAAGGCATACCGTGTGGATGACGATGCGAAGACAGGACCTGCGGACAGCGAAATGCTCATTCTCTTCAGACATACGGATTTGAGCGACCGTATGGGCTTTGAGTACAAGACCTGGAAAGGTGTCGACGCCGCACAGGACTTCATTGACGATTTGGTTGAGATGGCGCCTTCTCTCGGTGGTGATGATCGACTGGTGACGGTGGTTCTCGACGGAGAAAATGCTTGGGAGGCCTACACTCAGGAGCACGATGCGAAAGGCTTCCTTCACGCCCTCTATAAGAAACTCTCCGAGTCTTATCAGACTGGAGAAATATCAACCGTCACGGCTAGCGAGTACATCCACGGAAATCCATCCCGTGCCATTGCTGCGCACCCAATCGGTGGTCATACCGAGCTCGAACCCCTCTGGCCGGGCTCCTGGATTGGTGCGACATATGCCGTTTGGATCGGCGAATTAGAGGAAAATAAGGCTTGGGAGTACCTACTCAAGGCGCGTACAGACCTCCAAGCCTCTGGTCTTGCACCGCCTAATCCACTTGCACCTGCACCGACCAACCTAGATAGCCTTGCTGGACGTATTTATCGCGCCTACGATCAGATTTACGCGGCAGAAGGGTCGGATTGGTTCTGGTGGTATGGTGTGGACCAGACAACACCTTCAAACGACGATAGCCCGTTCGATCTAGCGTTCCGCAGTCAGCTCTTGGGCATGTACGAGCACATGAACGCGGCTCTAAAGATTCTTGGTCAGCCCGAGTTTCCAGTGCCTGACTTCGCCCCCCTCATCCAGGCGAAACCCAAACTGATGGAAGGTCCGTATGAGGGAGACTTCCCGGCGCCCACGATCGACGGCGCATTCATGCCCAATGAAACGGAGTGGACGCCGCCCGGTGGATTCTTCTTCGATAGCGACTCGTCAACCGCGATTAGCAACACCGATGATATTACAACCGTTTATTACGGTGTGGATCAGGATGCATTCTATGTCGCTGTTCAAGCGAGTGAGGATCTGAGTGCCAAAGTCGGAAGTCCATACTCGATGGCCGTGCTTATCGATCACAAAACGATTCTGGACGCAGAGCTTGGAACGTCGCTCTCCGACCCAGCACATAGCTTCACGCCTCCTGGTGAAGATTTTGTTGGCATGCAGGTTGCTCGTCGAGTACGTGCCGACTTTTCCGGTGGCGACGTCAAAGCGGTGCTGGAGGTGTCAGATGGGAACGGCGGGTTCAGTCCAGTTGCTAACCACAGTGTGACTTTAGGCGGACCGCAGTTTGGCGGAATCATCCTTGAGTTCCGCATCCCCTTTGCAGACTTGAACCTCCAAGGTGCATCCGATCCACTCAATTTCTACGTTGTAGCGATGGAGGGAGATGAGGTTATCGATGCAGCTCCCTCACTGAAAGCGAAACGTGTGTTCGATGACGTCACAAATCTCGTGTTCGTTACGTTCGAAGTGGACGCAACGGGCAGCTCAATTCCTTTAAACACGCTCGGCTTGAAGGAATTACCCGCTCCGACAGGTAATGCGCAGGTCTTCATTGTTGGGAAAGCCGATAAGCTCGGAGATTGGATTCCCAATAAAATTGCCCTCAGCGACAGCGGTAAGGGAGGCGACTTGAAATCGGCTGACGGGATATGGACGGCAACCTTCGGCTTCCCTCGAGGTGAGGTTGTCCGGTATAAATACACGGTGGGGACCGGTACAGACGAAGGTCAGTGGCCGGGAACGGAAGAATTTCCGTTTACCAATCGACAGTATGTCATCCCCGAGGACCCTCTCATCAAGAAAGTGACCCTGAAGGATGTACTCGGAGACGATCCTCCCCAGGAAAACAGCCTTGGAAAGCTCACTCAGGTAGAAACCTATGAAGAATAAAGCCTCTTTGCTCGTCGCGGTCGTTGGTGGTCTCTCGCTGGTCCTCTCGGCCTGCTTCGAGGAAGGTGGCAGTGGCCCCGGAACCGGGTCAGACGTTGTCATTCCCGACGGTGATATCACCCGGTCGGGAGGCTCGGTGAAATATGAATGGCGTATCCCATCGGCTACCCCGACTAGGAACGCCGAATGTAAGCCTCAGAATCCTGAAGTCTACGGTCCGTCCATTCCGTGGGAAGGGTTTACTCATCAAGGGACGACCTACACTTGCAATAAGTGTCCCGGGGGCGACGAACTGCTTCAAGGGGAGTGGCGCGCGGTGTTCGACGTCGATGACCCAACGGCGGTCTATGAGGCTGATCCAAGCTACCGAGAGTATCTCAAATTCGATGGTAATACTTTTCGAAACATCATCCAGGGAGAGGATCTCGGCGCGCAAGTGACCGCAGTGATCGAAGGATGGTTCTTGTGCTCGTCAAAGCCTGAAACCGTGAATGAGACGAAATTCTTCATTTTGACGAAGGTTGAACCCGAGGGTGCCTTCGGTTGGGAGACGGGATTCGTTTACAGTGCGGATACCTTGATGAGCGATCCGAACAACATGCTTCTGGGCTGGTACGACGGAATCGTGACGGGCTCCGGCGGGAAGTACGGCGGTACGGCTCCGTTCTGTAGAATCGGAACTGACGTTATGGGAATTCCCTGCGAGGACCCGTTCAAGTAGACGAATACAGATGACCAGCCAGTGGACTTCCCCTTGCCATACTCGTTCGTTATGATACCGACCGATTCCACGGCAGAGGGAGATATGTCCATGGTTCGCGCATCCGCTATTGTTTTGTTGGGACTCTTGTTTTTCACACCGGCTGGCTGCGGTCCCGAAGAGGATAAGGACAAGGTCTGTCGAGAAGGGGACAGCTTCGCGAAGGCGTGCAAAGAGTACGGGCGTTGCGTCCGTTCCGATACAAAGATGGGGGGGACCTTTTGCCACGCTGTAAAGAACGCGGATTGTAAGGCTTCCACGATCGCATGTAAGCAAATGGGGAAATGTGCTGCATCCGATGAAAAGGCTGCTCTCGACTGCGTTGTAGTCTCTGAAGAGGACTGCAAAAAGTCGGAAAACTGCAAAATCAACGGCTGGTGCGGCATGAAAAAGAATTCGGAAGGCAAGAATGCCTGCATGGCCACCAAGGCGGAGCATTGTAGGCAGTCTCAAAAATGTAAGGATGAGTCTGTCTGTCAGCTCGGTGATGATGGCTGCTACATTTCCTACCAGCGGAGGTAGTTCCTCGTCGGCTCTTGCTGACAGCAATAAAAAACCCGAGTGGTGATGACCACTCGGGTTTTTTATTTGATGTGCGCTAAGCGCGCTTTTCCTTAGAAGGAGTAGCTCGCTGCAACGGTTCCGAAGAGACCGGCACCGGTACCACCAAGAGCCTGTGGCCCCTGTGTCAGCCATGCAGACTGAAGTGCACCATCAAAGGTGAAGTCTTCGACCTTGAAGCCAAGTCCTGCTGTCCAGGCAAAACCACCGTTGTGTGAGGCCGTTTGCGCATCGTTTGAGACAACGTTCGAGGTTGAGATGACGTAGTTGTATCCGACGCCTGCACGGAAGGCCATCCAGTCCCAAACCCATACTTCAGCGGCGAGATTCACGAAGGGAATCGCTACGTCCATAGTGCTGGATTCGTCATCATCCACTTCGTCATTTGGTTCAGCGGATGCACCGGAAAGAGAGATTCCGAGGTAACCGGAAACCTTCGCCTTGTCCTTGATGTCATAGACGGGACCAGCTGCGGCCGCGAGATTCCAGTCCGACTGCGTCGACGCTGCATCAGCATTCTCGTCCAACAGTCCCCAGGCGTTAAAGCCGAAGCCTGCTAGGAACCCGATGGAGAGTTCTTCGTCCACTTCGTAGTAGCCACGACCACCGAGATTGATGGCAAAGTTGCTACCGGTTTGAACAGCGTCACCGTCTGCGATGGTTCCGTAGGAACTAAAGGAGATCCCAGCTGAGAGATCCATTTCGAACCCTTCGCTGGCTGTGCTGTATCCACCGCCGAGGACGAATACGAGGTTTCCTTCGCCCGTTGCATCCACGTTGTCATCAGCCTGAGTTGTTCCACCGTTGGCGATAGCGACACGAACACCGGCTTTATCGCCACCGAGGTCAAACGCAAAGTTCAAATCAGCGACCGTCCATGGGTCGGCGGCAGGAGCAGCCTGCAGGTGCATCGGCTGACCGAATGCGTTGTTTGCGATATCTCCAGTGAAGTCTTCGCGATTCGCTGAAATCGACATTGCGAAAGTCTTCGTACCGAAGACGAAACGTCCTTCGCCCGCCGTTGCATTATCGCCCATTTCAAAGCGCACCAAATTCACATAGTCGATGGTCAACTGCGGGAATGTGTAGATGTCGTCCCCGTCCGTGATCAATGCGTTTCCTAAAAGGGCGTCCCGTCGAGCCGCGTCACTTGGGGTGACCAAGGTCACCGTAAGCGCGAAAGCTAGACCAGATGCGATTAAACCTTTGGTCCATTTCATGTCATCTCTCCTCGAGCTGATGTTTCCTATCTCGTACTCACGAGGCTTAAATACCCCATGAAGGCCACGCTTTAGACACACGATGGCCTTGTAATGAGCGACATGCTAAACGCGATCAAGAGCACTG
>MDTD01059454.1_pt1 | contig 13238 bp, 16 predicted proteins | sample 811221 | NCBI WGS metagenome assembly MDTD01 (sample SAMN05326646, study PRJNA326480) | marine metagenome | isolation source: seawater | place: Pacific Ocean: South West | collected 2011
TCACTTGTGATAAATGAACTTAGGTCTGGTGGTGTAAATGTAAACACACCAGTACCACTGTTATATGATAAACTACCATTACCACTGTTACTTGCTGTTGTAACACTTACATCATTTAGTCCGGCACCTTGAGCACCTGTGGCTCCTGTGGCTCCTTGTGGGCCTTTAATGTTTCCTACATCTTGTGTTGAACTGTTTGAATAGTTAAGTACTAAATTAGAACCACCAACTAAACTTACACTTGTTATGCCAACACCATCAGTACCTTCTGCTCCAGTGGCTCCTGTAGGTCCTACTACATTACCTGTAACATTTATTGTGCTACTGTCACTCATTGTGAGTACTAATGAGTTACCACTTATTGTACCACTTGATACACTTATTCCATCTGTTCCATTTGTACCAGCATTACCCTGTGGTCCTTGTGGACCTGTAGCACCTAAGCCACTAAGGTCAAGTGTAGTACCATCGTATGTTAGGTCACTACCACTTAATGATATAGTAGGTCTGTTTTGTACATCTGTATGATTACCAGTAAATGCTACTGTTGACAGTTGTGTATTACTATTGTTTAATGCATTGGCAACCTCAGCCAAACTATCTAAGTTGACATTTGCTCCGCCTTTTAATAATGTAACCTGATTATCAACGTATGCCACTACATTAGTATTTGCAGTATTGACGTATGTTTGCATATTACTATTTGCAGTATCCACATAGGATTGCATGTTTGTATTAGCAGTTGAGATATCAGAATCTTGTGCGTAATTGTTTGTAGTCAAATATGTAGCAACATTACTGTCACCATAATTGCCCGCCACGTTTGCCAGTGCGTTTGTTAAATCTGCATTTCCTGATTGTCCTGAAAGACTAATTACATTACCGGATAGTGTTAAGTCTTGATTCAATCCACTTATGTCTATTGTGTTTCCACTTGAAATAGTTATTTCATAAGTACTTGCATTCCAACTTAAACTTTGTGTTGAGCCTCCAGTTTGATTAGTAAAACTGAAGTTACCTGCACCATCTGTTTTTAGTACTTGGTTAGCACTTCCATCTGTGATGCCTAAATCTGTTAAACTTAAAGTGTCAAACTCAACAGCACTTGCACCAGAGTTTACTTTAAGATATTTTCCTGCGGCTCCACTAAAGTTAGAAGGTGTATCTGATAGTCCACCAAATGTAGTGCTACCACCACCTCCGCCGCCTGTACTTGCAAATGTAATTGTTTCTGCATTAGAATCACCAGTAATGGTCATTCCTGTTCCTGCAATAAATTCTACAGTATCTATGGCAGTATCTGCCACAACGTTTGTTCCGTTTGCATTTATTTGTCTAAATGCCGCTGTTACTACGTTTGCATCTAAGCCAAGTACTACTCTTTTATTTGTTGTATCTGGTGATACAGTAATATTACCATCACCTCTTATATCTACATTACCATCTTCTTGTACAAAACTTGTAGTACCATTTGTTACTCTAACATTTGATAACAATCCACTTGTGTTTGCAGTATCAACATTGGCTATAAGAGCATTTACTTCTGCTTTTGTAAATGAATCTGCCGCTAATCTGTAGTTAGCCGCTGGTACTGATCCTAAGTTTTGTGAATTAACTGCTAGGTCGGCTGTACCTCTAAAGTATGTACTGAATACTTGACTATATTTGTTCGTACTATTACCTAAACTGTATAGGTCATTCAAAGCAGGAGCCGTATTTGCATTTGTTGTAATTGCTGTGGCAACATGAGCATTGAATGTTGTGCTGTCTACTTTACCACTTATGTCTGTTCTATCAGCAAAACTTAATACATTAGCACCATTTGTTACTAATACTTGTCCATTAGTACCATCTGCTGTTGGCAATGTCATGCCACCAAATGTTAAGTTTGTTGTAACTAAATTGTTAGATGTAACTGTGCCATCTGCTACTGTTACGTTCTGTGAACTGCCTAAGAAACTGAATGTTGTGCCATCAAATGTTAAACTGTCTGAGCCATTAAATACATTACCATTAGAATCTGCAACTACTATTGTGTTGGCATTTGCAGTTCCTAATGAAGTTGTTGCTGTTCCAACTACTGCATCAATTGTAATAACATTGTCATTCAATGATATTGTAGCATTTGAACCTGCTTGTAGTTTATAAAATTCTAAGTATTGGCTATCGTTTTGCTTGTATAGTCCTACACCATAAGTACCTACGTTTCTTCCTAGTCCAGTTACACTGGCATTGGCACTTACAGCCGCCGTTTCATTTTTGAAACTACCTGTCGCGGCATCATAGACAAGTATCTGATTGTCCGTGATATCGTTTAAATTAAATACTATACTGTCATTTGATCCAATTGGCATACGTCATTCCTGCTAGTTTATAGCAGTATTTATCACTTTTGGAAGTTTTTTGGCTTTATGCAGACAGTCGGACGTAAGCAATACTACCATAATCACTTTGATATGTAGTGCCATCGCCTAAATGGGAACGGTCCATTTTTACTCTAATGTAAGTAAAGTTGCCTTGAATGTTGTATGCTTCTGTGCCTGTGAAACCATCTGTGCCAGTTTGTGGGAAGTTTTTATAACCACCAGCCGCTACTGAAACACCTCCTGGTATTTGTATTGCAAAGAAGTCTGCGTCTGTAGGTGTTAAAGACAATGTTGCTTCTATTGTAACTCTACCTTTAAAGGCGGCATACTGTATTGCTACGGTGTGCATTCCATCTGAGTAACCGTAAAAACTATCTCCTTCTACTTTTTCTGTAGTGAGATTCATATTACTTCCTGTGGAACTTTGTACTAAAACTGATTTTCTATTAATGGTCATACTTGTATTTATCGCTTTTTATAGATTTTCAATTACTATAACATGCACAATATTTTTAATTACATCACCTTTTTGCAGTTTCATAAAGAATTGTACATCTTCTATATCCGATTTATTTAAGTATGTTAGTCTATTATTTGTTTTACTGTCAGCAACACTCATTACATTGTCACCTAAATCTTTAAAATAATCATTCCATCTACGTCTGCCTGGTGGATGTGTTGAAGGATAACTTATATTACTAGCACCATATATCTCTGCTGTATGTGGAAAGTCCCATACTATTTTTGTATCAAACTTATCAAAAAATAAATTAGGTCTTATGTGATACAGTTCTAATCCCCATTTGTTTGTTTTGTTTACTTTGTCTAATGCTTCACAATGTTTTTTACTAATAGGTCCCATTACTAAATCTACTGCATCTGGAAACACATACATAAACTCTTGAAACATATCTAATGTTTTAAAATATACATGCCTTGTAAAATTAAAAACAATTTTCATTTTGTTTTTGTTGAAGTCATCATTAACATATCTAACTATAGCCGCAGACTCATCCATATCATAATGGATACTGTTATCTTTTAATCTTACTTTGTATGGATATTTGTTATAGTAGACTTTATCAGAACCTACAATTTTAACATCATACTTCTTTCGGTTGATTGGTTTCAATATTAATCTCTCCATCTACTAATTTAACTGTAATCTCGAGATTTTTCATATCCTCAAAAAGTATTTTCTTACTTAAAGGCTTTTTAAGTTTATTTTCAAACAATCTCTTTAAAGGTCTAGCACCCATAGTAGGCTCATAACCTTCCTCAACAAAATAGTCTACTGCATCTTTGTCTAGTTTAATCAAAATGTTTTTGTCTTTTAACTGTTCATTTATTTCATCTTCTAAACGTTTTACAATTTTTTCAACTACTTTTGTATCTAGTTTATTGAATCTTATTACTGCATCTATTCTATTTCTAAACTCTGGTGTAAAGAAACTTTTTACTGCTTTAACATCTGTATCAACTTTTGTGTTTTTACCAAAACCAATTTTAAGTTTTTCAGCATCAGCGGCACCTAAGTTACTTGTCATCAACAATACTACATTAGTAAAGTCTGTTGTTTTACCTGTAGCACCTGTAAGTCTACCATCATCCATAACTTGTAACAATACTTGTAATACTTCTGGAGCGGCTTTCTCTACCTCATCTAGTAACAGTACACAATTAGGATTATCTTCTACTGATGTAAGTAATTGTCCTTGGCCCATTTTACCTTCAGCATGTCCAACATATCCTGGAGGTGCACCAATAAGTTTACTAACACTATGTCTTTCTTGATACTCTGACATATCAAAACGTATTAGTTTACTTTCTAATTGTTCTGCTAATTGTTTTGCTGTTTCTGTTTTACCTGTACCAGTTGGTCCTACTAATAAGAAAGAACCAATTGGTTTGTTTTCTTCTCGCAATCCACTTTTACTTACAAGGATTGCTTCTACTATTTGGTCAACTGCTTCGTCTTGCCCAAATACTTTTGTTTTGATTCGTTTGTCTAAACTTTTATATCCTTCTGTACTATCTACATCTATAACATCTTTACCAATATTACTTAACTTGCTTATCACAGTAAGCACATCATCTTGTAATACTTCTTGTTCGCCCCTTAGTTTAGTTCTAGCACCAGCGGCATCTATAATATCAACTGCTTTGTCTGGGAAGAATTTGTTTTTGATATATCTATCTGCTAGGTCCACAGCCTTCTCAACCATTTCATCTGTGTAAATTACATTATGGAAATCTTCAAAGTAAGGCTTTAATCCTTTAGCAATTTTAATTGTATCTTCTACACTTGTAGGCTCAATGTCTACACGTTGGAATCTACGCATCAATGCTCTGTCTTTTTCAAAGTGTGTGCTGTATTCATCACTTGTAGTAGCACCCATAGTTAATAGTTTACCTCTACCTAGTATAGGCTTCAGCAAGTTAGCAATATCTACATTACTACTTCCTGCACTACCGGCACCCATTATCATATGTATCTCATCAATAAACAGTATAATGTTTTTGTTTTTCTCTAAACTATCTAGCACAACTTTAATACGTTCTTCAAAGTCACCTCTGTATCTAGTTCCTGCAAGTAAGGCACCAATGTCTAAACTGAATACTGTTTTCTCTTTTAAAGCATTTGGTACTTGTCCTTCTACAATCTTTAGTGCAAGTCCTTCTGCTATTGCAGTTTTACCTACTCCAGGCTCTCCAATTAGTAATGGATTATTCTTTTTACGCCTTGCTAAAATATGTACAACATCATCTAGTTCATCCATTCTACCAATTAAAGGATCTATTTCTTTTTCAGTTGCACGAGTATTCAAGTTAATTAAAAATTCTTCTGCATCTTTCATTGCAGTTTGTGTGCTTTGATATTTTGTTAGATGCTCTATAACTTTTAATCTATGTACTCCATTAAGTTCTAATAGATATTTTGCATGTGTATTATCTTCTGACAAGATACTAACCAACAAGTCAACTGGATTTACATTGTCTCTGGCACTAAAAATAACCTGTGCAAATGCACGTTGCAATACACGTTCTATACTTACAGTTTTTTTAGGCTTGCCATCATATACAGTTTCACCTTTTAGTCCATTGAACTCTTCATCTTTTAAATAGTTTTCAAGGTCAGTTTTTGCACTTTCCCAATCACAATCTATGTGTTGTAATATATCCAAAACATCATCATCTTCTAACAGACAAAATGCTAGGTGTTCTAATGTTACATATTCGTGACTATGATCCGATGCATAAGTTACTGCACATCCAATGACGTTATCTATGTTTCCACTCATACTACTATTTACAACTCCTCATCAATAAAGTTAGATAATTTTCGTAACTGTTCATCCGTTAGGTTAGGTGTAGTTACATGTACTATTACAATCAGGTCTCCTACTTGCCCTGTTTGGGGATTTGGCATACCTTTTCCTTGCATTTTTAATCTGCTTTCAGGTGCCGTATTTTTTGGAACCTTTACTTCAAACTGTTTATTATCCAGATGATAAAATTTAACAACTGTACCAGTCATTGCTTCTAAATAATCTACTTGACATCTAACATACAAATTGTTACCATCTCGTTGCCATTCATGTGGATGATGTACAAGTAATCTACAAATTAAATCTCCAGGTGGTAATGTATCAATCTGTTGTGGGCCTTTGCCTCTCATAACAAACTTTGCACCATTTAAAGAGCCTGCAGGTATTGTTAGTTTATATTTTGCATATCCTGTATCAATTGTTTTTTGTGTTCCTGTATATACTTCTGCTAAATCTACATGTACATCACATACGCCGTCTGGGTTTCTAGTTGGTCTTCTTCTTTGTTGTTGGAACCCACCACCAAATATATCTGTAAATATATCTGCAAAAGGTGAGCCTTGCCCAAAAGGATCTCCTCCTTGAAAGTCTTTAAAAGGATTTGGATTATCGTATTGTTGTTTCTTTTGTGGGTCGCTTAATACTTCGTATGCTTCATTTATTTGTTTGAATCTGTCTTCATCGCCACCTTTGTCAGGGTGATGCTTACCCGCAAGTCTGCGATAGGCTTTTTTAATTTCCTTAGCATCTGCTTGGGGAGATACCCCTAATGTTTGATAATGGCTCATGACTTAATTATACACATCTGTTACAAGAAAGTCAAGATAAAAACTATGCTATATCTTCTAGTAACCTTAATAAATCTTTGACATTTTGAACGTCATCGATTTCATCGTCAGATATTTCTACATCAAATTCTTTTTCAATACCTAAAACAACTTCTATGTGGTCTAAACTATCAAAGTTTAAGTCCTCTATAAACTGAGAATCTTCTTTGATTTTATCTTTAGGCATTCGTAATTCTTCTGATATAACTTGTTGAACTCTTTCGAAATTAGTCATAGTTAATCCTTATCCCCGGAACCAATGTTTGGTATTAGGGATCTTATATTAAAGGAAGATTTGGTTTCTACTTTTTCCATAACTTCCTGAGTCTCATTGTCTGCCTTAGCGGCTTCTTTTTGATTCTCTTGTCTTTCCTTATTTTCTTCTAACCAACCATCGACACCTTTAGGAGCAGTTGCTTCTCTATAATAATATATTATGTCTTTTTGTTGATTTATGTATCTCTTTATTTCTTGTAAGTTAGCAGACATTTTTTCATATCCTACTGGAGTAATTGCAAATATAACAAACTCTCCATCTAACATAAGTTCTACTTCTGCTATTTTTTGTTGCAAGTTACCACATACTTGTATCACGCCATTTCCATCTTCTAAATGTGGTAGTTCTATTCTATTACCGTCAGCATCACGTTTTACTTTACGTCTTGTTTCTTGTTTTTCTTCATCAAAGTATTCTTCATATTCAAATCTTTCAGTAGTATAGTACCATTTGCCTTGGGAAAGTGTCTTCTTACCAGTCGCAGGTTTGCATGGAGTATTAGTAATAACTTTCCATTCAACATCATTTAATTGTATTTCTGGTGGTAAGGGAGGAGCATATACTTCTACTTCAACAGTTTCTGTAATAACTTTAACAGGAGGTAATGCTTGATATCCTCCTCTAGATGCACATGCTGTCATTATTAATGTAAGTGCTATAATACTAAGTGTCTGTAGTGTCTTATTCATTTAATTAATTACTCATTATCGCTTTGTCTCTCAACATCTTCTAAGTTAGCGATATCCTTGCTATCTTCTTCAACTGCTCTAAATACTTCAGCAGTTTTGTTGTTTGCCCTATCTTCAATCATACCAGGTCTTAATCTGGAAAGTTTAGTGAAGTTGTGGTCTTTAAAAATTTGTTGTGCCTCTTTGGCTTGCCTTTCCCATTCATTTGCTTTTACAGTAAGGTCACCTATTTGTGCTATTTGCCTACTGTTACTTTCTTCTAAGTTTCTAATAGTGTTTTCATTTATCTCAGCCGCACTTTGCAAAGCAACATTTTGTTGATTCAATACATCTATTTGCCTTTGCTGTTGTTCTACTGTTTTGTTTAAACCACCAACAATAAAACTGTGGGCACCCCAGGCAAACAGTAATGCTATTCCAACAAATGGTAGTGAACGTATAAAACTTAACATGGTTTTGCAATCAACACTTTATCTGTAGCAGGATTATGAAATACTATATGTTTGCTGATAGGTATTATATTTAAACTACCTCTCATTGATTCTAGCATATTAACTAATGACCTATCCCAATCGTAATCTATTGCCGCTTCGGATATGCCTGCTTCTTCAAGTGTTACCTTTCCTTCTCCAAATTGTACGAATTCTAACTGTACGTTATACTTATAGTCTTTTAAAGTTAGAATATTATTTTCTAGGACAGCATCTCCAACATTAGTGTTGTTGATAATAAAGTCCTCTATCTCAGTTAATCTATCTTTTTCTATTTGTTCTTCGTATGCTTCTTTTGTTTGATAGGTTTCAGGTGATTGCTTTATAATTGTTTCAAGCACAGGATCATCTAATGCTATTTCAGAATCAGACAATAAAGGTTTTACTTTCCATTCAAGTTTACCACTAATATTAACTATGTCTTCTACTAGGTCTTTAAGTCCTTGCACTACACCTTCTTTTCTATCTACTTCTACAAACACCATATAAAGATTATCTTCATTTGGGTTTGGTGTAACTTCCACGTCTCTGTGTTCATGTACACTTTTAGCAATAAATTTTGCTAAATCAGTTCCTGCTTCTTGCTCTGTGACATAGAATCCTATAACTGCAATATCTTCCTTCTCACCAGTCTTTGGTTCAAACTCATCTACACTAATTTTATTAGTTATAACACCTTCAAGGTCATTGTGTCTCAATGCTTCGTTTATCATATCAAAGGATCTCCCGCTCCTGGTACTGCCAAATTAGGGTCTGGATTTATGTTTGGTTGTTCTAAAGATTGGTCTTGGGCACCTTGTAAGGCTTCCATATCAATATAACTATCTTCAGCCGCTTCTACTTGTTCTCTACTAAATTCATCAACATACCTTCTAGGCATTTTTATTTCTACAATCCAAATAGGATTGTCTTGTTTTTTAGCAACTCTTCTAGGAGTGTTACCCCTCTGAATAACTTCCGTATCTTCTACACTTTTTACACGCCTTGATGTTATTAATGTATCTTTATACATTTTTGCTTCACAGTCATTCTCTTTTAAACGTAATAAGCCTTCTGGATCTGGCATATCTTTGTGTCTATACATTAAGGCAACTTCTACAAAGTATCTACCTAACTTAGGTCCTGCAATGACTTCGCCTTTGTCCCAATTCTTGTAAGCATATAAATCAAAACTATCTACTACACCTTCAAACTCTAAAAGCATGTCTAAAAGTGTGTTAGTTTCTGATATTTTCTTTACGTTATCGTTGATAATTTTAATAGTTTGCATATTATATTTTTCCTAATTACATGTATTTATGCAAATACTTTCTTTCTTGGACATTTTTTAAAACAGGTGTTTAATGTAAATTTGCCTGGAATAAATATTTTATGTATTATGATAATCAACCATACAAAAAGTTGGAGACAAACATACAAACGACCAAACGCCGTGATGGGATCTACCATGCACGGTTTTTTTATGGCTCAAAGGAGAGTAACATGTCCAGAAGAAAACGAAAAGAACGTCAATTTAAAACAAGATTTAAGGAGAATACACATTTGAAAATAATTTCAGGAGGTCAAGTCGAGACAATAACACGGCAAAAAACAGTAAATATCATTCCTAGAAACTTTAAACAAGACGACTTATTAGGATTGCTATCAGATCCATCCAAACCAATAGTATTTGCAACAGGCCCTGCAGGAACAGGTAAGACCATGGTGAGTACATTATATGCAATAAAACAATTCAAGGAAAGGAAAGTTGATAAGATAGTGATAACGAGACCAGCAGTAAGTGTAGATGAGCAACATGGATTCTTGCCTGGTTCATTAATAGAAAAGATGGCTCCATGGACACGACCTATTATGGACGTATTTGAGGAGTTCTATCATCCCAAAGAGATTGAATACCTAATAGAAGAGAACAAAATAGAAATTGCTCCATTGGCATATATGAGAGGTAGAACATTTAAAAATGCTGTAATACTTGCAGATGAAATGCAAAATGCTACACAAGAACAAATGAAAATGTTATTAACTAGGATAGGAGATAACAGTAAATTAATTGTAAATGGAGATTTAGCACAACACGATAGAGGTTATGCTGATAATGGATTACTTAATTTCTTACAAAGACTAAAAGAAGATAGTTCTAATATGATGGGACTAATTGAATTTGGTAACAAAGAAATAGAAAGACATCCGGCAGTTAATGAAGTCCTTAGGATTTATCAATCCTAATTTTTAATTCATTTAAAACGTTCTGACAAAGTTCACCGAACTGAGAGTCCTCTATTTCATATAAGTCTCTCATTCGGTCGACTGCACTTTGAACTGCTCTTAACGGATCTGGATTATTACCAGCAACATGTTTCCAAACAAATCCACCTGGTTTGAATTCTGCTTCTTGTAAGATTTCTTCAACCACTATGATTCAAGATAGATGCCATATAGTGTCTACCATTGCCTTGGTCAATTAAAGGAGTAACATCCATATTAAGATTTTCAACTGCATCTTTTATTTGTTTAGTGTTATAGTCTACAGTAAGTATTCTACCTGGTTTTTTAAGTAGTCCACTCATCTCATAGAATGCTCTATTTAATAAAGTTTGATATGCATCATCTTCCATGTCACCTGCATGAGGTACAATGTAAGGTAACGTACAAAAAATTAGTTCTGTTCTATGTTTTAAGTCGTCCCAACCTATAGTATTTAATACATTGTGCTGTAGTGTAATGTCCTTATAGTTCTCATAGTATTTAGGATCTGCTTGATATATTTGTTGTTTCCAATCTTCTATAATTGTAACTTTTTTACCCTCGTTTAAATATTTTTCTGCAAGGGCTCCATTACCTCTGCCAAACTCTACAAGAGTTATCTCTTGGCAATCCTTCATATAGATGTCTAAAACGTCGATTACGCCTTGGTCATAGGAATCTATTAGCATACTTCTGTCCTCATTAAAAATAGTATTTAACTTAACGCATTAGTTTTCTTTTGTAGTTCCGGCTTAAATAATATTGCGGATTGTAAAACAATTCGTTTTAAGGGAGAATAAATGGATATACTTAAAAAAATTAGCGATTGGGCTAACAGTTTGACACAAACAGGTTTATCCTTACTTGCACTAGGAATAGTACTTGAAGTACTATTCAACGGAGCCGGAATTCCATTCTGGCCCGACATTAGTGTAGTCGGAAATATAATGGGCATACTTAAAGGACTTTCCGCTGAAGGATTGCTAGGTCTGGTAGGTGTGTTTGTATTATATCATCTCTTTACCCGTAAGTAGGTGAAGTAGATACAGTTTGAGAGGGTCTTCGGACCCTTTCATTTTAAAACAAGAAACTACAACACAGACTTCCTTAAACTGATAATTAATTGCTTATGGGGAAATTATGGCAAAGCATAAACGCAAGGTTAGTGCCTTCAAGACATTTACATGGAGGATAGTTGCCTCCACAGATACATTCTTAATAGGATGGTTAATATCTGGAAGTCCTACAATAGGTGTAAGTATTGCTAGTATAGAAGTTATTACTAAATTATTTTTATACTATTGGCATGAACGCATTTGGGAAAATCACGCAAAGAGAGTTTAACTTAAAATTTCATCAAAGATAGATTGAAAGTCCTGTGCTGTAAAAGGCACAGGATGACTAATGAATGCTGAATCTCTTACTGCTTGTGCAATAAATTTATCTTCGTGTTGGTCAATATACCTAGACAAAAGATTCCATTCTAATATAAAATGTTTATAAACATCTAATACTGTTTCTAAATTAACATGTTCGTATGTATTAGGATCTTTTTCAATTGTTTTAGATATCACAAAAGGAGCAAACAATGTGTTAAGTTCTCCATGAGAAAGGTCTGTATTGTTTGCAATAGCATAAGTTATTGTATGTATATGTCCTAGTCCACAATCCATTGCTTTGCTACCTAACAGTCCAACAATAGCCATATCCTCACGCCATTGATAATCTATCTGTCCATTGGGTAAATGTTTTAATGCTAACTTGATACCATATAATGCACTTCCTTCTGCTATAGGGTTTCTAAGACTGCTTACGGCACCTTCTAAGCAATGAGTTAAGGCATCAAGTGCCACAACTTTGCTTATTTTATCTGGTAATGTAAGTGCAAGTGTTGGGTCTACAATTATTATGTCTGGTTGTACTCCAATATCATACACACTTTTCTTTGTGTGGTCTGGTCTAACAATCATAAAACCTTTTGTAAGTTCTGTACCAGCATAAGTTGTAGGTATTAGAATTAAGTTAGGTCTATTATCTAAATTAAAATATACAACTGCTTTGGCTAAATCTATAACACTACCACCCCCAATACCTATTATAGTGTTAGCATTACTTTGTTTGAATAATTCTATTGCTTCTTGTACACTTTCTTCTGTAGGGTCTACAAAAGAATCTACATGCATTACAGTATCAATTCTAGCATTATCAAATACATGATTTACTTTGTCTCGATCCATACTGTTTGTTGCTATTACAAATGCTTTAGATATATTCAATTCGTCTTTAAGGTCTTTCATAAAAATACTGAAAGAATCTTTTTCAATTATTATATCTACGTTTTGTTCTTTGAATCTAGCCATTTTTTTGTAATGCAATCATAAAATAATCTTCATCAAGATCCGGTCGGTCCCAATTAGTATTATAATATTTTTCAGTAGAACAGCCTTTTGCTTTTATCCAAGCATCTGTACTACGTCTAATATTTGCTTTGTTGTAATCTGGTATTAGCATTACTCCACCTTCCTGTAATGCCCACCACCATAATTTAATTGTTTCTGATACAACCATTTCTACAGTATTAGGACTTTGTTGTAAGTTCCAAGGTAAGTTTACATACACTAAATCGTATGGCCCACTTGATTCTATTTTTGGTTGGTCAACTTCTAAAGGTGTTGTGCTATTAAACACAACATTGTCTATGTTTCTATGTTCTAATTGTTCTAATATATCTTTCTTGTGTTCTGCTCCACGAGGATGTAAATCAAATACATCATGCAAATGTATAGTTACATCTGTCATTTGTCTTACTTTGTCAACGGTACTGCTTTTAGTACACATAAATTCATTGAGAAGAATTTGGCTTTTACTATGTTGTGCATAGTTCATAAGCACCATAAAGTGATCCTTTTCCAAGTCGTGGTTAAGGTCATTCTCCGATATTAAATGCATTATAAACTATTCATTTCAAGTTCAACAAGTGTAGCCGCTAAGTTTATCTCAGGATCTGCTACTGCA
>MDTD01157685.1_pt1 | contig 13238 bp, 10 predicted proteins | sample 811221 | NCBI WGS metagenome assembly MDTD01 (sample SAMN05326646, study PRJNA326480) | marine metagenome | isolation source: seawater | place: Pacific Ocean: South West | collected 2011
AACCCTGAGTATGCCGACGCCGACCCGTCTCCCTCGGCGCGCTCCTCTGTCGCCAGTGCGCGCGTGGAATGGGCTGAACGCACCGCGACGACCGGTCGGCTCGTTTGCCACGGTCCTTGAGGCCCTCTCGACTCGCACGCGTCACCCAGCGGCGCACGCCCACCTCGCATCGCCTGCGCGCTACAAACGCCATCGCACTCGCTGCGGCTGCGGTGGGCGACATGGAGATCCATCGCAACGCGCGACGCCCTGAACCCGCGCAACTGACTTACGCGCGTGATGCCGTGCTCGTCCTGCACCTCTCAGGAACCGCGATGCCTCGTCAGAAACGCCCATTCGTCCAGACCTTCAGTAGCATTTGTACGTTCATCGGTGGATCGGAAGCCGAGGGCCTCGACGACATGATCGGCCACACCGCAAAGAAGATGGACGACCACGTCGGGTGCTTCCAACGGGACACGTGCATCAGCGCCGCATCTGTCGACGGCAATGGCCAAGTGTTCGAAACCAACATCTCCATGTACGCCACGTCAAGTACGGTTCTCAAGACGCTTGAAGCGCACGCAAATTTCGTCGAGGGCCATCAGTGCAACCTCGTGCTGATGCACTGGTATGATCTGCTCTATAAGGTAGAAGTGCCGCTGCATGACCTGGTCCGGAACTTTAACGTGCTGTTCACCGACAACACGAACGGCCTGAGCGATCTGCCATTCGGCTACATGTTCTATCAGAGCTTGTACACGCTTCACGAAGTGATGAAGGCGAAAGGCCGTACGTGGCCGGAAACCTTCAAGTCCTTTGGCAAGATCGGGCCACTGGTCGTCCTGGACACGGACACCCAGTTCCAGACTGAGCGGTTCCAGGGAAAAGAAGAATACGAGGCCGAGCTTGCGGATCCACAAGCGGCGCGTGAAGACTTCAAATCTAACGCGAAAGAGGTCCTCAACAAGTTCAAATCGCTCTCCGACGCGATCAAGGAGAACATCGTCGACACGATGTGGAAGGACGGCCGTTTTGGCCTCCGCGTCGACATTCCGGAAAGCGAGGCAGGACCGTCGGAGCCCTCGACGCCCCCCCGCCGTGTCCGTACTCGGTCCTGAAGGCGTCATTGCGCGTTCTGCAACGCACCACCGGCGTTCAGTGGAAGCCGCGCGAGAGAGCCGCGAGGCGTAGCGCGAGAAGGAGGTCGACCGCCGTGTGAGGCGTAGCGCGAGAAGGAGGTCGACCGCCGTGTGAGGCGTTGTGTGCGAGAAGGAGGTCGACCGCCGTGTGAGGCGTTGTGTGCGAGAAGGCCGACCGTGTGCGGCGTTGTGTGCGAGAAGGCCGACCGTGTGCGGCGTTGTGTGCGAGAAGGCCGACCGGCGTAGCGTGAGAGTGCGTGGACCGCGCCGAATGACGCTCGGGATCACTCCGAACGCATCATGTTCGCAAGGGTCCGCTCTAAGTCCTTGTACGGAACCTCGTGAAGAAGCGTAGACGGCATCCTGACGTGCTTGCCCTCTGGCTTCCCGAGATTCAAAAATTCGGCCACCAGCTTATCGTAATCAGATTTGTCGATGAGACGTCGCAAATACGTGGAGGCTCCCCCAGCGAACAGATGGAGGATGACTGATGAAGTGATCAAATGAACTTTAAATACTTTCATAAATTTCTCACGTTCAATACCGTTAATTATTCCAAACTCTTTATGCAATGCATCATACACGAGAGGTCCAGCCGCGGCCATGACTGCAGTATGACGCCCAGCAAGACTCATTTTGTGTGCATTAAGCGCGAACAACGCTGCAACCTTTAGCATACCCATATCACGATTCAACTTTGCGGCCTTTCTGCTGACGAAGATGTACCATTCTGCAAAGTCTGCATGAGAGAGATGCTGTCGAGCGACGAGGGAGAGCCCGAACAGTGTGATCATGATTTTGAACGGCAGTGAGCGTTGGAACAGCTGCGAGGGCTGTGTTACTACGTTCCCGACGCTTCTCATGAACCCTTCGAGAGTCCACGAAAAGTTGAGCATTCGCTTGCAATACTCGCGCAGTGCTTTGATGGCGTCCGCGCCCTTTTTCTTTTCACAGTGCTGGATGATCTCTGACACCAGCCGCTCGTGCATGTTTGTGAAGCGGCCGCGGTAGAGTGTCTTCTTCGTGTAGGTGGCCGACGCTTGCTTCGCGCATTGCGAGGCGGAGAGTCCGGGGTGGGCCGCGCTGTACTTTCGGAGATGGGTGTGCCAGCTGTTTGGCATGTTGTGTTGATCGATATTACGGAAAATAATTGTGATTTTAAATCAATTTGACACGTCGGCCACGAACTGCTTTCGCAAGAAAAATTTCTGCACTGCCTTCAGCAAGGATGAGTGCCCCTCTCCGCCATATCTTGCAAACTCATTTCCATCGAGCGCAAGTGCCGCGAGACATACAAGAGTGTGATGCGGTCGTGGTCTGCTTCCACGGTCACACGAACAGCGCGAGAGATGCGTCCAAATGGGAACTCCACCGCCTGTTCCCGCGCAAGTGCTGCTTCCTGTACTTGAACGCGCCGCGGAGGTACAAGCCACGCGGGCCGTCGTACGAGTGGTTCCCATACACCCGGGACGAAGGCGTCGACGGGTGGACGGTGGACGAGTCCAAGCTCCAGACCACCGAGTCGTACATGCGCACCATGAACCTGCAGGCGCGCCGACGCGATGTGCTGCACGCCAAGGAACTGATCGTCGCGCTCTACAAGGCACTCGCGGATATGAAAAAGTTGGTCTACTTCGTTGGCACTTCTCAGGGTGCGGCCATGGCCTTCACCTCGGCGCTGCACATCATGGCGCTGCCGGGTGTGCAGTCCAGGCCGTTTCGCGGCGGGTTCTTCCATCACATGGCGGGTGTGTACCCCTCGGCGTTCCCGCAACCGCTGCCGGCGAGTGTGAGCGACCGTGTGATTGTGACCCGCTCCGTAGAAGATGCGGACGGTCGGCGCAGCAAGCGCATGAAGAAGAAGGACCTGCACGGCGAATGGTTGAAGGAGGAGGAGGCCTTGCTGAAAGCGCACGCGAAGGCCGCACTGAAACAGCCGCCCGTTTCGCCAGCGACGCTCTGTGTCGTGCTGTCTCTGCACGACCACGTGGTCCCGATACAATTGCAGTCGCTGCTCTCTAATACGTTTGCAAAGCACAAGAAGCTACTCCCGGGGAAGGCGTCCGCGGGTGCGTCCGCGGTTGCGTCCGCCGCGGCCTGACGTTTCCGGGCTACGACTTCACCACTCACAACACATTGAGCTCATCAACAGAATGCAAGCTCACGACAACTCACAGAAGGATGCTGTGCGTGCCGCGATGGTGACGCGCCCGCCCGAGCCCGGTGGACCCCGCCTCGGATTCTGTGCGCGGACCTCGTGCGACGGGGCCGCAAGGATGTGGTCCCTTGTGGGCGACACACTCATCCTCTTGGGCTGTGCCCTCATTGTGAAGGCAACACAACGCCCATGCTATGTCCTCGTGGCGACGTGTGCGGCGGCGATGGTATCGAGTGCGACCGCGTGATCTCGCTCCTTGTGGCCGTGGAACAGTCCCCCCTCCCCCGAGGAATGGGTGAGAGGACGTCACACAACGTCGTCGTCACCACGGAGGCGCTTGCTCCTCCTCTTCGAAGGGTCTTCGTAGACCTTCTCGCCTGCCTCTGTCGGGCGGAGGTACGCCCAGTGGACGTCGTCCCTGTTGATGATCACTCCGTGCCGGCGCACCAGAGACTCGAGGCGGGCGTCACTGTACTTCACAGCCTCCCCGACGTCGCCATCTCCGCCAAAGATCGCCATCTCATAATTCGACATCCTCACCGCGACGCGCACCTCCAGATGTTTGAGGAGGATGTGCAAGTGCGTATTGAGCATCCACTGGCGCTTCAGAACCTTTCTTGCCATCTCCCTGCGTGCATTCATGAGGTCTTCCTTCTTGAAGTCTCCCAACTTTCGCTCGTGCGTCTTCGCCTTGGCTGGAAAGAGGGTTGGCCACAGCGCCCTCGAATGGATCTTGAACGCCTCGTCTCGCAAGAGATCCGCCACCTTTTGCCGATACTGCTTGGGGTCCCACTCCTTCCGCAGCAGAGCCTCGACTGCGCGGAAGCCGCAGTTGTATCCATCCTGACGGCATGGGACTTCGGTGAGTCTGTGCTTCTTGCAAAGCGTCTTCCATTCCTCCTCGTTGCGCGCCCACTCGTTCATGCTGCCGAGATCGTGGAGTACGAGGTCCACGAGACACTCACGGGGGGCGTGCTTGGGCTTGAGCTTGGGCTTGAGAAGGAAGGGAACTCTATGATAACGAAACAGTCCCTCAACAAAAGAGAGACTTGCGGAATGTAGGAATTCTTAACAACCCACCCATTCATCGCCCACGTATCACCCCACGCACCCAGGTGCGCTGCCTTCTCGCCCCACGCACCCAAGTGCTCTGCTTTGCGGAGGGGGTCCGTTGCAGGCTGATGTTGCAGGCTGATGTTGCAGGCTGATGTTGCCGATTGCCGGGTTGCCGCAGGCAGAGTCGTTCAATCTTTGAAGGTAGGGGGTATCTCACAGATTCGAAGATTCATGACAGATACTTTTCGAAGCACGTGGTCTCCCCAAGTCTTTCTCCTCTACACTATCTAACTATCTAAGACTACAGTCGATTGATGCATAATTCAGACCATACGCCCCGACCAAATCTGCACGGAATCAGCTGCCCAAAACCCTTCGTCGATGTGTGGCCCACTGGCCCCCCATGCCGCCTCCCCACCGCCCTCGCCCTCCCACTGCCCTCCACTGCCTCCGCTGCCTCCGCTGCCCTCCGTCTTCCGCTCTCGCGTCTCGCGTGGTGTGATCGGAGGCTCCACATCGGATGACTTGGTCGCTTGTGTGCCCATCACAGGCAGTCGCAGTCGCAGGCGCAGTCGCAGGCGCAGTCGCAGTCGCAGGGGAGTATGGCACAGGAGACGACGAGGTCCTCTCCCTTCGATCTTGCGGGGGAATGCTGCAAGACCATTCGTCTCGACGATCCTGATGTACTGAGGCACATGGTCGGAAGCTGCACGGTATTCTCGGCCTATCGCATCGCAGCCTGTCTCCAACGGGAGTCGATGGCTGCGACCCTGAGGACCGCAGAAGGCAAGGAGTGTGGCATCTCATACACGCAAAGGAATTCCAAGCGCCGTGGGTCGTCTGAATACGAAGTGCTCGCCATGACCGACGAAACGCCGTCCGTCATGTTCCAGAACGACTCTTCCCCCATGACAAACGAGATGATGGCGCACCTGCAGGCCTACGCTCGCCGCTCGGAAGAACGCCTTGCGGCCGCGCGGAGTGCGTGCGGACACGTCGTGCCGTGCGAGTTCTCCGTCGAGATGCCCTACCAGCTGGGGATGCCCCACCGCGGCCAAGGCCCCAACGCCCGCAACCTGGCGCTGGTGGGACTCCTGTATCGGGCGGCCGCGCCCAGTGAGGACTACCGCGCGCCGCTGGTGAACCCGAAAGCGTTCGCGTGCACCGCCACGTTGCTCGATGCGATGCTTGCGCGAGTCGCTTACCCGGGGTACGCCGACTGGCACGGCTTCCGCTCTCCTGATCTGGAGGTCGTGCTCCTCAAAGTCCCGAACCACCATGCGCCGACCGTCGAGTACAAGGATGGTGCAACGGGCCGCGGGATCTTCGCGCTCTCCCTCGAGTACGATCCTCAGTCGGGTGGCCCCGGTAGTAGCGTGATCAGACTCGTGATCACCAACCGTTGCGCCGGGTGCGGCCACGAAGAATCGTTCCGGCTTCCACAGGCAACCTCCGGTCGCTCCGACCCGTTCGTGGTCCTCGAGAACCGCTGTGGGTGCGCCTCAAAGCATCGCATCGCCGTGTACGCGGACGGGGCGATACTGTGGAGCCTCGCGTGCATCCCCATCATCGTCCAACGATTGGCATCGGCGGCATCCCGCACGCACGCGCTTGCGGGATACACGCTGAAGCGCCCGCGCGAGGAGATCGGCACCGAAGACGCCGCCGGCGACGTCCGAGAGGGCCCGCCCTGCTGCACACCCTGCTCCGCATCCTGCTCCACGCCGAGCGACGAGCCTGTCCCGGCGCCGTCGCCGTGCCCGGCGGCGCCGGCGCCGGTCGTGTTCCGCTCGTCACACGACGACGAGCGCATACCCGTTCCATCGGAGGAATTCCTGAGCAAGATCGAATCGGGCCTCGTCTACCGCAAGCGGGCCGAGCAGACCGAGAGCGTCTTCATCATGTATTCGCCCTCGCGCGGGGTCATGGAGACGGAGCAGGCCGAGGTGATGAAGCTCTTCACATCGAACAACGCCGACGACTTCCAGTGGAAGTTTCAGAGACGTATCACAAGTCGGGTCGAAGCGAAACGCATGCACGACACTCGCACGTACACCCACCTCGAACTCCAGCACGGCGGCGCGGTAAAGAAGGCCGGGTCGACGCCGCTCTGGGCGATCAATCGACGGAGCGACAAGCGCGTCGTGCAGCTGAGTACGCTGTCGGGGATCCGCGACTTCGTCAGCTTCTGGCGCACCTTCGCGGCGTCGCCTCGGCCGCCAGCCGCACCGGAGGCCGACGACGAGTCGATGGACATCGATCGACGGATCGCGGTCTTGAAGCAGAACCTCGAGGCCCCTCGCCGCCTCTTCGCGCCCTCTTTCCACTACCTCGTGGAACCCTCAGGGAACCGCGGTAAGGCCGGAAAGGTCAGGAGAAGCGCAACGCTGTACGTACAGCGCGTCAGGCAATTGGCAGAAGCGCTGATCATCCAGAAGGTGGTCAGTGGCTCGGTCTTGGTCGTGTCCGTAGCAGTCGTCATGTACTTCATACCGCTCATGGTGCACTCGCGCATTCTGAAGCCGCTGCTCGACTCGAGCGCGATGCGTTGTTGCTTCTTGGAGCTTCACAGACACATGCTGAGCGGGGCGAACACGCTCGCGGAACTCGTCGAAGCGCGCGAGGGGCTGCACGAAGCGTTTCGAGACCGCTCGATGCTTCCTAACGGCACGAAATGGGTCGACACGCTGTTCCAGACGTGGGAGCAGATGCGAGACGGGAAGATTTCGTTAGGTCACGAATTCGACTACTGTCACGCTCTCACCCACCGTCGACCGAGAGTTCGGCATGCCACTCGGCATGCCACGGCACCGCCGAGTCCGTGAGCGATCGTCGGGAGGACGCTCTACGCTCTCTCTCTCTCTCTCTCTCGACTCGGTAGCCACGTCGGTATCATAGCGCTATGGTCCGCATCCCGGACACGTCCAATGGACCCTGAGCTCCGTGTGAAGGAAACGGCAGTCTCCTTCCGCGAAGTTGGGCACCAAGGACAACTGGGCACCCATGCTCAGAGCCGCATCGTCCGCCTGCTCGATCTTATTCCAAAAGTCGGACGCGCGCTTGATGGTGGCATCCGACACTACCTGGTTGAGCTTCACCCGGTTCTCCTGGACCCTGTACGAGTAGCCGACGGATTGCGTGAGCATGTGCGCGGCGCATGCGTGGGGCGGCACGAGCGACTTGGCGTAGTGGAACGCCTCCTGCTTCAGCCACATGCTCACGTGCTTCATTTCTTCCCGCTTAACGAGATCGCGCTCGAGTTCCAGATTCTTCGCGATGAGGACGCTGTACAAAACCGGCTCGCCGAACACCGTGTGGCACAGCTTCATGGTGTGTGCACCGAGGATGCCGTACGCCTGATGGTGGATGGCGAACGTGATGGTGTCTCGCATCTTGTCCAACCATCGCACATCGCTCATATTCTGGTACAGGTACTTGCGGTACATCGCGATGATGTCGGACACGTCGTCTTCATTGCCGAGGAGCACCGAGAGCGTTTGCTCGGGACGGCCGTTCTCCCAGCTCGACGTGGTCAGTATGCGGCCGGGTGTCTCGAAGAACGCGAACGTGGCCGTGCCATAGGCGTTGCGCACCACCCGCGAGCGCAACTCGTAGAACGCGAACTGAGTGCACATTTCTGTGCCTCCGTGCTGGTAGGTCTTTGCGTATTTTTTGCTGAGAGTGTCCACGAGAAACACGGTATGCTTCTGAGACGGTGTCAAGTTGCGGATGTCGTACCCGAGTGACATCGCAAGAATCGTACAGTCGTCCTCAATCTTGTGTAAACCAGTCAGTCCGATCAACATCGCGGTGTGCTCCTGCATCCCAACTGTGCGCGGCATGTCGCTCTGGCACAGCATGTCGCTCTGGCACAGCATGTCGCTCTGGCGCAGCATGTCGCTCTGGCGCAGGTACGAGTTGGCGTTGAGGAGTGTCAGTGTGTGAACGAGCCGACGGCGTGCACGGGCGAGGAGGCGTTCGCGACCGCGGATTCGTATGCGCGAGCGGCGGCAAGCAGCGGCGATACGCGGCAAGCAGCGGCGAGCAGGAGCACGCGCGTGAGCATGTGGCAAGGCGTCGCACCGAGAGGAAATAAGAATGCAGCGATGACAATCGTTCATTTATGTTCCACCAAAATTTACAACGAAAGTTCTCTCCGAATCTATAACTATCACGCTTCGGAAAGATACCGTCCGTATTAAATCATGATGGTTGCATGATCACTACATTTACTTGAAGACCCGTTTCTGGGCAGATGTTTACGGAATCAACTTGGGTATCTCTGAGAGACCCTGTCTACTGCATTCAGCTTCGGCAGAGATTGTTCGAGGTAGTTCGAGGTAGAGTTAGCGAACTCCCTCTCGGGCGGATGCCACGTGTCCCATTCTTCTCTTTCCTACACCCTCCCCCTCCACACAGCCGCCCGTCGGTTTGGGCAGCACTTTGCGTTCCGGCCTTACTGAGTGCGATTTCTCGGCGCCCCCTTCTTTGCCGCTTCGCTCGCCCTCACCGCTCTCGCACCCGCATCGTGCGACGCTCTCCCCGCTGTGTGCGACGCGAGGTCACATCGAGGCATGGCGGACGATGCGCCGCGACGCTCCGGTAGATACGCCAAAAGCCGCGCCCATCTTGGGGATCCACACGACGCATCTGCGCCAGCGCCGACCGACCACAATTACTACGTTGTGCAGGTCGCTCTGAATCAGCATAGCCACGCAATCGGCTTCGCTCTGACCTCGATGGTCCACAATTGGGGTGGACAGGTGTATCCGGTCCTTCCGAGCATCACCCAGGTTGTGAACGAGCACATCGCTGGCTACCTGATGCCGCCTCTCTCGTCAGCGGCAGATGATCACGTGCTCCCTCCAAAGCCGAGCGCATCCGGATCCCCATCTCCCGAGCTTGGCGAAGGCTCGAAATTCGCAAGCTTGGCCCACGATCGCCATGACGCACGAGAAGGCCGGTCCTCGCCATTAACACCACCACAGGTGCCGCCACTGCAGGAAGACCAGATCCCGAACTCCTCGGCCGAGGAATTGGAGAGGTTCTTGGTGTGTTGCGCACGCCGGCTCATCGAGCACCACGGTCGCACCACGGAAGAGGTGCGTGGTCTGGTGACGACGTACAGCATCGATCGCCACAACATGAGCATCGATCAGGAGAGCACTGGCGAGAGAACTGGCGAGAGCACTGGCGAGAGGACTGACGAGAGGACTGACGAGAGGACTGACGACAGAACTGATGTGCGACCAACTCAGCAGTGGGGTCATCCTACTGAATCCTTTGCCGATGAAGTGTTGGATCGTGATGTTGCCATGGACTTCGATCCTCAAGGTTCCGGGGAAGTCGCGCCGGAAGTCGCGTCGGAAGGAGCAGATCCGTCGTCCGAAGTCGCACAGGAAGGCGCGGTGCCGGAAGTCGCGGTGCCGGAAGTCGCACCGGGACGCGCGGCGTCGGAAGCCGCACCGGAAAGCGCGGCGTCGGAAGCCGCACCGGAAGTCTCACCGGAAGTAGAACAAACCGTGTCGCGTTGGTACTTTGATGCCGAGGTGCGAAAGCGGTTGATGGCCGAGAATGGTAGACAGGATTGTGTTTCCAATTCTGAACGAATTCATTGGTTGCGGTTTATGAACGTGCGAGCTCAGATGATTGCCGAGAATCGTATACCGTATGGTTGGGTGAGCAGACCGGCGGCGGTCGTTGAGCCACCGTCGGACAAATCCTGCATGCATCCGCCGAAGAAGGCAAGAAGGTCGACGCGATGCTCCCTTTCTACTGAAACGCAACCCGCCGAGGACCGGCTTCCTGCCGCAAGAGCACCCGACGAGGACCCGCTTGCTGCCGCGAGAGCACCGGCCAAGGACTCACTTCCTGCCGCAAGAGCACCGGCCAAGGACTCGGTTTCTGCCGCAAGAGCACCCTCCAAGAGCTTGCTCAACTTGGCCCCTTCCGCGGCAGAGTTCAATCCGTTCGGCATCGACGGTGTGCACTATGGCCTCCCCGACGACCACTCCGACGACCACGCCGACAACCACTCCGACGACCACGCCGACAACCACGCCGACAACCTGCCCGACAACCTCGCCGACAACCTCCCCGACGGCCTCCCCGAGCGATCGTCCCCGTCGGCCAGTGAGGAGCGGCCATGTCCTCACGCGCCGAGCGAGCAAGCCCCCTCGGCCCCCAGCACGTCCGCACCCGACATGGGCAACAAAAAGAAGTTCTCTCTCCTCCATCAAGCGACCGACGAGGACGATCCTTGGAAGCTGGCAAGCCCCGATCAGGTCTACGCGGCCGCGAAGTTCAACGGCGCGTACGAGTGGTTCATCGGCGTCGTGATAGCCGAGCGGACCGAGACGAGCACCAAGCCCGGGACGAAGGTCCGCTTCCTTCGCAACAGACAGAACAGCCGCGACAGGTCGTCGTTGCCGATGACCGATTGGGTGTGGAGCGCTCATGTGACCACGGAGAAAAGGCATACCGAGCAGAAACCCGTCGACCCGTCGCACCGCGATGAGCACGAGTCGCCGTCTGACTCGGGCGACGATGCGCCGCCGTCTGACGACCCGGTACCCGTGCACACGACGAGGGTGTCGACGCGCGACGTGCCCGACAAGCACGCACGCGAGACGTACGTCCGATGGACCGAGGACGAGGATCGTCACATGCGCAAGGTGGTCGACGCCTGCGACGGGCGAAACCGGTGGGCCGAAGCCGCCAGTAAAATCCCCAACCGCACCGCGGACCAGATCCGCCATCGCTACAAGAACGTGATGATCAAGTCGAAGCCGAAGAGGGGGCGTGAGTGACCTGTGCAGTATGACGCGATGTTATCCGCGTCATCCTCTTCATCGTATTAAGCACTGTCCCCAACATGGAGAGGAACATGGCAATGATGCTGTACTGGAGCGAATCTGGTGGTGCGGCATCAAGTGCTCCTTGTGCTCTGTCTGCAACGCTGCTGTCTACGGTGGCGGCGGCGGCGGTCGGCGGTCCAGTTCCACCAGTGTCTCCGACGAGGAGGGGAACGCTGCTGTCTTCAAAGGTGGCGGAGGATGCTTGGGAGCTGCCACCACCCGATTGGCCACCTAACACGTTCTCTTTGAGGAACTGAAGTAGTTTGGGTAATTTCTTAGCGTCGCGAAGGACAGCAGCCGTGATTGCGGCCAGCAACGCGGCCCCGGTCTTCTTTGGATTGTTCTGGATGGCGTCACGGACGCTCTGGAACAACAACATGCCCCCAGAAAGGCCGACGACGGCGCCCGTGGTTTTCAATTTGGCGGCCTTCGAGGTGAATGTGGCGGCTTTCGAGGCTAAAGCTCTTAGCTTCGCCGCAAAAGAGGCGTTATCCGCGGGAGCTTGGGCATTAGGGCCCGCGGAGCGGTAGAGCGCTCCCAGCACCTTGCCCTGCAGCGGTACGCTGAGCGAGCTCCCGTACGCGGCCCACGCCCGCGTCCGACGGACCTGGCTCGCGTAGGCCATGTAAGCGTTGTGTGACGGCTTCGACCGCGGAGGCATGAGTTTGACCGTAAGCAAACACAAAAAATGTCGTAACACACGACAACAAAAACAAGCACACACAACGCCGCAACCAACGCCGCAACCAACGCGGCAACCAACGCCGCAACCAACCACCTACACGTTGCAGGACTTCACCCCCACGTCGCACCCTTCCGCCTTCTCGTCGAACCGCATCCGCGGCGCCAGGTGCATGGCCATGAGCTCCTGGCACAGCAGCTTCTGCGCGTAGGGAAGCGTCTTCCACACGCACTTCGTCGAGCCACACGCGCGGCACCGGTTCTCCGCGTTGCGGACGTGCGCGCCCTGCGCGCCCGGGATCGCCAGGAGGCCGCAGTTGCTGCACAGGAGCGCGCGGAACGCGTCGCTCTTGAGCAGGAGGAACTCCTGCAGGATCGAGGAGGCGCCGTGGGCGATGAGCGTGTCGCGCTCCATCTCGCCGAACCGCAGACCGCCCATATGCGCCCGGCCTTCCAACGGCTGTCTCGTGAGAATCTGGTACGGCCCGCGAGCGCGGGCGTGGCGCTTGTCGATCACCATGTGCTTGAGGCGCTGGTAGAACGTCGGGCCGAAGAAGCAGAGCATCGGGAGGTTCTCGCCCGTCTGGCCGTTGCACATCATGCGATTGCCGTAGCGGTTCATCCCGCGCTTCTCGAGCTCGTCGCCAATGTCCTCCGGCCCGGCGTTCTTCCGGAAGGGCGTGCCGTCGCCGATGCACCCTTCGTCTGCGCATAATATGGCAAGCAATTGTTCGACGAGTTGGCCTATAGTCATGCGAGACGGTAATGCATGCGGGTTGACAATGATATCCGGTCGCATGCCCGTGTGAGGGCAGAAGGGAAGCTCCTCCTCCTTCACGAGCTGGCCCAGCACGCCCTTCTGGCCGTGGCGCGAGCTGTTGCCCGTCCAGCAGCCGACGCCCTTGCGTCGCACGTAGAAGATGCCCGTGCGGACCGTGATGCAGTGGACCGAGCCCGTGTAGTTGACGATGCGCTCCGTCTGCCGATGCTGTTGGTGGACGTGGCCGTGGTTGACCGTCGGCTCGCACTTGCGCTCGACGATCGCGATCCGCCAGTTGGGCGCGTTAGAGACGATGAGGCGGCCGTTGGCGTCGGGGTGCTCGAATCCCGCGTCGCGGTTCATCTTGACATTGGCCGCGAATCCACAGTTGAGGGCGAGCGCCTGCACATCGTCGCGGAGCTGTGTCGACGACGTGTAGTAGCAGCAAAACTGGGACGGCTGCGCAAAGTACCGAGATCCCTTGTTGCCGTGGCCATCGCTCGCCAGGAGGCCGGCGAGGAGGGCGCGCGAGTGGTCGACCGATAGGTGGAGCGCCCAGCCGGGAAGGAACTTGTTGAGCGCGCCGACCGACAGCGGCGCGAGAA
>MDTD01008124.1_pt1 | contig 13237 bp, 1 predicted proteins | sample 811221 | NCBI WGS metagenome assembly MDTD01 (sample SAMN05326646, study PRJNA326480) | marine metagenome | isolation source: seawater | place: Pacific Ocean: South West | collected 2011
AAAATGTATCGGCTGGGGTCTACTTCTACCACCTGCAATCCGGCACCTTTGTCAAAACGCAGAAAATGGTACTATTGAAGTAGATGTTGTTCGGCAGTTTATGTTTATAAATGCAGTAGTTTGAAATTCATTAATTTCCTTTAAATTATCCTCATATATTGGGTATTTTACGCTGTGATTAGCATCACGGTTATATTTACTATGTTGTATGTATGTTGTTAAAACTATTTTTGAGGAAAAATGAACACTAAGCCATCCATTCTGAGCCCTAGGGCACGCGGATCCAGAATTGGTATCCACAATCTATGCTTTATTGTGATTACTGCCTTTTCAATTTCATTCGCACAAACTGGAATTACGAGCTTAAAGCAACTCAAGCATGATGAAGATCAAGGAATTCACAATGCTTTATACAAGATAAGTGATACTCGTGCCATTCTAGCGTACTCTGGATTTAAAAGCCTGGGATACGTACGTACGTTTTCAATAGCAAGTGATGGTACTATTGCCCAGCTAGGTGAATTAAGGTTTGATGATGATGATGCCTCAGATATCACCATTGAGCAGGTTGCAAGCGATGTGTATGTGATCGCTTATAAAGGTCGAAGTGATGATGGTTTTATAACGACAATTAAAGTCTCTGCTGATGGAAAAACCATTACCCAGCTTAAAAAAGTAGAGCACGATAACCAAGCGGGTTACTACAATAGATTAATCAAAGTAGACAACGATACGTATGCACTATACTATTTTGGGGCTGCTGTATCCGTGGGTGCTACTATGAAAACATTTACAATTCCTGCTGACGGATCCACAATAACTGAAGAGAAATCAGTCGTTATTAGTGGAAATGTTCAGACGCAACCGGCATTGATAAAAGCTGACGACGATACCTATATTTCTGTTCATAGTCTTGGTAATAACGGCTACGTACGCACGTGGGACATTAGCGCAGACGGTAAAACTATTACCAACGTTAAAAGCCATACCATTAGTCAATTTGGACAGTACCCTAGTATTGTAAAACTCGATAGCGATAGCTATGCGGTTGCGAGTTTTGGGCAAGCGACAGATTATAACGGCGTCAATCGGCAAGCTGGCAGCATTACAACTCTTGATATTCCTGATGATGGTTCGACCGTCACAGAGGTTAGCGAGATGGTACACGCCTATAATTCTACCGGTAAATACAACTCATTTGTTGATTTTGGAAATAATATATTTGCCCTCGCCTACCAAGGGCAAAGCAACCACGGGAAACTTAGAACCTTTCGGATAAATCCAGATGGAAAGTTGATTCACATTGTCCAAAAAGAGAGTGTATTCAATAGCACAACTACTCATAATAGCATGGTCAAGCTGGGTTCAAATACCGCACTGATCGCGCATTCCGATGGAAGTAATCAGGGCTATTTGCAAACTTTTAAAATTGAAAATGACCATCCCTATATCGATGCGGTTGCGTTAGCCTTAAATAATAGTGAAATAAAAGTCACGTTTAATGAGGCAGTTTTTAGTACCAATGGTGGTAGTGGCGCGCTCGAGGCCAGCGATTTCAAAATGGCTATTAGCGGCGGACAAGCAACGTTGTCGAGCGCAACCCCTTCCAGCATCTCAATCAGTGGCAATACCTACTCACTTGGCATACCACTCGACTCTGCCAAAAAACCAATGGGATCAGAAGTTATTACGATTGAACCCATTGTTGATTCAATTTATGATACCGATGGAAATGTGGTGGTATCCCCTAGCGTTGCCAGCGAATATTACATTGATCGAAACGGGAACATCAATAATTGGCGAAACCGTAAAATATTAAACGACCAGCTTTTACCATTCATTCAAAGCGCTGATGCAGATATTCCCATTTCAAATACACCATTTGGAGTAACCTTTAATGAAGAAGTATTTAGTAAAGATGATGGTTCAGGCAATTTAGAAGTGTCAGATTTTGTCTTATCTATTTCAGGGGGAACGGGTACATTAAAAAGCGCTACCCCAACCAGTATTTCACGATCTGGAAACAAGTATACGCTTGGGATAAGTTATGATAAACTTACTAATGGAAAAGAAACTTTATCGGTTGTTCCTGTATCAGGTGCCATTTTCGACAAGGCCGGTAATATTGCTGCAACCACTCAATCCAATAACACGATAACCTTAAACGATGGTCGTTTAACCATTAGTAAAGATCATAATTTTTATAATTCCACTTTCTCCTACCCTGCAACCATAAAAATTAATCGAGCCGGTACAAACTCCGGCCTGGAGTACGCTACCCTCTTCAAAGAGAGTTACCACGCTAGAATTTATAAATTTAACCTGACAACTGATGGAGCGACTTATTCAAGAAAGATCGCAGATTATAGAGATTGGGGTAATAGAGCCAGTCATTTTGACATTATCAAAGGACCGGGTAATGTATATATCTCCGCGCATTTTGGATATTTCAACAAGGGTAACCAGTGGGACAACACAAAAATCACAACTTTCACATTTAGTCCAAATAACCACAATTATCATAGATACATTGATGAGATCAAAATCAATGATCAGAATAGCAATAGCTACAACAAGCACACCACGCTTGTTCAGCTAAACGATAGCACGGTTGTTGTCGCGTTTGAAGGAAAAGATAGCGATGGAATGATACAGACGCTAAAAATAAAAGCAGATGGTATTATCACAAAACTGAAAAAATTTGAACACGATACTAATTTGGGTCAGCACAACGCGCTGGTTAGAGTTGATGATAACACGGTAGCGCTGGCGTACTATGCTTCAAACAAAGGAACGCTGAAAACCTTTGATATTGCTGCAGATGGCACCATTACTCAAGTTGCCTCTAAAGATTTTTCAACAGGATCCAATGCGGGAAAATACAATCAACTTGTGCGACTAAATACCAATATCTTTGTTCATGCCTACTCTGGAGTTAGCGCTGACGGATTTATCGATGCCTATGATATATCAGCGGATGGAAAAACAATTGCACTAAAAAAGAGTTTGGAGCACGATGAGGTCCAAAATAGCTACAATTCCCTAATAAAGATTGGATTAAATAGGGTCGCTCTGGCCTACACGGGGGTTGATACCGATGGTTTTGTTAAATCTTTTGATATTACGAGCGATGGTACGACTATCTCTCAAGACATTAACCTGGAGCACGACAAATCCAGTGCAACCTACAATGACCTGTTTCAAATTGACTCAGATAACTATGGACTCCTGTACCGTAATAGCAGCAATCATGGTAAACTTCGAATTTTCAATAGAGTGCTTACGGCTGCTGAAATAAGCCCTGAGATTTCGAGTGTTACCTTAGACGCGAATAACGCGGAATTGGTTGTAACGTTTAACGAGCCAGTTTTCAAGGGAAAAGGTGGAAGCGCCGACTTAACAGCTGCAGATTTTAAACTAACCATAGCAGGTGGAACTGCAAAACTTTCTAGCGCAACACCCTCAAGTATTTCAAAAAATGGTAATGCGTATACCCTTGGGCTCCCACTCACTGGAACTGCTGACGGAATGGAAGTATTAACCGTTACCCCTGCTAGCGATGCTGCCATTTATGATGCTGATGATAATCCCTCGCCCTTTCAACAGGATTATTTGAACAGCATTTCCCTTGCAGACAAAACTCCGCCGAAACTCCTTAGTGCAACCAACCTTTTTAATAAACATACAGATGTTTATTTTGACGAAATTGTTTTTTCCGCAAGTTCTGGTCAGGGAGATTTTAGCACGAACGATTTTACTTATAATATTTCTGGTGGTACAGCGACCCTGGCAAGCAATACTCCAAACTCTCTTAGTGGTTACGCGGGAGTCAACGGAACTAATAGATACGGAGCCAATCTTAAACTTGGTATTAATTTATCCGGAATAACCGATGGCAACGAAAAGCTTTCTGTGTTCGCTACGGAAAATCAAGTATACGATTTATGGGGAAATAAAGCCAGCACAGCGGAAAAAATTACGTTTGACCTTTCTCAGGCGAAAATGGTCTCTAAAGGAATACTGGAGTTTGATAATAGTTACGGACGGATGTCTTCGGTTGCAGAGCTTAGCGATGGAAAGTATGTTGTTGCGTACGAAGGTCCTTCAAACGACGGGTTTATCATGACTTTTGCAGTTGCCAATGATGGTACCGTAACCCAGATAGTGAAGCTCGAACATGATACTAACCAAGGACAATACAATTCCCTTGTAAAAGTCTATGATGATATTTATGCGTTAGCATATACCTCAAGTGGTCGCGGGCAACTGAAGACATTTAAAATACCAAATGATGGTTCCAGTATTAAAGAAATAAGCTCAAGGCAACATGATACAAGCAGAGGTTATTATAGTTCCTTACGCCGCGTGGATGTTAATACCTTTGTGTTAGCATACAGAGGTTGGGGTGAACGTGGATTTCTAACAACATTTGACATAGATCGTATTGGGCTTATTACTGAACTCAAAGATGTTAAATTTGATGATCGTTATGCTAATTTCTCCTCGCTAGTAGAATTAAGCCCTAATTATTTTGCCGTAGCATATAACCACGCAGGTCGCGATATTAATAATAATAATGTGCAATGGTCGAGTTTGATAAAAACGTATAAGATTTCAGACGATGGATTAACCATCACCGGTTTGAAAGATTATGAGTTTGGTGCAGCAAATGGCAATCAAGAGTATGAGAATTCCTTTATTAAAATTGACGAAGATAGTTACGCATTAGCGTATCGGGACTATAATAGTCTTACCTCAGGTAGACATAGAGGGATTTTAAAAACCTTTACAATTAAGGCCGATGGATCTTCCATTGTAGAAGAGTCCTCGCAAGCAATCTTTCCCGAACTCACAGGCAACGATGGATACTGGAATTCAATTATTAAAATGGACTCGGAGAATATACTCGTTAAGTCAAGACATGCCTCAAATTATTGGGTGCTCAAGACCTATAAAATATCCAATAATGGTAAAACCCTTACCAATGACTGGAAATTTGATGTTACGGGTGGCGCAGATCATGATGTCGAGGGCTCGCTGTTTCAATTGAAAGGCAATCAATTTGGTATGGCCTACGCGGGTCCAGGCTCCGATGGGTTTATTCAAATCTTTGATACTGAAACCGAAGATAGCCAAAAGCCGATCATCGTTTCTTCGCAAATGGCGCGTGACAATGCGAGTGTTATTTTAAATATTGACGAACAAGTGTTCAACACTAATTCTGGAAAAGGGTTTTTAGAAATCACTGACTTTGACCTTGCAATTAGCGGTGGAACAGCTACACTTACCAGCGTAAACCCCTTATCCATTACGCGCATAAAGGACAGTTTTAGCTATTTATTAAATATAGGTTTCAATGGCGTAGCCGATGGCAATGAAACCTTAACCATTACCCCAGCAAATGGGGGCGTTTTTGATGCTAAAGGTAATGCCATGGCTGTTAATCAATCCAATAACACCTTTACGCTTACTGAAAAAACTCCACCAGCTATCACGGCAACTACGATTTCGACTGACAACCAAACTATTAAGCTCACAATGAGTGAAGCGGTATTTGCAAATAGCAATGGATCAGGTGATATTCAAAAAGAAGACTTTACGCTCTCAATCTCTGGAGGTACGGCAAAGCTATCGAATAGTAATCCGATTTCCATAACAAAAGATGGTAATGTATATACGCTAATCGTTGATTATACGGGTATTGCAAACGGAACAGAAACACTCGTTATATCTCCGAGTGTCAATCAAATATTTGATGCTGCAGGAAATGTTGCAGCATCAAGCCAATCCAATAACAAACTATCCCTGAATGAAGTTCGAATCAAAAAAATAGCCGAATGGGAGCATAACGGCAGTCAAGGAAACTGGAATTCATTGGCCCAGCGCGATGCAGATACATTTATTCTAACTTACACGGGATCGGGCTCTGATGGGTACGTGAGGTCTGTCGATGTATCGTCAACTGGAACAACCATAACTAACCGCGGACATTGGGAATTTAATGGATCTCAAGGAAATTATAATTCGCTCGTAAAAGGTCATGGCGATGACAATATATTCATAAACGCTTATACTGGCTCAAGCAACGATGGGTATCTTCGAACCTACTGGTTTAATACCTCTGGCGGGCTTAGTTGGCGTCGGGAGTGGGAGCACAACACGTCAAATGCCACTTACAATTCTTTAATTCATTTAAAAGATCAAATATATGTGTTGGCATATGCTGGTACGAATGATAAGGGAAAAATAGAAACCCATTCTATCAGCGCAAATGGGTATTCATGGTCTGAGTTAAAATCAATTGACTCAGATGCAGGAACCGGAAAATGGAATGCGCTAAAAAAGATGACAGATAGCACTGTGGTATTGGTGTATGAGGCAAGCGGACCAAAGTTCATGGCTAAAACTTTCTTAATATCTAGCGATGGAAAGAATATCGTTGAGAAAAAAGCAGAAACAATCTATGAAGGCAAGGCGAACTGGAACGCCATTACCCAGGTGGATGCCAATACGTACCTGATCGCAACGCAAGGAAAAGACGATGATGGCTATCTTTATACCTACGATATTGCACCCGATGGTTCTTCAATTAGTAAAGTCAGAGAGCAGGAATTTGATAATGAGAAATCCCAGCACCACTCGCTTTATAATGCAGGGTCTAATTCATTCCTGCTGACCCACAGCGGAACAACCAATCAACGTACCTACGCAAAAATGTTTACAGTGCCTGCGGATGGTAATATAATTAAGCAAATTTATGATACTAAAATTAATGATTATGGAATGGGTCAAACATCTCTGGCTAGAGTAGATGCGGACACCTATCTTTTGGCATATACGGGGAGTGGTACGGATGGATATTTGGCAACCCTCACTGTTCAAGCCGGAGATAAAATTCTTCCTGTTATTTCATTTATCGCCTTAAGCGATGACAATGCCTCTGTCAATGTCACCTTTAATGAGGATGTGTATGCCTCATCTACTGCTAGTGGAAATTTGGAAGTTAGCGATTTTGCTTTATCTATCGATGGCGGTACAGCAACACTGTCAAGCGCGACTCCTACGTCGATTTCTTCAGACGGAAAAGTATTCACACTTGGAATCAGTTTGAGCGGTACGCCAGATGGCAGTGAAGTTTTAAAGGTGAGCCCCGTGAAAGACTCTATTTTTGATGGCGGTGGAAATTCAGCAGAAATAAATCAGACCAACGGCACCTCAAACTTAAAAGATAAAAGTGGTCCATCGATCACAAAAACTATCTTAGCCGATGATAATAGTGCGGTTACGGTTACTCTTAGCGAAAAAGCATTTAATACTGGAAGCGGTTCTGGAACTATTGAAGCTAGCGATTTTGTATTAACTATGTCTAGTGGTGTTGCAGAGTTAACATCCCAAACCCCTACGAGCATATCCATCTCTAACAATGAATACGCGCTGGGCTTCGGCTTAAAAGGTTCTCCAGATGGCAATGAAGTGCTTAAGGTGAGCCCCGCATCAAAATCTATTTATGACGCTCAAGGCAATACTTCAACTACAATTCAGCTAAACAATACGGCTAACCTAAAAGATATTGTTGCTGCTGTGATTGATTCTATTGAGCTGGCTGGAGATAATTCTATTTTACAGGTATATTTCAACGAGGCAGTTTTTAGTAAAGTTGATGGAACCGGAGATTTAGATTCTGCCGATTTTGTATACACCCTTACAGGAGGAAACGCAAAACTTTCTAAAAATTACCCTACTTCCATTTCTGGAAACGGAACTAAAACTTTATCTTTAGGAATATTATTGACTGGTCAGGCGAACGGGAAAGAGCTTTTAACTATTACTCCAGCAGCAAATGCTATCTATGATAGAGTGGGCAATAAAACCATAACAACGCAGACTAAAAATAAAGCAAATCTTAATGATAAATATGTTCCGCAATACACCGCAAGCGCCTTAGCTCCCGATAACAGCGTTATATCTGTAACCTTTAATGAACCTGTCTTTGCAAAATCTGATGGTTCAGGTAAGATTGATACTAGCGACTTTGTCTTTGCTGTGACTGGAGGAAGCGCTAAGCTCTTAAAAGCATACCCTGACAGTGTTGGACAATCTGGAAATACGTATAATTTGGGAATTAAACTTGATGGAAATGCTGACGGAAGTGAAACTTTTACATTCACACCTAAAGGGAGTGCCATTTTTGACTCAACGGGCAACAAGGCGAGCACAACACAAAACTTTAGCAAAATAAAACTAAATGACAAAGCACCTCCAGTCATAAACTCTCTTTCCTTATCTGCAGATAATAGTACACTATCAATTGATTTTTCAGAATCGGTCTACAGCAAAGGAAATGGAACTGGAGATCTTGAAAAAAGCGATTTTGTTTTTTCAATAACTGGTGAATCTATAGTCCTTACTTCCCCTTTTCCTTCAAGTATTTCTAAAAAAGGCAATACTTTTACATTGGGTATTGGCTCAAGAGGGGACCCAAATGGAACCGAGGTTCTTTCTGTGCTAATTGTTGATAATGCAATTTTTGATGCATCTGGTAATTCTGCAAAAATGGAGCAAGTAAAAAATAAGGTAACATTTAATGATAAAAATGCCCCGATAATTACAAATCTTGATTTAGCAAACAATAATAGTACCCTTACGGTTACATTCAATGAGCCTACTTTTAGTGCGAACGATGGAACAGGAAGTCTGGATTCAACTGCATTCATCCTTACGATAAATAATGGTTATTCTACCCTTACCCAAAAACATCCGAATACATTAAAATTTATTGACAGTACTTTCACCTATATTTTAGGTCTCCCACTGAAAGGTATTGCAGAAGGCAGCGAAGAATTAGTCATTAGTTTTCCAGATGATGGTATTTTCGATGCATCGGGCTCCGAGGCCAGCCAAACGCAAGTTATAAATAAAGTAAATTTATTTGATTTAAGCGCTCCAACGATTACAGAATCAAGATTAAACTCCGATAATAAAAATGTGAAAGTCCGTTTTAGCGTTCCTGTTTTTTCATCCGCTAAAGGTACAGGCGATCTAGAGCGTGATGATTTTAATTTGGAATTATCCGGAGGTTCAGCCACGTTAAAAAATAGAACCCCATCCAGCATTACAAGCAGTGAAAACGGACGAACCCATCAACTGGGTATCGATATTGTTGGTATTCCAGATGGAAGAGAAACTTTAACAATTACGCCTGTAGATAACAATATTTTTGACAGCTCGGCTAATCCAGCAAACAAAATTCAATCTAATAATAGCATGAATCTGTTTGATAAACAGCCACCAATGGTGACTGACGTTTCTATTTCTTCATCCAATGATTCGTTATTCGTAACTTTTGATGAGGCTGTCTACGCAAGAGAAGATGGAACTGACAGCCTAAAAGCAGATGACTTTCTTCTTTCACTTACTGGTGGTGTAGCAGGTTTATCAAATAGCAACCCTGTTAGCGTTAAAGGGAGTGGAAAAAACTATACACTTTTATTCGATGTCTCTGGTAAGCCGGATGGCAATGAAGAAATTATAGTGAACGCTAACACTAATTCCATTTTTGATGCTGCTGGGAATCCTGGTGTTAACCAAAAAACGAATAATTCTGTTTTCTTAAACGATAAAAGTGCTCCGCAAGCTCCGAAAGGCTTAGTTGGTATTCCTGGCAATAATCAAGCAACTCTTTCATGGAAGACAACTGGAGAGACCGACATTAGCAAGTATTATGTTTATGGAGGAACATCAACTAATCCAACTCAAAGAATAGACTCAACTGAATCTGGCGGTAATTCTAAGGTCATATCAGGATTGACTAACGAGACAGTTTATTATTTTAAGGTGGCAGGATTTGATAAGAATGGCTATTTAGGTGAATTGAGTGATACTGTAAGTGTAAAACCTACTACGACATCCTCATTTGATGTCAGGGCAGATGGATCTGGAGATTTTACCAACCCTCAAGCTGCCATTGATGCTGCTGTAAGTGGAGATAGCGTCTTTGTAGAGCCAGGAACTTATGACTCGCTTCGCGTTGATGGTAAATCAATACAGATCATTGCTGGAGAAGGACCAACAAAATCATTTATAGACGCAAAGGGTAAAACTACTGCTGTCAAGTTAACAGGATATCCAAACCAAACGACTATTTCGGGTTTCACTATCAAAAATGGTGTAGGAGATTATAATCTAAATGGTAAAGGTGGCGGGATTGTTGTGGAGCCAGGTGTAAATGCCTCTATTGAAAATTGCATCCTAACAGATAATGAAGATGGCGCAATGTTTTTTGGTGATAGTAGCGAAGTTAAAGTATCAAATACTTTGGTATTTGGTAATGATAGATCATTTATTTTTGGTGCAGGTGAAGCCAATTTTGTTAATTGTACTTTTGTAGAAGAAGATCACGCCTCTGAGATTGGAAGCGGTGCTAAGTTAAACTTTATTAATACTATTTTTATGAATGAGGCAATAATAAATGATACAGTTCAAGGTGTTTCGCTTTGGGCTAACCACTCCCTCTTCCCTCAAGGTCCAAATACATTTAATTCAAACCTTATTCAAAACTTCAATTGGGGGGTTGGAAATATTGACGGAGATCCAATGTTTGTGGATACTCTAAATCTTGATTATCACCTTGTAAAAGAATCGCCTGCAATTGGAGTTGGTGTACAAACAATTAATATTGACGGACTAACTTATACTGCACCAGATAAAGATCTTGATGGTTATCCACGGGCAGCGCCAAATGGATCCGCACCTGATCTAGGTATCTATGAGAGTCCCTACTCGAGCTCAGCGCCTTCAGCTAATCAAATTTCTGATGGTCTTTCTGATTCGGTTGAAGTTGATTTTTCAAGTTCGAAAACGACATTATCAGCGCACTGGAAACGTTTTGGTGGATCCAATGTTGTTTACGAATATGCTGTTGGTTCTGCTCCAAATCAGCGCACAGACATTAGGGGGTGGACCGTAATTGGCTTTGATACAACTGTGACTGTTACTGGTTTGAATTTATCAAACAGCTCAACATATTTTATGAGCATCCGAGGAAAGAATAATTTAGGAGAAACCTCAGCGGTCACTTCTGATGGTGTAACAATAGATTTTGAAAGCCCCAAAATAAGTTCGGTTACCGAGCTTAAAGAAGACGTAGATTGGTTTGGTCCTAACATGCCTGGACATGTATTTGTAAATGCTACTGATAATACTGGAATAAGTAAATATGAATTTTCTATAGGCACTTCTATTGGTGGTGATGAAGTTATTTCATGGACTGAAAGTGACTCTAACTCTATTATTTTTGATGTTAAAGATCTAAACGAAAATACAGTATATTATTCAAATGCAATCGTAACAGACTTTGTAGGCTATTCTACATCTGCATCATCAGATAGCTTTATGATGGACTTTACTAGCCCAGAGCAAGGTTATCTATCTATTGGAGATTCATATCAATCGGATACAGCCAATGTTACATTTAGTTGGAGCGGATTTATAGATGAGCAAAGTGGTATGAAGGATTACCAGTATGCTCTAGGTACTGAGCCTGGGTCAGATGACATCATACCAAAGACTGCGCTTAATTTAAATGCTGATTTCGCTTCATTATCAATTTCTATTGGAAGCCTCTCTCTTCAAGTAAATCAAACATACTACGGAATAGTGTACGCTCTAGATAAAGTTAATAATGAAATTTTTGCAATCTCAGATGGATTGACCATTGACAGAGATGGCCCTGAAGCAGGACTGGTTTTTGATGGTCTATCCGGTGAGGATATTGATTTTTATAAAGATACCACTTCCGTTTCAGCAAATTGGAGCGATTTCTATGATTTCAACGGAATTGACAAATACGAAATTTCTTTAAATACAAAAACTGAAGCTGGCTCTGAGGTAAGAATTGTTAATTGGACAGATGTGGGGTCAAGGCTGTCTCACACATTTAACGACTTATCTTTAACTCCTAAGAGAACCTACTACTTCAGCGTTAAAGGATACGATAAGCTGGGGAATTCATCCAATGTAGTCGAATCTAATGGATTTATTATAGATATCGTTCGCCCATCTGTATCTGTCGCTTCGATTTCTCCAGAGCAACCTCAGTCAGTAATGCTACCTTTATCTATAGACTTTACCTTGTCTGAATTAGCGCAATCTGCTAACATTAATTTTGGATCAGCGAGAGGTGATTTGGCAAATATTGAACCAAAATATAGCTTAGACTCAACAAAACTAAATGTTTCCTTCACCCCGCCGTTTACAAGTGGCGATCAGATCACACTAGATATCAATGTTGTTGACCTTGCAGGAAACGAAAGCGAAACCATATCCTATACTTACATCATTGGCTTCTTGGGCGATTATGATTTTGACGATAAGATTGGAATAAACGATCTAAATGTTTTTGTCAATGGATGGCGATTATACGATGACATCACCAAAGAGCTCGGACCGGTCACCGGAACTGCGCCGTACTTCAGGCCACAGCCTGATGGGGTCTTCGATCTTCGGGACGGTATGGCCTTTGTGCGGATGTGGCGCTGGTACCAGTCGAACTCCTCCGGTAAGATCCTAGCCAAGCAGCTACCATCGATCGGTAAGCAGGTTGCCATCGAGACTGCACCCGATCACTTTACGATCGTACCGCCACGCGGCACCAAAGCGGTCGAGGTTGTAGTGAGCTACCCGGTCAAAGATATCGATCTCAGTATGGCCAGCATTGAAGCGGTCACCGATCAAGCGATCACGCTTACCTGGGTGGATACTGCTAGCGGTAGTATTCTTCTGCATAGTGCGCAACTTAAAGGCAGCAGTGCACCAATACGGATCGATGTAGGACACCTGCAAAAAGAATTAGACGTACCGATCGACATCAGCTACCAGTTCATTGGAAAAGATAGCCGGATGATCGGTAGTGGAAACACGGTCCATGAGATCATGCCGGTACCGACCGAGTTCGCACTACACAACAACTACCCCAACCCGTTCAACCCAACGACCACGATCAACTACGACTTGCCGCAGGACGGCAGCGTACGTCTGATCATTTACGATGTCATGGGACGCGAGGTGACGCGCCTTGTGAACGGCTTCACCCCCGCTGGTTATCACAGTGTGCGCTGGGATGCCCGTAATAAGATGGGTGAAAATGTATCGGCTGGGGTCTACTTCTACCACCTGCAATCCGGCACCTTTGTCAAAACGCAGAAAATGGTACTATTGAAGTAGATGTTGTTCGGCAGTT
>MDTD01188734.1_pt1 | contig 13237 bp, 10 predicted proteins | sample 811221 | NCBI WGS metagenome assembly MDTD01 (sample SAMN05326646, study PRJNA326480) | marine metagenome | isolation source: seawater | place: Pacific Ocean: South West | collected 2011
CTCGGCGTCGGGCCAGCCGGCGGCCTGGAGCTCGGGGTCGTCGGCGGCGTCGAGGAACACGTCATCGGAGACGAACTGGAGCGATTTGCGCTCGACGAAGTCGGAGAATTTGCCTTCGACGTCGAGGGACTCGCCCGTGATGCTGCGGATGTTCTCCTGGACGAGGATGCGCACGCGGCTCTGGTATTCGAGGCCCTTGCGGGTGTACCCGATGACGGCGAAAACGAGACCGAGGACGACGGCGGTGATCACGGTCAGGGGCACGCGGCCTCTGATGGATCGTTTGGCGAGTGTGACGAGGTCGAGTGCCTGCTCCTCGGCGCCGAGGGGGACGAACTCCTCGGGCGTGGGCTTGTGCATCGGGGCGTCGTGGTCGTGCATTGAACTGCTCACTTGAGTCCCTCCGCCACGGTCTCGATCACCGGGTCGAGTGCTGGTGCGATCGCTTCCAGTACGCGGACCACGTCGGCGCTCGGCCTGTCGCTGTCGAAGATGATCTGAATCTGTGCGGACCCGAGCAGGTTCCGCCTCCGGTTCTCAGACGCTCCTCGTACGCCGCTCAGATCAGCGTAGATCGCCTGGGCCGGTTCGGGCATGCCCTGCGTCGGCAGAGCGAAGAAAAGCCCGATTGTGATGTTCATAGGTTTGCCGAAATCGCCCATCCGCGCGAATCGGAAGATGGTGAGGTCTCGTTCCTGGCCTGCAAACGTGGCTTTGACGGTTTCGGAGCCAGTGGGCGACCATCCTGTCGCTGGGTAGCAGCGCATGGGGTAATGCCCCTGCATGTCGCGGACGTCGGTGCAGTGGACCATGACGAGGCGGAAGCGGTCGGACTCGCTCGAGTAGCCGCGGTGCAGGACGCGGTTGGGTCTGAGCATCTCGAGGACCTGGGGCGGGGCGGAGGAGAGGTCTCGCCCGGTCCAGCTGCCGACGCGGTAGGGCATGCGGTCGATGGTGCGCGCGACGGTTTCGAAGTAGCCGTCGACGTTCTCGGGTGGTGTGGGGTTGAGCGTTCCGACGGCCAGGAGTCCGACGAGGATCGCGCCCGAGACCACGGGGATCAGGAGTTTCTTGATCGGGTTGTTGATGGATCGTGCCATGGTTACTCGCGCATCGCTCCGTAGTTGAGGACGGGGAGCTCCATCCATCGGAGGAGTCTCATGATGGCCCAGAGGACGATGAGTGCGATGACCATCATGAACCAGCCCGAGAGGTCGTGGAAGGCGGTGGCTGTGTTCTCGCTCGCGTAGCCGTAGAACATGACGGTGGGCATGAGCCTGAGGATGTTGACGACGACGGCCAGGAGCGGGCTTGAGGCGAGCAGCAGGGCGCGGACCATAGGGCGAGCGGGGATGGAGAAGGCGAAGGTGTAGGTGACGACGAAGAGTGCGGCGACCATGCGCATGCCGTTGCACGCCTCAGCGATGACGACGTTCTGCCCGTTGATGATGAGTGCGTTGCCCGACCGGACGACGGGGACGCCGAAGAGGTCGAGGAGGTACTGCGAGCAGCGGGCGCTGATTTCCTGGAGAGGCTGAGCGATCTCGAGCCGGATGACCGCGGGGACGGGCAGCAGGAAGAGCATGGCGGTCGCGGGGACGGCCATTTTGATGATGGGCTTGGTGCCGGCGACGGAGAGGACGGCTCCGAGCAGGAGCATGATCGCCGAGAAGTGCCAGAAGAGGTCGCGCGAGTGGCGCAGGCCGAGTTCGCCGATGCCCCAGGCCGCGAGGATGACGATGGGGCCGAGGAATGATCCCTTGGGCTTGCAGCGGATGAGTCGGCCCCGGCGGAGCCAGGCGAGCCATGCGGCGACGGGGATCGCGAGCAGGACGTGCGACTGCTCTGGGTCGTTCATGCCCTGGTTGAAGATGTCGATCCAGGCGCTCCACGACGCGGCGACGGCTGCGATGAGAAGCACCGCAAGCGCTATGCAGTCGATCATTCGCCAGTTCCGGATCATCAACATCGAAGCTTGAAACCCCCAAGAGGACTCATGATGCGGACACGTCGCGGCTTACTGCGCGGCGACGACGTCATCGACGACGACAGCCCCGGCGGGCACCACGGCCCCGGGGCAGACAAGCGACCGAACAACGATCGCGCCGGGCCCGACTTTGGCGCCGGGCATAATCACTGCATCGGCGACAATCGCGTCCCTCGCCACCCTGGCGTCCTCGGCGATGCGCGTTTTATCGAGCGTCCGCGCCAGAGGGCGGAGCGGTCCGAGAACAGGCGGGCTGTCGTTGATCGGGCAGGACTGACCCACGGCGACGGCTGAGGCGGAGAGGAACTGCTCGCGCGTGCGCAGCGGAAAGGGCATGAAATTCAGGGTCGTGGACGTCCGGACGTTCAGGCCCTCTTCGATGCACTTTGGGAGCCACTGTTCCTTGATGTCCATATAACCGGCGTCGGGCACGTTCTGCAGCGCCGAGCAGCGCATGAGCATGATCCCGGCGGGTGAGCCGTCGGGCGAACGCGAGATCAGGATGTCGGGCTCGTGTGTGTTCCAGTCCTGGACCAGGTGGACGAGCGAGCCGGCGATGTAGCGTGCGGCCTCGGCGACGAGGATGATCGAGTCCGGGTCGTCTTTGCGTGTGACGTCGCGGAGCACGCCGGCTGGGCCTCGGAACTCGTCGGGCTCGGCCATGGTGCGGACTTCGAAACGTTCGTCGGCGAGCGCGTGTGTGGGTTCGTAGGGTGGGCCGCTGTGAACAACGCGGATGGAGGGTCGCCCGATGCCAGCCTGAAGTGAGAGATGGTCGAGCACATCGCACCATCGCCCAAAGACGGTTTCGTGCGCGGTGAGCCAGAGCTCGAGCGTCATGCGTTGGGTGAGTTTGGCCAGAGGAGATGGCACAAGCCCGCCTGCCAGAAGGATGCAGGTTTCCAGCCGGGGTCCCGCCATGGGCGGCTCCGCAGGTGTGTCCTGCTCAGGGGTTGGTGCGTGTCGGATCATCTCTCATTACCCGCCTAGGTAGGGGGTTTCTCTTGACGGCGCTTCTCCTCTTGCATCGCCATGTTTGGCGACCAACTGAGTCTATGCGACAAGCTTGGAATTACAAACATGAGTGACGCAACACTCATCCCCTGAATCGGGCGAGTACCGAGCCGGTGAGCACGCGGCATGCGAACGGGATGCCGACGAGGATGTAGCGTTTGGCGAGTCGTCCGGGTTCCTGGAGGAGTCGGTGGACCCATTCGAGTCCGAGCCGCCTGATCAAGGTGGGTGCACGCTTCACATCGCCTGTGACGAAGCTGAGGCTGATCCCGATGCCGAAGAACCACGAATCGGGGAAGTCGTTTCGGAGGGTGTCGATGAGGCGTTCCTGCTTGGGGCATCCGAGCGCGACGAGGACGATGTCGGGCTTGGCATCGGAGAGCTTGGTCCGGATGGCGTCCATTTCTTTCGGATTCTTTTCGAAGCCGAAGGGCGGGCAGTGGGTGTCGGCGACGCGCAGGCCCTGGTATTTCATGCGAAGGACGCGAGCGGCTTTGTCGGCGACGCCCTCGTCACCCCCGAGGAGGAAGACGCTGTAGTTGCGTTGTGCTGCGCGCTGGCAGATGTGCCAGACGAGGTCGGAGCCGGCGACGCGTTCGGGGAGCGGGTTGCCGGCGAGTTTGCTGGCCCAGACGAGCGGCATGCCGTCGGCGAGGCGGAGCGTTGCGGGTTCAACGAGCTCTGCGAAGGCTTTGTCGTGTGTGAGTTTGTGGAGGATGTCGAGGTTCGGCGTGACAACCCAGCCGCCGATGTTCTGGGCGATCGCGTGATCGATGCGGTCGACGGCTTCGGTCATGGTGAGCTTGTGCACCCACCCGCCGGCGATGTGGACGCGCGGTGGTTCCGAGTTGAGTTCGGTCTGGCTCATGTGGCGGGGAGGTGCTTGTCCCACTCGCGTTTGGTTCGTTCGTTTGCTTCTCGGGCGGCGGCGGCCTTGCCGATCACGAGCGAGCGGTGCTCGAACTTGCGGAGGAAGCGTCGGAACTCTTTGGAGCCGTGGCGCGGGTAGCCGGTGAGCATGGATTTGATGTAGCCGGTGAGGATGCCGAGGCCCCCGATGATGACGGGTCGTTCTTTCATGCGGTAGAGGGTGACGAAAATCATGTAGAAGGGGCTGGTGCCCATGTACCACTTGGCTCGTCCCCAGCGCTGTCGGCCGTGGAAGATACCTTTATAAGAGGAGCCCATGAGTCGTCGGTGGATGATCCGGAGCTCTGGGTGTTCTTCGCTTTGGGCGATCCAGCCCTTCATTCGGCACATGTGGCCGTCGATGCCGTCCCAGCCGACTTCCTCGGCGAAGCGCCCGATATTCTCGAAGGCTTCGACGCGGAAGAACTTGGCATTCCCGACGGCGTTCTCGTCGCCGGTGGGTTCGGGTTCAAGCGTGCCATCTCCCAGGCGGACGTAGAGCTTGCCGGAGTAGTTGCCGTAGCGGGGGTGCGAGTTCATCTTGTCCATGACGAGCTCGAAGTAGCGAGGCGGGAATTCGAGGTCGGCGTCGATCTTGCAGACGAAGTCGAAGTCTTCTTTGTTGATCTGCTCGTAGCCCTCGTTGAAGGCAGCGATAACGCCCGGTCCGACGCGGCGTTCGCCGGTGTTCTTGCGGTGGTGGACCTTGAACCACGGGTATTTGTTCTCGGCCTCGGCGAGGATGCGGGGTGTGTCGTCGGTTGAGCCGTCGTCGACGAAGAGGCAGAGTGTGGGCGGTTCGGACTGGGCGGCGAGGGAGTCGATGGTGGCCTGAGCGTGCTCGGCTTCGTCCTTGCAGGGGCAGATGAGCGCGTATCGACGTCCGGGAGCGCCGGACTTTGGCTGTGGGTTCTGTTCGCTCATGCGTGTTTGGCGTTCCTGCGTGTGTGGTTGTACACGGTATCGGCGTTGTGAGCGATCGGGCTGACTTCGGGGTTTGACCCGGTTTGCATCGTTGGTGTCCGAGAATCATTGCTGCATACAGCAGCGTCTCGAATAACATGTTGATGCGTCAACGCGTGGATGATCGGTCCTTCTGGGGGTTGGGGTTGCCCAGAGTGCCTATCCAGTGTGCGTGGCGGGGGTTTGGGAATGGGCTGTGCGGATTGTGGGGGGGGTATGGATCAGTGCCCTTGTGCTGGGGATGCCGCCTCGGCACTCGGGTGAGACTCTCCGGGGGCTCACGGGGCCTCTCGCAGCGGTCGATCTTTGCCGTAAGCCTTGATGGGACAAGGCATTCGGAGGTCGATATGAACCTGACTCGCAAGTGGCAGGCGGCAACGCTCGCACTCATGCTCAGTTCTGGTGCCGTGACGGCACCCGCGGCGGCTCAATCGGCGGGGGAAGACGTCGAGATGGAGCGGATCGTGATCGCGTTGCCAAACGGCAAGCGGATCGTTCGCTACGTGCCTCGCACGACCAAGACGGATGTGAACGATTCGTCGAGCGGCAACTCCTCAGGGAGCGGCAGCAGCGGCAGCAATAACAACAATGAGGACGAGACCGAGTGGTATCCGGACGACATCCCCGACGATCTTCAGAGGCAGGTGGCCCAGTGGCTCCTGCTCTATCGCGCCGGGAACATGGCAGCCGACGCCAACGGCGACGGCCGACTTACGCCGGCCGATTATTCGGCCTATATCGAGCGTCTGAACGCCCACGGCGGGCATGACGACGGGCTCGATGGTGGGGGCACCAACAACGCCGGCAACAACGACGACGGCGATGATGACAACAACGACGGCGGCGGCGGGGACGACGACGACAGCGACGACAACACCGACAACAACTACACCGAGGGCTGGACCGATCTGTCGCCAGCGCCCGAGAGCCGTGTGATCTACGTTTCCAGCACGCTCGGCAACGACTCCAACGACGGGCTCTCGCCGGCTGCGCCGCTGCGCACGATCGACCGCGGTCTGTCGAAGCTGCGTTCGGGTCAGCCGGACTGGCTGCTCTTCAAGCGGGGTGATACGTTCTCGGGCAACTTCGGGAGCTTCAAGTTCTCGGGGATGAGCGAGGACAAGCCGATGGTCATCGGCGCCTACGGCGAGGGCCCGCGGCCGAAGTTCTACACGGGCACAAGCCCGGCCTTCAATCTCGCCGGTTCTGATCCGCGGCACCACGTCGCGATCACCAGCCTCCACCTCGAGCCCGGAACGGGTCACCCGGCCGGCGGCATCCGCATCGTGACGGGCGCTGTTGAGGACTTCCTGATCGAGGACTGCTACCTCAATCAGTACTACGTGAACATCATCGTGCAGGGCAGCCGCAGCGACAAGATCGAGAACGTCCGCATCCGCAGGAACGTGATTCTCGATGCACGCGGCTCCACGCACGCCCAGGCGATCTACTCCTCCCACACGCACGGCCTTCTGATCGAGGGCAACATCATCGACCGCAACGGCTGGGACAGCGACGCCGGTCGGTCGGCCTCGGCGACGATCTTCGCGCACAACTGCTACATCCAGCGGTCCACCGAGGATCTTGTCTTCAAGAACAACATCGTGATGCGTGCCGGCTCGCACGGCATCCAGGCCCGCAAGGGCGGCATCCTAGAGGGCAACATCTTCTACCAGAACCCGATGTCCATCATGATGGGCAACGAGGGCGGACAGACCTACGAGACGCCCGTCTACGGCACCATCAAGCGCAACGTCATCCTCGAGGGCATCGATATCAGCCCGGAGCTTCCGCGTGGTGACGGCATCGTCATCCAGCACACCGCGGAGATCGAGGTGACCGAGAACATCCTCAGCCGAAACCTCAACGAGCCCAGCAGCGCCTACGGCATCTCCATCGACGGACCCTCTTCGGCCCCTGTCCGCAACGCCCTGATCGCCAACAACATCGTCCACGACTGGGACCTGCCCTTCCGTGTGCGTGAGAACGCGGTGAGCGTGACGTTCCGTGACAACATCCTGACGAACTCAGACGACGACAAGCACCTGATCAAGCACCGCGACGCGGAGACGATCAACGCTGTGACGTACTCGGGCAACCGCTACATGCGTGCCGGGGACCAGGACTGGTTCCAGGTGGGCAGCTCGGACCTGAGCCTGCCCGAGTGGAACAGCGATCACGGCGACGGTTCGCAGATCCTGTCGAGCCCGTTCGTCGACGACACCCGGACGTTCGACACGTACGCCCGCTCGATCGGCCTGTCCGGCGCCGATGAGCTGATCGAGGCGATGCGCTCGGTCCGTAAGGGCGACTGGGACGAGCGCCTGACCGCCGAGGCCATCGGGGAGTACTTCCGCGAGGGGTTCACGCTGGTCAACTCGAACTGAGCTGAACCATCCCGGCTGAGTCGGGAAGGAGAGAGCACCCGTCCGCGTGGGAAACCACGCGGACGTGGGTTTTAGGGGCGGCTGACGCGGGGCGAGACCGGGATGACTGGTCATGGACCGGGTCTATGCTGGCTCATCGGGCGTGCGGCCGATCCGGTCCTGGGCTTCAAACGGTGTTTCTGTGTGCCGATGAGGGGCGTGGGGCATCCGTCGGGTTGCTTCGTGCAACAACCGCACCAATCTGGCCGATCAATGGTCGTTGTTGTGCCGGCTCGAAGACTGGTGTGCTGAAGGTTTCCCGCGCGTGAGTGTCCCGAAGAACGAATCTGCGATCGAGAGCACCGCGCCGATCGACGCCATGCGCACGCCCAGGCCTGAGTCGCTCAAGGCCACGGCGGTGAAGGCGTCGATGTGGACGATGGGCGGGTTTGCCTTCGGCAACTTCCTGCGCCTGGTGTCCAACCTGATACTGGCGTACCTGCTGGTGGACAACATCGGCGCGCTCGGGCTGATGGCGCTGGTCAACTCGTTCCTCCAGGGCCTGCGGATGTTCTCCGATGTGGGGTTCAACCTCGGGCTGATCCAGCACAAGAAGGGTGACGACAAGCTCTATGTCAACACGGCCTGGACGCTTCAGGTCATCCGCGGCGCGGTGCTGTACGGCGCGTGCTGGCTCTTTGCGCTCCCGTTTGCGAGCTACTACGACGAGCCGATCTTGGCGCAGCTGATTCCGCTCACGGGCGTGATCACGCTGCTGAATGGGTGCGCCTCGTCTGGGATGATCCTGGCCAAGCGGAACCTCGACGTGAAGAAGCTCACGCTGATCGAGCTGGGCACGCAGTCGGCGGGGCTGGCGGTGATGCTGGTGTGGGCGTTCCTGCACCCGAGCGTGTGGGCGCTGGTGGCGGGGAACATCACGGGAGCCCTGTTCAGGACGACGGTCTCGCACATTGTCTTTGCCGAGCACCGGGCGACGATCGGGTGGAGCAACACGGCTGCCAAGGACCTGCTGCGCTTTGGCGGGTGGATCTTTGTCGCCACGATCCTGACCTTTGTCACCTCGCAGATCGACAAGCTCGCCTTCGGCAAGGTGTTCGATGTGACGTGGCTCGGGATCTACGGCGTGGCGGCGACGTTCTCGACGGTTCCGATGCAGGCCGTGATGAGGCTTGGCAATCAGGTCGTTTTCCCGACGTACGCCAAGGTGATCAACCGGGGCGAGGACCTGTCGCGGGTGCTGGATCGGGTGCGGCGGCCCGTGCTCGTGGCGACAGGGTTGGCGGCCAGCGGGATGTTCGCAGCGGGGCCCTGGGCGGTGAAGCTGCTCTACCCGGTGCAGTTCCACTCGGCCGGCTGGATGCTCCAGCTGCTGGCGGTGGGGATGCTGATGCGGGTGCTGAGCGAGACCTCCAAGGCCGCGCTGATGGCGATCGGCAAGCCCCGAGCGATCGCGACGGGGCAGGTGATGAAGATCATCGGCTTTGCGCTGCTGACGTGGGTGGGGTACCGGCAGCTCGGGATGATGGGGTTCATCGCGGGGGTGGCGCTCTCGGACTGCTTCCAGTACGCGTCGATGGCGATCAACGCGACGCGGCGGGGGCTGCACGTGCTGCCCAAGGACGCCAGGACGTGCTGGCTGGTTGTCGCCAGCGCGGCTCTCGGGATGTTGGCGGGCGATTTCGCGGCTTCGTTCATCGGGCACGCGCGCGGGGCGGCTCTGACGGGGGTGCTCGTCGCCAGTGCCGTGACCGGGCTCTTCTGGCTCCGCCCGATGCTCTTGTGCTACCACGAGCTGCGTCCGAGCCGATAATCGCGTGGATCGGCGTCTTGTTTCTTATGGATCGGGGCTCTCGGGCCGACACTAGTTGTGGGCTGATTCTGCGCGCTCGGGTCCGAGAATCGGGCGTCTAGGATTGCACAAGAGCCCCTCAGGAGTGCCGGTCCGCTGTCATGACGCCCCAGGGTTACATCGCGCTGCTCGGGTGGTTCTTCGTCGGCGTGCCGGCGTTGTTCCTGTTTCTGCCCAAGCGGACGGCTGCCTTCAGCGGGCTGGTGATCGGGTGGCTGTTCCTGCCCTGGGGGCACTTCCAGGTGGGGCCGCTCGACATCACGCGCAACGTGGCGGTGTCGCTCAATGTGATCGGGTGCATCTTCTTCTTTGACCCGACACGCTTTCTCAGGCTCCGGCCCTCGTGGTTTGATCTGCCGATCGTTGTGTGGTGCATCTCGCCGTTCTTTACGTCGATGTCGAACGATCTTGGCGCGTACGACGGGGCGGCGAATATCCAGAGCCAGCTCTATGTCTGGGGGCTGCCTTATCTGATCGGGCGGCTGTACGTGACGGACTACGCGGCGCTCAGGCACATGGCGATGATCTTCATCTTCGCGGCGCTGCTCTATGTGCCCTTCATCATGTGGGAGATCCGGTTCAGCCCGAGGCTGCACCAGTCCATCTACGGGTTCCGGACGTACGACCACGGCGGGACGGCGACGCGGCGCCTGGGTGGGTGGCGGCCTCTGGTCTTCCAGCGACACGGCCTGATGATGGGCGTGCTGATGGCCTCGTGCACGCTGCTGGCGTGCTGGTTCTGGTTCACGAAAACGATTCGGGTCTTCCCGCTCATGCCCCCGGGGATGCGTGGCAGGCGGATGATTCAGGACACCGGCGGCCGGCGCAGAGTCGTCGACGCGGTGGGGCCGACGGTGGTCTTCTGGCCCATCGTGATCGGGCTGCTCGGGGTCTTTGTGCTCTGCCGGGCGCTCAACGGGTTGCTTGTCTTCGCCATCGCGTGCGGCGCACTCGGGGCGCTGCGTGTGCTGAAGATCCGCATCCCGATGGTGCTGTTTGCGCTGATCCCGTTCGTGTTCGTGGGTGTGCGCATGACACAGCAGTACACGAACATCAGCTTCGATCAGACGCTCGTCGATCTGGTCGCCAAAATCGACGAGGACCGCGCCGGGTCGGTCCAGTTCAGGTTCGAGAACGAGCACATGCTGCTCGAGAAGGCGATGGAGCGGCCCCTTCTGGGATGGGGCGGCTGGGGTCGCAACCGCGTCTACGACGACGCGGGCAACGACCTGACCGTGACCGACGGGTTCTGGATCATCACCCTCGGGCAGAACGGCATCATCGGGTTGACGGCGAGTTTCCTCGTGCTGCTCCTGCCCGTCTTCATGCTGCTCAAGCGATTCAACGCTGAAAGATTGATCTCGCCTGAATACGCAGCGGCGACAGGCCTGGCGGCTGTGCTGTGTATGTACGCGATGGATTGTTTGCCCAACTCGATGCTGAACCCGATGTACGTGATGGCCGCCGGGGGCATCACGGGGCTGGTCGTGACCGAGAAGGCGGCCGGACGGGTGGGGGCGCGGTCGAGGCATCGCCAGCGAGTGGCGCTCGGGCAGCCTGGCCGGGATCGGGTGCTGGCGGACGCGGGCTCGGGCCGGGCGTGATGGAGCGGGGATCGGTGCAGGGCGCACGACTCAACAACCCGAAACGACTCGCGGTCGTGGTGCTGAACTACAAGACACCCGGGCTTGTCGCGGACTGTCTGGCCACGCTCGAGGCGGAGCTCGATCACACGCGCGATGTCGCGGTCGTGGTGGACAACTGCTCGGGCGATGGCTCGGCCGACGAGATCGAGAGCACGCTCGCGGCGCGGGGCTGGACGGGCTGGGTGGCCTTGGTGCGTTCGGAGGTGAACGGCGGGTTCAGCGCGGGCAACAACGTGGGCATGCAGGCCGTGGAGGCCGAGCTTTATCTGCTGCTCAACAGCGACACGCTGGTCCGCCCGGGCGCGATCGCCGAGCTTCTGCGCGCGATGGAAGAACGGCCGGGGGCGGGGCTGGTCGGGCCTCGCCTGGAGTGGGAGAACGCCGAGCCGCAGAACTCATGCTTCCGGGACAAGAGCGTCTGGAGCGAACTGATCGCCGGTGCGCAGACGGGGCCGATCACGAAGATGTTCGCGTCGCGCGACGTGTCGATGGGGATCTTCGAGGAGCCGACGCAAGCGGACTGGGTGAGCTTCGCGTGTGTTCTGATCCGAGGCGAGGTCGTGTCGAAGGTGGGGCTGATGGACGAGGGGTACTTCATGTACTTCGAGGACGCGGACTACTGCCGGATGGCGCGCCGGGCTGGGTACGAGGTGCTGCACTGGCCCGCGGCGCACGTCGTGCACCTGCGCGGCGGCTCGTCGCCCGTGAAGTCCTACGCGGCTGCGCGCAAGCGTCTGCCCGCGTACTTCTACGCCTCGCGCACGCGCTACTTCGTGAAGTTCGGCGGCCGGATCGGTCTGGTCGCGGCCAACACGGCTTGGACCGCGGGCTGGCTCGTCGCGCTGGCGCGCCGCGTCTTTGAGGGCCGACGCATCGGCACGCCCAAACGCGCGTTGCGCGACAACTGGACGGCTTTCGCGTCTCCCATGCGCCGGTGGCGCCCGGGAGGTGCCTCGTGACGCTGCCCGGCTTTGTCGTCATCGGCGCGATGAAATGCGCGACCACGACGCTCGCGGTGCAGCTGGCGGCACAGGAGGGCGTGTTCATCTCCGACCCGAAGGAGCCGAACTTCTTCAGCAACGACGAGATCTACGCCAATGGACCGGCGTGGTACGAGTCGCTGTTTGACGGGGCCAAGGGCTGCTCGCTCGTGGGTGAGGCGAGCACGCACTACACGAAGCTGCCGACGTACCCGCACACGATCGAGCGGTTCAGGGCAATGCTCCCGGACGCCCGGCTGATCTATGTCATGCGTCACCCGATCGATCGTGTTGTGTCTCAGTACATGCACGAGTGGTCGCAGCGGCTGGTGTCGGGTCCGATCGACGATGAACTCGCGAAGAACCCGTGGATCGTGGATTACGGGCGCTACGCGATGCAGATTGGCCCGTGGCTCGACGCGTACGGGGCGGACCGCGTTCTGCCCGTGTTCAACGAGCGCCTGCGGGCCGAGCCACAGGCCGAACTCGAGCGTGTGTGCGCGTTTCTCGGATACGCGGGCAAGCCGGTGTGGGTCGATGCGGGCGATCAGAATGTGTCGGGCCAGCGTCTGCGCAAGAGTCCGCTGCGTGACGCGGTGCTCAACGCGCCCGGGCTCAAGCAGATCCGGCGGGGACTGGTGCCAAAGAGCCTGCGCGACCGCGCCAAGAGTCTCTGGCGGATGAAAGAGCGCCCCGATCTCTCGCCCGCGGTTCGGCAGATGCTTGAGACGCTCTACGACGAGGACCTGCGTGAGCTATCGGCGATGCTCGGCCTTGATGAGCCGCTGACCTGCGAGAACTTCAAAGAGCGCACCGTGCGCGAGGTCATGACGTTCACCACCGCCGGGAGTATGTCATGAGCGGGGCGGGCGGCATCGGCGCGGTGGCGATCGGACGGAACGAGGGCGAACGTCTCGTCGCGTGCCTGCGCTCGCTGGTCGGGCGTGTGGACCGGGTCGTGTATGTGGATTCGGGCTCGACCGACAAAAGCCGGGATCTGGCGCGATCGCTGGGTGTCGAGGTCGTCGAGCTCGATCTGTCCAGGCCTTTCACCGCGGCAAGGGCGCGCAACGAGGGGCTCGATCGGCTGCGCGATGTTCTGCCGGGGGTTGAGTACGTGCAGTTCGTCGACGGCGATTGCGAGGTCCGTGCCGAGTGGATCGAGACGGCCAGGTCGGCGCTCGAGGCGGACGAGAAACTGGCCGTGGTCTGCGGCCGGCGTCGTGAGCGTTTCCCCGAGGCGAGCATCTACAACACGCTGGCCGACATGGAGTGGGACACGCCGATCGGGCCTGCGCAGTCCTGCGGCGGCGATGCGCTTTTTCGCAACGCGGCACTCGAAGCGGTGGGGGGCTACGACCCGAGCGTGATCGCGGGCGAGGAGCCCGAGATGTGCTTCCGCCTGCGGGCGGGCGGTTGGACGATCCGCAGGCTCGATGCGGAGATGACGCTGCACGACGCGAACATGGAGACGTTCGGGCAGTGGTGGAAGCGAGCCGTCC
>MDTD01165253.1_pt1 | contig 13236 bp, 13 predicted proteins | sample 811221 | NCBI WGS metagenome assembly MDTD01 (sample SAMN05326646, study PRJNA326480) | marine metagenome | isolation source: seawater | place: Pacific Ocean: South West | collected 2011
CAATGGGTTATATTGGAGCTAGAAATTTAAAAGACATAAATAAAAAAGCAAAATTTATAAAAATTACTAAAGCGGGATTTTATGAAAGTATGGTTCATAGTGTAGAAATGACTCAGAAATCTATAAACTATAAGTTATGATAAAATATTTTATAATTATATTTTTTATTTCTTTTTTACTACCTGAGGCATCATTTGCAAAATCAAAATATTTTGAAGAAGGTATTGATTTATATAACAAGAAAAAATTCGAAGATGCAAAATTTAAATTTGAACAAGATATAGTATACGATCCAAAAAGTGAATTATCGTATTTGTATCTGTCAAAAATTTTTAACAAACAAGATGATAAAAATTTAGAAGAACAGAATCTAAAAGCAGTAATTTTATTAAACCCAAAAAATGAAGAGGCAATTTATAATCTTGCAAAATTAAAATTGGCTTCATCAGATTATAAAAAAAGTAAGGAACTTAACAAAAAATTAAAACAAATATGTGTTAATTTTTGTAATTTAAGTGATAAATTGAAAATTGAAATTGAAAATTTATCTAAAAAATAGATGCAATTTCATCAAGATAAAGAAAAAGTTTTAATAATTGATTTTGGTTCTCAGTTAACAAAACTAATAGCCAGACGAGTTAGAGAATTGGGTGTTTATTCTGAAATAATTACTCCTAAAGAGCTAACTAAATTTAGAGAGTTCGAAAATATTAAAGGTCTTATATTTTCTGGAGGACCATCGACTGTTACCAATAAAAGATTTGAAAGTGTGCCTATAAAGATATTCGATAAAAAAATTCCGATATTAGGAATTTGTTATGGATTACAGTTAATAACAAAATTATTTGGAGGTAAAATTAAGCCCTCAAAAAAAAGAAGGGAATTTGGTAGAGCTTTTTTATTTAAGAAGAATAATTCACTCTTAACTAAAAATTATTTAAATAGACCAAAAGCTGTATGGATGAGTCATGAAGACGCTGTAGTAAAACTGCCTAAAAATTTCAAAGTTATTGCTTCAACTAAAGACTCAAAACTAACTATAATTGAAAACACTAAAAGAAAAGTTTACGGGGTACAATTTCATCCTGAAGTTACGCACACTGATAATGGAAAAAAGATACTACAAAATTTTTTGTATTTAATTTGTAAATTTAAAAAAAAATGGACCATCCAATCGCAAAAAAAAAGATTAATAGTGGAAATTAAAAATATTGTAAAAAAAGAAAAGGTAATATGTGCGTTATCTGGTGGAGTCGATAGTAGCGTAGTTGCTTTGTTGATCAATAAAGCAATAAAAAAAAATCTTATATGTATAATGGTAGACACGGGATTAATGAGAAAAAATGAATTTAAAAACACTTATAAAATTTTTAAAAAAAAATATAATCTTAATGTTAAAATTATTAATGCTTCAAAATTATTTTTAAAGAAATTGAAAAATATTACTAATCCAGAAAAAAAAAGAAAGATTATAGGAAATTTATTCATTAAAGTTTTCGAAAAAGAGTCAAAAAAATATAAAAATTTAAGATTTTTAGCTCAAGGAACACTTTATCCAGATATAATAGAAAGTAGATCTTCAACTGGAAGCAAATCTTCAAAAATAAAATCTCATCATAACGTTGGAGGTTTACCTAAAAAAATGAATCTTAAGTTAATTGAGCCTCTGAGGGAATTTTTTAAGGATGAGGTTAGAATTTTAGGTAAATCACTTGGATTAATTAAGGAAATTAATTATAAACATCCATTTCCTGGACCTGGTTTAGGTATTAGAATTATAGGAAAAATTACACAAGAAAAAATTAGAATACTTCAAGAAGCCGACCATATTTATATACAGGAGCTTGTGAAAAATAACTTGTATAATAAAATTTGGCAGGCTTATGCAGCTTTACTTCCGATCAGAACAGTTGGTGTTATGGGTGATTCAAGAACTTATGAGAATATTTGCTTACTAAGAGCCGTCATATCTGAAGATGGAATGACAGCTGATTATTTTAGGTTCCCAAATTATTTCATAGATAATATTTCCAATAAAATTATAAATAGCGTTAAAGGAATTAATAGAGTTGTCTATGATGTGACATCTAAACCTCCAAGTACTATTGAGCTTGAATGATGAATAAAAAAATAAAAAAAATATTATCAAAAAAAAATAAATCAAAAATTGTTAGTCTAACTGCATACTCTAAAAATATCGCAAAAATTTTAGATAAACATGTAGATATAATTTTAGTTGGCGATTCAATGGCAAATGTTCTGTATGGTCATAAGAACACGCACAAAATAACTTTAGAAAATATTATTCAACACACTTTAAGCACAAAGATGGGAGTAAAAAAATCATTGCTCGTCGTGGATATGCCAAAAGGTAGTTATAATAATTTTCAAAATGCTGAAAAAAATGCGAAGTTAATTTTGAGTGTTACAAAATGTGATGCCATCAAACTAGAAAGTAATAAAAAAAACTATAAAATTATTGAGAGGTTAGTAAAAAAAAATATTCCTGTAATGGGTCATATTGGCTATACACCGCAATTTAAAAAAAAATTTAAAATAGAAGGTCAGACAAATTTAGAAAAAAATAAGTTATTAAAAGAGGCAAAATTAATAGAAAAAGCTGGGGCTTTTTCTATAGTTTTAGAGTGTTTGTCACCTTCTTCTGCAAAACTTATAACAAATGAATTAAGAATCCCAACGATTGGAATAGGTTCTTCCGCAAATTGTGATGGTCAGATATTAGTGACAGACGATATGCTTGGATTAAGTGGTTTTTACCCAAAATTTGTTAAAAAATATGTTAATCTAAATGGAATAATTGAAAAAGCTGTAAAAAGATATAGTAGAGCAGTTAAACTTAAAAAATTTCCAACTATAAGTAATTTTTTAAATGGAACAAAGCGTAGAAAATAAAATAGAATTTAAAAATAAATTATTAAATTTTTATAAATTTAATAAAATCAAAATTATTGCAATAAATATAATTTTAATATTTATTTTAATTTTCTCTTTTTATTTAAATTATCAAAATAAAAAAAATAATGAACTTGTTGCAGAGAAATATATTAAAGCTGGAATTTATTTAGCATCAAATAAAAAAGAAGATGCAATAAAAATTTATGAAAGTATAATTTTAAGCAAAAATAATTTTTATTCAATTCTATCTTTAAACACTATTATAGAGAAAGATTTAATTTCAGATAAAAAAAAAATTATAGAATTTTTTGAGATTTTAGAAAAAAAAATTTCAAATAAAGACCAAGAGGATTTATTAATATTAAAAAAAGCTTTATATTTGATTAAAATTACAGATATTCAAGATGGTAACAATCTTTTAAAAAGTTTGGCTAATAGAGATACAATTCTTAAAACTATTGCTCAAGACCTTCTTAAAAAATAGATAAATGAAATTATCGTTTGTTTTACTAATTTTATTTTTTACCATTAGTTGCTCATTTGATAATAAGTCGGGCATATGGAAAAATGAGTCAATCTCCTCCAAAAATGATCCTGGATCCTTTGAAGATTTCAAAAAAATAGGTTCCAATAAATCAAATTTTAACGAGGTTATCGAATTTAAAAAAAAGTTCATTTTTAACTTACCAAAAAAAATAAATAATAATAAATGGGAAGACATTTATTATAATCAATTTAATAACTATGTTAATTTTGCTTTTGATGAAAAGAAATATTTGATTTTCAAAAGTAAAAAAATTTCAAAATATAAAATTGGAAAATTTTTTTTATATGATAAAGGAAATTTAGTGTTAACAGATGAAAAAGGAAATTTAATTATTTTTTCAATAAAAACAAATAAAGTCATCAAAAAATTAAATTTTTACAAAAAAAAATATAAAAAGATAAAAAAAAATCTTAATATAGTTATTAGTAATAGTATTATTTATGTATCAGATAATTTAGGTTTTATTTATGCGTTTGATTATAAAAATGATAAAGTTTTATGGGCTAAAAATAATAAAGTTCCATTTAGATCAAATTTGAAAATAATTAATAATAAAATAGTAGCCTCTGATCAAAATAATAAAGTTACAATATTTGATAAAAAAAATGGTAATATTTTAAAAATAATTCCAACTGAAGAAACTAAAATTAAAAATAACTTTAAAAATAATTTCTCTTTTAATGAAGAGTTTATTTTTATGCTGAATACATATGGATCATTGTATTCAATTAAAAATATAAATAACAATGTAAAATGGGTTACAAATTTAAATCAATCCATAGACATAAACCCAAGTAATTTATTTAACGGACATGAAATAGTTAACAACAATGATCACATAATTGTTTCATCAGAGGACGCAACTTATATTATTAATTCTATTAATGGTGCAATAATTAATAAATTTAACATTGTTTCAAAGATCAAGCCTCTGATTATAAAAAATCATCTTTTTTTAGTTTCCTCTAATGATCTGCTTATATGTATTAATATAGGAACTTCAGAAATAATCTATTCTTTAGATATAAATAAAAAAATTGCAGAATTTTTAGAAATTAAACAGAAGACAGCTTTGTTTGAGGATATTATGTTTGCGAATAATAAAATTTTATTACTATTGAAAAATGCGTACATCGTTGAGCTTGATATAAAAGGTGATCTTAGAAATATTTTTGAGTTGCCGGGTAAAATTAATTCAAAATTAATATTTATCGATAATTCAATTCTATATTTAAATAAAAAAAATAAATTAATAATATTGGGTTAATTACTTGATTTTCCGCTCAATAAAGATAGTTGCTTAACCTTTAGTCCCTCTAAATTATCAGAGGGTTTTATTGGATACTCTCCTGTAAAATAATGGTCACTAAATTGAGGGTAATTATTATTTCTACTTTTGCCAATTAGTGCTTTATATAAACCTTCAAGACTTAAAAATTTTAAACTTTTTGCTTTAATTTGTTCACACATTTCTTGATTATTTTTATTATGAGCGAGCAATTCCTCTTTGGTTGGCATATCCACACCATAAAAATCTGGAAATTTAATTTCAGGACAAGCAATTCTTACGTGCACTTCCTTAGCCCCACTTTCGTAAAGCATCTTAATAATTTTATTACAAGTAGTGCCTCTTACGATAGAGTCGTCGATTAATATAATTGATTTATCTTTAACTATGGATTTAGTTGAGCTCAATTTTAATTTTACACCTAAACTTCTTATATTTTGTGTAGGTTCAATAAAAGTTCTTCCTACATAATGATTTCTTATTAGTCCTAACTCAAATTTTTTTTTTGATTGCTCAGCAAAACCCAATGCTGCAGGCACTCCTGAGTCTGGCACAGGTATAACAAAATCTGCATTAATGTCTGTTTCTTTTGCTAGTTCAATGCCTAGTTTTTTTCTATACTCATAAGCACATCGATTGTTAATGATGCTATCTGGTCTGGCAAAATAAAGATATTCAAATACACAAGGCCTCGCTTTTTGCTTAGGAAAAGGTTTTATAGACCTTAATTCTTCATTTTCTATAATTATGATCTCACCATTTTCAACTTCTCTAATAAAGTTTGCTCCAATAATATCTAGTGCACACGTTTCAGAGGCTAGAATATAAGAATTCTTTAATTTACCGATTACTAGTGGTCTTATACCATAGGGATCCCTTACACCCACTAATTTTTTGTTTGTCATTAAAACCAGTGAATAACCCCCTTGAATTTGAAAAAGGGTATCAATTAATTTATCTATAAATTTTTTTCGTTTCGATTTGGCTATAAGTTGAACGATAGTCTCAGTATCACTTGTAGTTCTAAAAATTGCTCCCTCTCTTACCAAAGCGTCTCTAAGCAACAAAGCATTAGTTAAGTTACCATTGTGAGCAATACTTAGTCCTCCCATATGTAAGTCAGCAAAAAATGGTTGAATATTTCTCAAAGAAGTCTCACCTGTCGTTGAGTATCTATTATGTCCAATAGCAAAATTTCCAGAGAGTTTTTCTAATATTTTTGGGTCAGTAAAATGGTCACCAACTAAACCTTGTCTTTTTTCAGAATGATAATTATTTCCATCGTAAGATACAATTCCACAACCTTCTTGCCCTCTATGTTGTAATGCATGCAATCCTAAAGCCACCATAGCAGATGCGTCTTCGTGGTTGGATATTCCAAAAATTCCACACTCTTCTCTTAACTTATCAGAATTATATCTTTTCAATTTTTTCTTTTGTATCAATGAAATCCTCACTAGATGGAAATTCCTCTATTAGTATTTCATTACCTTTACTTATTAAATTAAATGAAATAGCATCTTCTGCTGATATACCCCAATTTTGGTAAGGATAAAACCAATTAAAAATAGAAAATAAACATATAGAAACGACGTAGCCCTTAAAAAAACCGAATAAAAAACCAAATACTTTATCTATGGAGCCTACTCCAGTCCACGTAACAGCTTTACTTAAAGTTTTACCGATTAAAATTGTAATGAAAAGAGTAAAAATGAAAATTGCTATACCTAAACCTAAACTATTAATAAATTCGGACTGAACATAATCACTAACTATTGGTTGTAGTTTCGGAACTAAAATAATTGTAACCACTGTAGATAGAACCCATTTCATAAATGAAATTAAGCTTAAAGAAAAACCTTTTATAAAACACTGAATAACATTGTAGCTAAGAATAATAAAAAAAAAAACGTCTAATACATTAATATCTTCCACAAAGTTTTTAATTACATCAGTCATTGAGCATTTCTTTTTCTTCACCAAAAGGTTTATAAGTTAGGATTAATTTTGGTAATAGCGTTAACACCGAAGTCATTGCTAGTAACATTGCTATACCTGTAAATATTCCAAAATAAATAGTAGGTATAAAATTAGATAAAATTAAAATTGAAAAACCAAATACAATAGTAATAGATGTGTTTAAAATAGCTATACCAACAGTATTGTGGCATCTGTCTAAAGTCTTATTATAATTATTAATTTTTCTAAATTCTTCTTTAAATCTGTAAATATAATGAATGCTATTATCAACAGCGATTCCAATTGTAATAGCCGCTATAGTTATAGTCATCATATCTAAAGGGATGCCCAGCAAACCAATGATGCCCAAGATAAAGAAAGCAGCTATAAAATTAGGTACAATACCAATTAATGAGAGGGTAGTATTTCTAAATAAAACAAAAAACATTAAAAAAATACCAAGAATTACTATACCCAAAGTTAATATTTGTGACTTAAATAGACTTTGTAGTAGATTATTAAACAGAATTAAAACACCAGCTAACTTATACTCATCTTTATTTAAACCTAACTTTATATTCAAATCTGTATTAATCTTATTAATTAGTTCATTTCTTCTTAGATCTTTTAAAGAATCTTTTATTCTGATACTTACTCTAGCCTCATCTTTTTCAACAGATATATAAGGTGACACAATTTCTTTTTTTATCGTATCAGGTATTTTACTATACAAGACTGCGATTTCTAAACTTTGTAATTCTTTATTATTTAAGTCTTCAGCTACTCTTAAGATTGACCCAAAAGATAAAACTTTTCCAATTTCAGGCAATGAGTCCAAATAATCATGAACTTTTATAATTTTGTCCATTTTATCTCTAGTAAACCAATATTTAGATTTATCTTCATCATTATCTTTGTTTTCTTCTTCCCACTCATCAATTTCATCATTTTCACTTTTAGTTTCTTTTATGTTTGAGGGAAACTTAAGTATAATATTTAATGGAGTTGTTCCACCTAGATCATCATCAATTTTTTTCATACCTTTATAAATTTCAGTTTCTTTATCAAAATAATTTATAAAACTATTTTCTACCTCTAGCTTTGTTATGCCAATGATACTAAATATCATTATTAAAAAAGTTGACCCGAAAATTATAATTTTATTATTTTTAGTAAACGAACCTAAAGCTGATGTAATTAAAGATTTTTCTGTATCTTTAAGACCTATTTCATTTTCAGAAGCAAGCAGGTTAATTAATGATGGTAATAATAAAAATGTAACTAAAAATGATATTATCAATCCTAAAGTCATCATCCAACCAAAATCTATTATAGGTTTAATACCACTTAACACCAAAGATAGAAACGCGCATATCGTTGTTAGCACGGTATAAAGAATTGGCAACAGCATCTTTTTACAAGCTGTAAATACAATTTCATTTTTTGTTAGATTAGGAAACTCCTTTTTTAATTGTAAAAATCTTACAGTTAAATGAATATTCATCGCCATATTTAAAATAAGCATTAATGCGATGAAGTTTGATGAAATTACTGTCACCTTCCATCCTATTAAACCTAAAAAACCAATCATTATTATAACCGAGGTAGCACAGCCTAATAATGGCATTATAACCCATTTTAAATTTCTGAATATAAACCAAAGCGTTAATACAATGAAAATAAATACCCCAACACCAAATACGGCAATATCACTTTTTATGTAACCCATCATATCATCTGCAATCATGGGAATACCGCCTAAATGAATCTTTGCGTTTTCACCATATTTACTTATCACGTCTCTTATTTCCGTTATATTTTGGTGATTTCTAATATTGTATAAATTTTTATAATCTTCATATTCTCGAATAAATTTTTTATAATTTATCCTCTCTTCTTTTGATAAACCTATTTCATTAGACTGATCAAAGTACTTATCTTTAATTTTGATATATTCTGCTAATCTTTCATCTTTTTTTAGATAAACAACAATACCAGATGTTTTACCGTCTTTGCTTATAACATAATCTTTATAAATGGGACTATTTACAATTTCGTTAAAACCTCTTTCTCTGTCTATCTCAGGGTAGGCTAAGGTTTTATAATTTTTAAGTCTTTCCATTAGCCCCTCATCTGTGCTTTTTAAGAGAGGAACATCAATTACTGTAACCACACTGTCAACCCATGTTAACTTCTCAATTTTAGATTTAAGCAATTGAAGATTTAAGATGGTCTCTTTTTCTGTAAAACTTGAAACAGGAGTATAAGTTAAAACAAGAAAATCTTTAGAACCATAAGTTTCGTTGACTTCCCTTAAATATTTAAGGTCGGGATCCCCTTCAAGCAAAAGAGCATCTGAGGAGGCATCTAAATTAAAGTTTTTAGATTGATAAAGTGAAAATACTATTAAAAGTGATAAAAAGAAGAGAGTTATTTTTGAAAAATCAGTTGTTATTTTTTTATAAATGGTAGCCAACATGATATCATTTCAGATATAACCTAATTTTTTTATAACTAAAGAAAAAATTAAGTCTAATTTCTGTTTAAATCTTTGAATTTTGTGTAAATTCCCTCAAACTCTACTTTTATAGTACCTGTGGGACCATGTCTTTGTTTGCCTAAAATAATATCAGCTAGTCCATAGACATCATTCATTTTTGATTGCCACTCAGCATACTCTATAGAACCCTCTTTTGGTTTTTTTCTTTCCAAATAATATGCTTCTCTGTAAACAAACATTACTACATCTGCGTCTTGTTCAATCGAACCCGACTCTCTTAAATCAGCTAATTGCGGCTGTTTATCATCTCTTTGTTCTACAGCCCTGGATAATTGAGATAAAGCAAGAACTGGAACAGAGAGTTCTTTCGCTAGAGCTTTTAGACCTTGAGTAATTTCGGAAATTTCTTGAACCCTATTGTCTATCTTATTTGAACTCGCTCTCATTAATTGAATGTAGTCCACTACGATTAAACTGAGGCCCTCAAGTCTTTTAATTCTTCGAGCTCTATTACTCAATGCAGCAATGGTAATAGCTGGAGTTTCGTCAATATAGAGTGGCAAATTATAAATATTTCTGGAAGTTTCGATATATCTATTTATTTCCTCTTCAGTAACTTTTCCTCGTCTTATGTCATCCGATTTTATTCTAGCTTGTTCTGATAAAATTCTTGTAGATAGTTGTTCTGAAGACATTTCCAAAGAGAAAAAAGCAACTGAAGCTTTTTCTTGTCGTTTTAAAATATTTTGTGCAGCATTATAAGCAATATTAGTTGCCAAAGCTGTTTTACCCATAGAAGGTCGCCCAGCTAAAATGACTAAATCAGATTTATGCAGTCCTCCCAATTTTTCATCTAACTCTGTTAAACCAGTTGGGACTCCAACCAAACCCTGATCATTTTGCATTGCTAAAGTTGCCATTTGAATTGTTTGATCTAAAGCACGATTAAATTTTAAAAATGATTGACTGAAGCTTCCTCTTTCAGCAAGATTAAAAAGTGATTTCTCTGTATTTTCAATTATTTTTTCAGCATTTAATTCTTCAGAATTTGCATTCATTGTATCATTAGTTAAATTATCAGAAATTTGTACCAATTCTCTTCTTAAATACATTTCATGAATTATTTTAGCATAATCAATAGCTTGTTTAGATGATCCTGAAAATCTTGTCAGCTTAACTAAATACTCTGTACCCCCAACTTCACTCAACATATTATCCTTTTCAAAAAAATTTTTTAAGGTGATCGGATTAGCAATCATTCCCTTATTATTGAGAGTTTCGATAACTTCGTAAATCTTTACATGCGCTGGATCATAAAATATTGTGGAATTTATTGTATTTGATATTTCATCAATAATGTCATTATTAACCAAAATTGAACCTAGCAAAGCCTGCTCGGCCTCTAAATTTGAAGGCTGTTTATCACTTAATTTATTTTGAAGAGATTTAATTTCTTTCACTCAATAAATATAGAGTTTCAGTAACATCTATAAAGGGAAAAGTTTTGCACTTATTTTTAATTGCTGTGGAAAAGTTATTTAGATTGAATTTTATCTATTTTTATAGATATTGAGGCCTGTACTTCAGAATGAAAGTTAATAGAAGCATTAAACAAACCAATTTTGTTTAAATTTTCTTTGAGTAATATTTGCGAAGGACTTACTTCAGCATTTAATTGGTCTTTAATTAGGTTTGTTATTTCTTTTGGTTTAATAGAGCCATATAAATCTCCATTTTCTTTGCATTCTTTTTTCAAAAGAATTGTCTTTTTATTTACTAAATCAGCGGTTTTTATAAATTTATTCTTTATTTCAATATTTTTTTTATTCAATTCTGATTTTTTTTTTAAAACAAATTCCTCATTTTCTTTATTAAATCTTAAAGCTTTTCCATATTTTAAAAGAAAGTTTCTTCCATAACCATTTTTTACAGTTACTTTATCACCAATTTTTCCTAAATTAATTAAGTTTTCTAATAAAATAACTTCCATTATAGTAATCCTAAAATTTTAGCTCTCTTAATTTCTCTATTTAATTTCTTTTGTTTGCTAAAAGAAACGGAGGTAAATTTAGCAGAAATAATTTTACCATTATCCGAAATATATTTCTTCAATAGACTTACATTTTTATAGTCTACGATAGGGGCATTTTTAATTGATAGTGGACATTTCTTAGAAAACTTTCCATCGTTTTTTTGAAATAAACTAAGCTTATTAAGCGAATTAGTTCCTTTTTTTTGAAATTTTCTATTTTTTCTTTTCATTTTTTATCAATTTTTTTAAAAAATTCATTTTTCGTATCTAGTCTTTTATATTTTACTATTAAGTGCCTTATAACAGACCTATCGATTTTAATTTTTTTTTTAATTTCATTTATTGTTTCACTATTGCCTTCAAATTTATAATGTATATAAAATCCTTTTTTGTATTTCTTAATTTTTTTTGCAAGATTCAAAAGACCCCAATCTTCTATCTTAACCACTTTACCAGATGATTTATTTATTAATTCGTTATATTTTTCCCTGATTTCTTTAATCTCTTTTTCAGCTAAATCTTGTCTTGCAATTACAGTATTTTCGTAAAAAGCCATTTTATTAACAGTTAATTTTTAATTGTAAAAAAAGGTTTATACTATAATAAAGAATTATAGCAATACTTATAATCATTGAATAAACTATAAAAATGAACGCTTTATTATTCCCAGGACAAGGATCTCAATTAGTAGGAATGGGATCTGAATTTTACAATAATTATGAGCTAGTTAAAAAAATTTTTAAATCTGCGGATGAAAAACTTGGATTTTCAATATCAAAGATTATTTTAGAGGGACCTTCTCATGATTTACAACTAACTAAAAATACTCAACCGGCGATCTTAACGGTCAGTTACTCAATTTTTAAAATATTAAAGGAAGAATTCAATTTTGATTTTAAATCATTTAATTTTTTTTCTGGTCACTCTTTAGGAGAATATAGCGCTTTAGTTAGCTCAGAGTCTCTAGATTTTGAGGATGCAGTTTATTTATTGCATGAAAGAGGCAAAGCCATGCAAAATGCTGTTCCAGTTGAAAAAGGCTCTATGCTTGCTGTTCTTGGATTAGAAACTGAGGAAATTAAAAATTTAATTGAAAAAGAGAAAAATAAAATTGAGGTTTGTGAAATAGCGAATGACAATGCTTTAGGACAAGTAATTATAAGTGGAAATAAAAAATGTGTAGAAATTATGCAAAATATCTTAAAAGATAAAAAAATCAAAACCATTCCATTAAAAGTTAGTGCGCCATTTCATTGCTCTTTAATGAAAAAAGCCTCAGAGGATATGAGAGATAAAATAAGTAATACATTATTTAAAAAACCTTTATTTAAAATTATAAACAATATAGACGCAAAAGTAGAAATCGATCCAAATAAGATTAAAAAAAAATTAATTGATCAAATTTTTTCAACTGTAAGGTGGCGAGAAAGCATTATTTTTATGGAAAAATCAGGTGTGAAAAACTTTATTGAAATAGGTCCAGGAAAAGCCCTTTGCGGAATGGTAAAAAGAACTGTTAAAGATGTAAACTGCTTTTCAATTAATTCAATTGCTGATATTAAAAACTTACTTAATGAATTTAAAAAATAAAAAAGTTTTGATTACTGGAGCCACAGGAGGTATAGGTAATAGTTTAGTAGAGACATTTGATAATTTAGGCGCGACAGTAGTTGCCACAGGTACTAATTTAGAAAAACTAAATAGTTTAAAAAGTAAATACTCTAAAATTCATATCGAGCAATTTAGTCTTCAAGATCATCAAAAAATTGAGAGCTTTATAGAAAAGGTATATGAAAAACTAAGTGGTTTAGATATATTAATAAATAATGCAGGTATTACATTGGATAATTTGTCTTTACGACTAACAGAGGATAATTGGAAAAAAGTTATTGATATTAACTTAAATTCTACTTTTTTAATGTGTAAATACTCAATTAAAAAGATGTTAAAAAAAAAATATGGAAAAATAATTAATATTACATCGATAGTTGGAC
>MDTD01156176.1_pt1 | contig 13235 bp, 5 predicted proteins | sample 811221 | NCBI WGS metagenome assembly MDTD01 (sample SAMN05326646, study PRJNA326480) | marine metagenome | isolation source: seawater | place: Pacific Ocean: South West | collected 2011
AGAAGGCCCAACAGCACCAGTTGCTCCACTTGGACCTGTAGCCCCGATTGGACCCGTTGCACCAACAGCGCCACTAGGACCAGAAACAGTGCTAGCTGCTCCAGTTGGACCTGTCGCTCCACTTGGGCCAGTAGGCCCAGTTCCAGATGGACCCGTAGCTCCGCGTAAACCAGAGACAACATCAGAAGTAAGGTTTTTAATACTAATAACCCCACCCATTCCAGGGTGATATTGACACCTATAATACAAAGTGGCAGGAGCGTCATAAGGAACCACAAAAATAATTGTTCCAGTTATAGCTCCGTTATTTGTTACTCCAGAACTATAAATATTAGCTGAATCATAAGCTCCACCATTATCTGTTGTTTGAATCCAAACTGGGTGAGCATTTGTAGTAGAACTGTTTACGTCTATTATGTATTTTTGGCCTCTTATTAAATGTAAAGTTTTTTGCTTTACGCCATCAACGTAGTAACGGTTTGCCACTCCATCATTAGCGACAGTAATTACATAAGTCTTAGCTGTTACTTGAGCTCCAGTTACTCCAGTAGGCCCAGTTGCACCAATAGGTCCAGTTGAGCCTGTTGCTCCAGTAGGCCCAGGAACAGTGCTTGCCGCGCCAACTGGCCCTGTAGCCCCGATAGGACCAGTAGCACCTACGGGTCCAATTGGACCAGTAGCTCCGCTAACTAAAATAGTAGCGTTCATGCCAGCTATAGGGACTACAGATGGTGAATTGCCTTGTACTATTCCTGTGGCTATATGACTCATTAGTAAGTAGTTTCAGGGTAGACTCTAACATATCCAGCTACAACTTTATCTACGTACCCGCTAGTATCGTATATCTCTATATCGTATACGCCCTCTGTGACAGGAAGGGTAGCTGTTGTTGCGGCGGCAATCTGAATATCTATGAATCCATTTGTGTGTGGTAATACTTTTTGGGGGTTTAAATCTACGAGCAGATTAGTTTCTGAATACTTAATCTTAGCGTAGCCCCTAACGTTCCAGTTCGTGAGGTCAATGACATTTCCACTGGTATCTTGGGCTACCAGCCTTACAGTAAAGGATGAACCTTTGGTAATATTTAAATCATAATGAGCCGCCATAATTAGTTATTTTTACACTCATATGGAGGCTTTTTAAGTTATTATTTACCTTCGCCCAGTATTTTTAAAGCGTCTTTGGACACTTTAGCGACTCCTTGGGTTTTCTGGGGCGTTCTGAAAGAGCTTACGTGTTTCGTAAATTCTTTTGTTAGCCTTTTTCTAAGAAGACTTACGTCGTCTACAGGAACTAAACCCACCTTTGTGGCATGGGTTTGAAGGTCTGATTTGTTCATGTCGTTTAGATTGGCTGCGTACTCTTCTACGTCAAGAGTGCCAAACTTTGAAATGCCAGTATCTCCCCAAACTTGGTCTAAGCTAGTCGGTTGAGTGCCCTCCTCTTTTCCGTGAGATTGGCTCAGTTCGTCTAGGCTAGGCTTTTTTTGGCTGGCCTTGCTATTTTGTTGTACCTTTTTCCTTGGCATAATATTTCCTTTGTTAATTGGTTTAGCCAGTATCAGGACAGCCTAAACAAGTGGCAACTTGCCTAGAAGCACATTTGTACGTGGCGGCTTCCTGATGACCCAATATTGTTATCGCTGCTTTTTTAATTACAGCTTCTGCATGTCACCATGCAGTTCGGACTATATCTTCACTAAACAGTGTCGGGCGCTCGTGGAGGGGTTATTGTTGGGACTCACCCTCTAGTCTCTACACCTTCCAGAGAACCGAAACCCTCTCTGGCTTGGCTCGGTATTGTCTCCTAAACGAGAGTTCCACCGAATTCACCCAATATGGCCAAATTGTATCTTATATTACATACGTTTTTTGTTTTTTTCCAAATTATTATGTTTTAAATTTGATCTCGTGTTTACCAGCTTCTTTAAGGTGTCTGTATGTGGCTCCTTTTTGATTCAATTCAATCTGATAATCGTAAATTTTGTCCAATTTACTCTGAAATTCATTTAAGTCACAAGTGTTTTGAGTATCTTGTCCGTTATATGGTATGCCGTATAAAGTATAATGATTTTCGTATTTATCAGCAGCTTCATTCTGGAATGAATCTGTTACTATTTCGTACCAATTTTGCGTTACAAACTCTTTTTCTGTACCATTGTCATTATACTTTACGGTTTTCCCTGCTGTCATATAAGGGACAGTGAAAAGCCAGTCACCAGACCTTAACTCCCAATCCAATTGCATTGCGTGAATATAATTTTCGTGCATATACACAACTTCTTTTTCCATTGTTGATTTATCTGCACTGACTTCTGTGGTTACGCAGCTTTGGCACGCTGCTGCTTCGTTTTCTATAATTTGAATGGGCAAAGAAATGGCCTCGTCTGGTCCTTTATCGGATAATACTTGCGTTTTTCTTATTAGACCTTCTGCATTAATTTCTACGACGTAAAGTTTTTTGCCTTGGGCAATATTATTAGCTTCTTTTAAACTTACTGTTATAAGGCCCATTTTTCTAGACTTCAGATTTACATTATTTATCTTCGAGTCAAGAGCTTTTTGCGCTACTTTAGGACTTCCAATGGTAATTGAATCTGGAGATATATCTTTGCCAAATAATGCTTTTCTTGTATTCTTCTCTTTTTTTACTGCTTTTAGTACAGCTTCGGCTTTTTTATTGTCTACGGTTATTATAAAATGTTCACCAAAATTGGTTGTACCATCAACCGAGGTCACGCTATCTACAGATGCGGCTTGGTTTACTCTTTCCCAGCCGCCAACCAAGTAAGATGGAACTGGGTCTTTATCTGGTACTGAAGCTTGAACTAGGAATCTATCACTTCGTTTATAGGTGTCTCCAGCTTCTACTGCTTTGGTTAGTTTGTCATGCTCTTGATCTGAGGCAAATTCTTGTGTGCCTTGAGCATTTTTATTGGCTCGAACTGTTGATGCAGATTTACCCGCCGTGGTTTCTGGTTTGTATACTCCAGAATAATTATTTTGATAATGTAAAATGTAAGCTTCGGATTGATCTACGTACCCACTGAGTGTCTGTTTAGGTAATTTTGTGGTAGGATCGAGTTCGCTGTCATCTTTAAATATTGGTCTCTTGTTTGAAGACCAATTACATTTGCCTGTTACTACAGGGACTTCTCCAGAAACAACGATTGTTCCGTCATATTCGTTTCTAGCCAAAGGCGTAATAGCAACCGAAACTGCTGAATCTATTCTTCCTGTAACAATAGCCTGCTTAACGTTAGTATTCCAGTTTTCGCATCTGGCCTCGCCAGTTATAAAGTTTGGCGCACTAGCGTCACCAGTGGCCCTGAATTGATCATAATCCGTGCAAACCCCAGTGCCTTTAACGAACCTAGTTCTATTTATTACAGGCGCTACAGCAGTAACTGTGCTTGAGCCACCACCTTCGCCCGTATAGAAACTTCCAGAAACATTGCTCATGCTCACTGGCGCAATAATAGCAGTTTCATAATTGTAGGATTCAATTGTTCTTCTGATGTCTCCGACTCTACTGTCGTCTGGGCCTCCACCGAAATAACATTCGCCAGCGTCAATTATGTCATTGAACCAAGTGACTTTCTCTAAAATGTAAATATCTACATCGCCAGCGGGAGCCCACTCTTTAAGATTAATTACCATTGGATCAACATCTGACACAAGACCCATAGCCTCGCCTGTCATTTCGTTTTGAGCCGCCGCGTAACCCAGCGCCCTACCAGTGTGCCAATAGCTTGGAGTGCTGCAATTAATTCGGTTTGTGTCCCAGCTTATGTCTGCGTTGTTGTCTTCTATGTGGCAAAGAGCGCCAGTATTAGGATAAACCGCAAGGTCTGCTCCTGCGCCTGTGAATCTTGTTAAATCAGTGCCTCCATAAGTTCCAGTAGCGACGGCAGAGCAGCTAGTAGTGCTAGTATCGTATTCAGATAATTGCAGTCTTCTTCTTATTGTTTTGTAGATGTTGTGTCTGATGCCAGATATAACAGACAACCAATTCGTTGCGCCCGAAGACCCATCTTCTACGATTGCTAATTCGCAATCAGTAGTTCCACCACATTCATTATGCAATGCCATCAATTCATTGTCGCTAGCCCCACTTCCAAACGAGCAATTAGTGCTGGTCGAATCGCTTTCACACATGCCCGAACTACCAATAGGAGCGCCCGCCCCGCCTAAAGCAGCGTGATAAGCATAGTTTTGCGCGAAAGGTTTTCCAGCAGCAGGCGGTGCAGTTAAAGCCATAGGTACTATGCCTGAGCCGCTGGTAAATGTAGGAGCTCCAGTTTGGAAAAGAGTAAAATTCCCAACAAGGCCTGGGGTTCCACCCACAAGTTCAATATCAGCGTTTGTTTTGCTTAAAGCTGTTGTCCAGTAGCTTAATTGATGATTATCAACACCAATTTGCTGTAGTTTAGTTCTAGTCCATGCTTGACCAGTGGTACTTCCTGTTGCTGTAAATTGAGTTGGCCAGTTAACCACGGCGTTACCACTCATTCCCAATTCTAATACTTGCGAACCGTCTCCAGTTCCCAAAGTCCCTGCTGAACAACTGAGTCTAGCGTACCAACTGTTAGTGTTTGAACCGCCGTTTTTAGCGTCTGCAAGATTTCCCGCTGTTGACCAGCCTGTTGATAATGGGTTAGTGATTGTGGGTGTGCCTATTCCGCTGCAACCGCTGCTTGTTAATGTAAGAAAATTAGTTGACCCTGCTGCTAAACCTTCACCATAGAGATTGTAGTAAGTATTGGAATAGCTATCAACCAGAATTTTAAGCGTATTGAAAGCATCGGCGCAACTAGTGTTCGAAACAGCACTGTAACTAGTTTGGAAAGGAACCAGTCCACTACTCAGATGCGTTGGATTTGGACGTGCATCTGGCCCAGTATCACCATCGCCACACAGCGGCACTGTTCTAACTGACCCGTTAGGCTTGCCCCTAAGTTTGTTAAGGTAATCTGCTGTTGCTGTCGCCAGATTACTTGCTCCTCCGCCACCTGTTATTTTTAAAGCAGGAAGATTTTCGGCATATTTAGTGGGCGTAACTGGACTCCAAGTTCCAGCGTGAGTAGCAATGTTGTGCGTGTAACTAGAGATTATTGTATCTGTAGATTTTAAGCCAGAAACAGCCAATTTATTGCCATCTTCACCAGTCTTACTAAGGGCTGTGGTCCATGCGCTGCCCAAGTTTGAAGCTAATGTAGTAAAAGCGTTAGCTTCGGCTTCGACTGTAGTATCGTCATCATATCCAGTGGCTTCATGAACGGTATCGCCAGTTATTCTAGCGCCGTTTTTAATTAATGCAGCACCAGTATAATGACGATTGTTTACCCACTCATGATAACCACTCACAGCTTCAACTAGGTTGGCTACAGCCGTAGCTTCGCTATCACCTGTTTGTCCTGAGATATAACTTTTGCCGTTTGCTGAATTAAGGTTGTAATAAGGAATGCCGTATTTCTCTTTTAATTTTCTAGAATCCCAAGGTTCAGCAAAGCCATTATTCTTCCAGTACCCCTTTCTATGCGCATCACCAGCTTCTTTTTCATAGCCCGTTACGTTCATGCAAACAGCTTCGATTTCTTTTAATGTTTTGCCTGTAATATTGCCAGAACCAATAGTGAATGAGTCCGCTCCTACAGGTAAGCCGCTTTTTATTATTTTAAATTTAGGACTAATATCTCTGACTTCAAATCTAGGCATCCATGTGCTATAAGTCTCTAGCTCTGCCATGCCTTTTTCAAACAACTCTCTCATGAAAGGGCGGTCAGGAATATATATTTTTGTATTGGCTTTTATTCCTTCTGGTGTTTGCGATGAGTCTTTTTGCTTTTCAACGTTGTTTAGACTCAGCGTTCCAGATGGCAAATGAGCAGATTCCACTGCGATTAGGCCATCCGCAGCGATTCTACCGTTTATGGATTTATCGCCGCCTCTCCCCAAAAACATTTCTTCTTCTTGTTGCTTATTATTTGTAGTCGGCCCCCAAGCGCCTAGAGATATTGGAGCGCCCAAAGTAGTTCTATAGCCTTTAAAATCATAGCCAAAACTTTGGAAAACTGGATAACAAAGTCCGCTGAATTTTTGCTCAGTTGTTAGAACAGGCGTAATGTCCATAGAGTTCACCCCGCTCTTATCCCAAGCGTATTTACCTGTTGCTTGAGCAAGGTCACTGTAAGCATTTTCTAAATTCTTTTTATGAGAATTATAATAACTAATAGCAGATTTTTTACTCCAGTTTGTTTCTTTACTAGTTTTCGCTGGGGCTAAACGTGAATCTTCTAAAGCTTCGTAGTTACTTTTTGCGACAGCAGAGCTATGGCTAGCGTTTGTTCTTTTTGTAAATTCGTGATTGTAAAGCCTATGGCCCTGATAAGCTTCAAGAAGCTTTCTCATCTCTTCCGTTATTGACTTTGAAATTGTTGGGTCAACTTTGCTGTTACTGAGTTGCGCTATATTAGAAAAAAACTGCAAAAATTTTATAAGACCGTTTCTTTTGTCGTTCTCTTTTGGGTTGTTAAAAGAAAAGGCCCAGTTACCAAACACGGCAGGCATTGATATATCACCGTTTGTACCATATTTAATCCTATTTTTTACTTCTGTCGGTAAACCGCTATTTAGTAGAGTGCTTTGCCCTTGAGGGTTACTGCTTGGTATTCTTAAGCCTTTATCTATTGTTTGGCTATCTGTGAAAAGAGCAAAATTTTGCTGGTGTCCTATCACCAATAAATCTGTGGTTGGGTGCAGGTTATACTTAAGCGTAACGTTGCCGCATATTGCCCCAGTTTGTACGCCATCTGGTACAACCGTAGGTATCGCGCCTGACGTATCAACTTTAGTTTTTTCTCCAATAGAAGGTGGAGTTACGTAAACCTGTGCTACTCCGCAAGAGGTTTTTTTACAAATGCTTTCATGGATTATGGATTTTTTTCTAGTAGAATTATAAGCATTTGGGCTTTCAAAGAATACTTTAGCGTGATTTTTGTCCCAAACTTTTATTGATTCATCTTCACACCTACCAAGCTCTGGTTTTATAAGACTAACAACCATCATGTCTCCGACTAAAGATTCAGGGTCTCTACCTTCGGATTTTGCTTTTTTTCTTAAAGTTGCCTCAATTTTGCTTAAAGTTTCTACAGCGCCTTTCCAGTTTGAAGCAAATTTGCCTTGCGGTGTGTTCCGAGCACGCCTCGTTCGGGACGAGGCGAAAGGAGAGGTAGTGGGTGTTCCATCTAAAAATTCTTGTAACGTACCTATTCCATGATTGTTTATAAAACGAGCTAGCGCTTCGAAATTACTGTTTAAATTCTTTAGTTCATCTACGCCATCAGCCCTTAGTTTGGCGTCGTTTACAACTTTAGCAAAACTCTGAGTATCTCTTTCTTTTTTGGCTTGAGTCCTATTTGGAGTAGGCTCTTCTTTATGATTAAATCGATAAACCATATCGTTTATGGACGATCCAGCGGCAAGCTTGCTAAGGTCAAGAGTATTAAATGAACCCCTAAGAAGTATTCTGCTGCCCAAGTTTGAGCCTGCGTTGTTTACTAATACTTTTGCATCACCATCGGCATCAAAAATTAAAGAAAAATTAGGCAGTACGGCGTTTTGGCTGTATGCGTTTTTGTCTGGCTTGAATAGCCCATAAATTGTAAATCCGTCAGAAGGTTGCAGGTCTAATATACTCTTGGGTGTACTTTCGCGACTCTCGTAAGCGTACCCAAAATTACTTACAGTTTTACCTTTTAATCCAGTCGCTTTTTTATTGAAGTCTTCATAAAGAGCAAGGCCACCTTTTTTTCCTGTTTGTATCTCAGCCCAATAAAGAGTTTCGTTTAAATTTATTTCCTGTTCTTTAGCGTTGCTTGGGTCAGTTAGTATTGCGTAAGCATCAAGACAAAGCTCTATCTTGCCCAAAGTGTATTCTATATTAGAAATTGTTTCTCTAGCTTCCTTGTGTGGATCACTGGAGCCAAAAGTTCCCTCGTTAAATGCCCCTTCATTTATTAAATGTTCTAAATCTTTATACGCGGCTTCTCTGTATGCGTTTAAGTTTTTAAATACACTTTTAAGAGACTCTATGCTAGCAGCGCAGTGAGCCTCCATAAGCAAAACTTGCATTCTAGTTGCTTCTGTGTTGTCTTTAGGGAATATTGATTTTGCTAAATCCTTTATGCCCCTAACACCTATCGTAACGGCATCAATTATATTGCGCAGGATGCTTATTAAGTCATGTTTTGCAAACTCTGCTTTAAGCCAAGTAACCAGCATTGTATCTGTGTCTTTTGGCATCCAAACTCTAGCTGTATATTCAAGATTGCCACCGCTTCTTCTGTAAGTGGATACGCCAGATTTAGATGACATTATCCTACTGAAGATTCCGCCTATAGTTCCTATCGCGGCCATACATATTGTTTTCCAATAAAAGAATTTAGCAACAGCTTTTATGTAATCTAATTCTTTGGGCCTTTCTATAGGCTGTCCAGCGCGAGCAAAAGTTCGTTCTGGATATTCAGGATTAGGAGGGTACGTTGGGAATCCAGCGCTCTGCAACGTATGTCCGCCGACTCGGGGTTGGGCTAAGTAACTTTTAATTCTGTCTAGGTCGGGTCTAGCCGCCATATAAACACCCCTATACCTTTTAGCGTAGTCACTGATTAGAAGCATTGCAGCAGTCCAAACTGGCTCCATCGATGATGCGCTTCGAGTTCGTATGGTATATCGATTTCCTAAATCTAGCCTAAAATTCTCTTGGAACTTTCCTAACTCAGTTTCGAATTTGTCTACTTCAGCTTCATAAATACCTTCACTTAAACCTTCGTAATCTTGATAAGTTTTTCCATCAAATCTAAATGGGATGTCTTCACCCTCGACGGTTGTGGTTTCTATTAATTGATTTGCAGCTTTATTATAGTGAGCGATTTGTTTTTCTTGCTTCTTTACCTGATCCAACATTCTTGCTGAACCAATAAAAGTAGCCATCTGCTGGATGCCCAAATCTGCTAGCTCTATGTTGCGATTGTAAATATTTAAAGGCTTAATAGAGACTATCTCTGGTCTATCTTTAAGAAATTTACCATAAAAGTCAACTTCATTCTCAGGATTATTTGTGTCTTTAAAAAGAGCTCCGTCTTTTACATTAAAAAATTCAATACCATCATGATTTATTTTTCTGCCATCTTCGAATAAGGTTAATCTATCAAAATCGGTATCTAAAAGAACTCCCGAACCCATAGCTACAGTAAGCTCTTGCCAAACTCCGTCTTTATCCTTAAGAAAAATGTCTGGCTTGTCAGCGTCAGCAACCGCGCCATCTGTTAGCGTGTAACCTGAGCCGTGCTCAATAACTTGGATGTTAGCTTCTCCGTAATTATTTGTCCCGTCTCTTTCTACAACTGCATGGACTTTGACACTTGTTCCTGTAAACCCCGCTGGGTTTATGATGGCTATTTTACTATCCCCCGCGTCAGCCACGGTTTGAGGAGCAGTAAGCGTAACAACTGTTTTCTCAACAGCAAATCTTGGGTTTTTTCCTCGATCTGGCTGATTAGTATAAAGCTCTCCCTTGGTGCCTGGCACGGTCATATTGACCGTACCAGTTACCTTACCGACAGAGTCAACAGCTATACCATCTTTACTGGCAGAGTCGTGTGTTTGAATTTTTAAAACAACTTTTCCCATCTTAATTAATTATTGTAAAATTCTTTGGTTCAGCCACGTCGAAAAATTTTTTTGCTGAAAACTCTTCAAGTGATTCAATTTCAGTAGGAGCCTTAAAGTGATCCCTAGAAATAACAGGGTCATCTATTGCTCTTACAAAACTTCTCTTTTCTGCTGGTATATTAAAAAAATCAAATTGTAAAGTATTAGAGTACGCTTGCTCAAAAGTGGTACGAACAAATTCTTCGTATTCTGCTTCGTCTGTAAATCCGAAAGGAGGAGAATTTTTTACCATCTGGAATTGAATATCAACAGACTCTGTATCAACTTTTTCAATATTTTTTATGTAAATGTTGTCTTTTTCGCTTTTTAAATACCCATTATTTACAGAAGACGGATTAAAAGAAATTTTTTGATACCCCAACAGTTTCTCTATGCGAATATGAAATTTAGGCCACGGATCGATACCCATCCGATTTTGCGAGTCTGGAACCCAAATTATGTTAGCCTCCATTGTAAGAAGCCTGTTCCATTTAACTTTTTTATATCCTCTCATTTTATGATGATGCCTTATCTTGCAATAAAAATTTGTATTTGAAAATGTTTCTGTTAGGATTAATTACACCGCTTTTTATTAGATAATTATTCATTTGCCTTCTGAAATGTTTGTCGGCATTGATTGCCATATCTTTTCTAGCCGCCTCATAAGAATCGCCCTCTCCTGTGAACACTCCTTCAAAAAATACGCCTTTGTTGGTGACTGAATCATGCCCGTTAGTAGGCACGACGCTTATACCATCTAAAATACCATTCAATTGACCATTAAAAGACCAAACCTCAATTTTTATAGGTGTTCCAGAAGGAATTACTCCGTTCCACTGACCTGTAAAAAATACTGGATTTTTTGCGTTTGCTTTAACTCCTTCGATTCCATCTTTATAACCGCTATATATTTGATAAAAATTTGTGTCTTTTAAATTTAGATAACCTGTAGCTTCTTGCTCTGTAAGCGTATCTGGGTCTTTTCTTATGTATGTCATCCCGCCAGAAAAAGGCTGATTATTTACAAATTGGTAGTTTTTAGATGTTGGGTAACTAAATGAACTCTTACCTACGATATATCTATTGGTATGACCACTCGCAACTGTATTTCCGCCTGCGCTAAATAAATTACCGCTAAACGTAGCATTTCCCCCAGTGGCGTTTAATAATTGTATTGCTCCAGTTTCTAGATAAGCGCCAGTTAAAGATGACATTTCGTGAGGAGAAACCCAAAGTATAGTTTCGCTTTTAAGCCCAGCTTTCTCTCTGTATACAAGACCATATATACTGTCATCAAATAAATCAATATCAGTAGAGTTTGCTGGAAGGGCTTGCCCAGTGACAGCTTGAACTGCTTCTGTAAAAGTTACTCCAGACCAATTCTGCTTTTCTACTTTTTTGTAAAATTTGTCTCCAACAATATAAGGAAAGGCTGGCTCATGACTGCTGTCAACAGTGGTAAAATAAGCATAGACCCCTCCTGGATATTCAGGGGTCACGCAATTTCTTCCGTTGTGTCTATCTAAATCTCCTAAACCTGACACGAATTCGTAGTCTTCCACAAAATATCCAGAAGGATATGTTGAATTATAATCTGGACCAGCGGTTCTGCTTGACAACTCTTTAAGCCTCCAGCTTGGAGCCATTATCTTTGGGGTGCTGCTTGAATCTAAAGCGCTAGTGTAACCATAAGGACCATAAATCGGGCTTCCATCAAAAGCGTATCCGAGCAAAGGAGAGTGGGCTGTTGAACCCGTATCATACAAGTGAAACGGCGCGGCTTTGTAATGGTAAGTGTCTACAGGTGTGTTTCCAGATACTATATCAGACGCTAAGGCTGTAAAGCCGTTATTGCTGTCTTTGTAAAATGAATTCGCAACAAAAGAGTTTTCGTTGTAGTTACCACTGTAATTGTTTGTACTGTTGTATCCAAAAGCCACAACGCCATTTTTGAATACCCCTATTGGCCCGCCAGCGTTTACTTCTGTACCGTCTGTTGCGTAATTGGAATTTCCAGTTCTTGGTATTTTAAAAGTTTTAAGTGAATCATTAGCTGGGTTTTTGCCGCGAAAAAATCCAGTTGGAATTGACAAAGTATCTATATAAATATTTCCATTTGTGCCAGTTGAATAATATAAATTAGATATTAGAGTGTTAGCTGGTTCAGCCGCTTTAGTATCATACTCTCCAGACTTAATCACAATCAAGTCTGTGGTGTTAGTCAAAAAATTAGAAGGCATTAAAGAAACATCTACATTGAAAGTTGGAACCCAAGAAGACTCAATGTGAGGCAGTGGATATTTAGTTCCGCTTTCGTGTGTGAAATGAAACAAAAAAGGCGAAGCGCTTTGCGATATTAAATTTCTTGTTTTTTTATTTAATCTTAAATATTTTTCACGCTCTGAAGATAGCCTGACATCTAAAGGCTGAGAGTATTTAAAAAAATCACCATCATGACTTATAAAAGAAGAGCCTGTAGAGGTGTAATTTTCAACAGTAGAAACAGAGTGTATCGAGCTCACGCCTTCTGCGTTTCTTACCTTATAAGCTATTTCACTATTGTTTTTTAAATAAAGCTCTAAATCATCATTTTTATCTACAAAACCATTTGCGATAATTTTACCATCTTTAGTAATATAAACTGGATCAACTTGATCTTTCCTAAGCCCCATTGAAGTAGTGAGGCTAAATAATGGTCTAGAGCTATTTTCATAGCTGTCCGTATGTAAAAAATATGGATTTAGTTTTTTCTCCATTTATGAAGCCTTTTGCCTATTATTATCAAGTTTTATTACACAGAAATATAAAAAAAATCCCCCACCCTTTCGGGTGAGGGAAATTTTGTGAGGTTAACTTAGATAGCCAAGCCAACCACTGCTCTAGAGTCAACACAGATTCTGCCTTCCTCAAGGAAGCCATAGAAGCCTTGTTTCTCTTGACGAGCCACGAACTGGTCGTCGGGAAGCACGCTGAACGTGCCACCGCTTTCAGCCTGACGAGCCACAGGACGCACGAATGCGTCTCTGCTCAAGTCAACGCCAACGAGAATTTCGTCTGCGGCGTCAGCGAAAGTACCAGTGTTACCACCGCCGATAACGGTGCTTCCAGCGGCGTCAATCATAGCCTTGAACAAGGTGTTGTACTTCTTAGCAGCGCCAAGCTCAAGGAGCTCGTGCAAGGTCACACCGTAGATTTCAGCCATGCCGCCAGAGTTCCAAATTTGGTCTCTAACGTTGTCTGTCAACGGAATGTCAGTAAGCGAGCCGCTAGCAACAGGGTTGTAAGCGAACGCTCTGATTTGCTGCATGATCTCAGGAGATACGAACATGTCAGTGATACCCTTAGCGGACAAACCAGCAGGAGTGCCGTTAGCGTAAGACGTGTTGATTCTCTTGATGCGAGTCATCAGTCTGTTGATGTCATCAGGCACAATAACGCTTTCAGTCGTGCCACCAACGACATGACTCAAGCTGTTTGTGCTTGCTTCGGCAAGAGCCTTAAGAACCACCGCCCAAGCAT
>MDTD01089786.1_pt1 | contig 13234 bp, 12 predicted proteins | sample 811221 | NCBI WGS metagenome assembly MDTD01 (sample SAMN05326646, study PRJNA326480) | marine metagenome | isolation source: seawater | place: Pacific Ocean: South West | collected 2011
GACAAACAATACTGAGAACTCTTCCACCATTTGTGACTAATTCATTATCTGAATTAATTAAAGTACCTGAATGAAAAATTTGTAAATTTTCTGCAAAATTATTATCTATGAATATGGGAAATCCAACTTCGTAGCTCAGGGGATAACCTTTGGAACAAGTTATAACACAACCACTAACTTTGTTTTCAATAGTACAATTTTCATCTCCTTTCAAGTTTCCACTGGCGCATTTTTGAAGAAGAGTTACAAAATCTTTATTCATTAGAGGCATTATTGTTTGACATTCAGGATCGCCAAACCTGCAATTATATTCTATTACTTTAGGTCCTAATTTCGTGATCATTAACCCAAAATACAAAACTCCTCGATAATCAATGTTTTTTTTAATCAACTCATCTATTGTTGGGGCAATAATTTTTTGTTTGATTTCTAAAAGATCATTCTCTGAAAGTAAAGGAGTAGGTGCATAGGCTCCCATTCCGCCAGTATTTAGTCCTTGATCTTTTTCTTCTAATCTTTTATGGTCTTGAGCACTTGGCAATAAAACGTAATTTTTGCCATCACAGATAGCAAATATAGAAATTTCTGGTCCTTGAATTCTTTCTTCAAGTACTATGGTATTGCCTGCATTCCCGAACTTACCATTTAAGATTGACTCTATAATTTCAAGTGTCTCTCTCTTTGTTTCAGGTAAAAAAACTCCTTTACCTTGAGCTAACCCATCAACTTTCACAACAATAGGAGTTTTAGAATTATTAATAATATGTTTGGCATCATCATAATTTGAGATGATCCAGTAATCTGCTGTAGGTATGTTAGCTTTTCTCATGAAATTTTTTGCCCAAGATTTACTCGCTTCAATTTGTGCGCCGTCTTGATTAGGTCCAAAAACTAAAAAATCTGCTTTACGTAAAGTATCTGCTAGCCCTGCTGCCAGAGGAGTCTCAGGCCCAATGATTATCAAATCAATATTTAATTTATTCAGTAAAAGTATAAGTTTATTGGAATTCTCATAATTAAGATCTATACATTTCGTTTTTCGAATATTTGAAGACCCTCCATTTCCGGGAATAAGGAATATGTTATTGACAAAATCATTTTTTTGAATAGCCCAAGCTAAAGAATTTTCTCTTCCACCGCTCCCTATAATTGCGATATTCTCCAATTTTATGGAATTTTTTTTTGCTTGTAACGAATCAATCATTATAAAAAATTTTTAATAGAAATTTTTGCCGGAAATTAGTTAAAGTAATAAGAAAAAAAGTGTTTTTACTTATGTATTCAAATTATATTATGTAATATCTCTTACAATTGAAATAATTATCTTATGAATAAAAAGCTCGATTTGATTTATGAAGGCAAAGCCAAAAAAATATTTGCTAGTGAGGACCCACATGAGATAATTGTTGAATTCAAAGACGATGCCACTGCATTTAATGCTCAAAAAAAGGCTCAATTCAAAGGTAAAGGAGAACTTAATTGCAAAATATCCACAAATATTTTTAGATATCTAATTAAACATGATATTCCTACTCATTTTCTTAGAAGCGTAGATCATATTTCTATTGCCGCTCAAAAAGTTGAAATTATTCCAATAGAAGTTGTTTTAAGAAATATAGCTTATGGATCTCTTTGCAAACAAACAAATATAATTCCAGGAACAAAATTTGATTCGCCCTTAATAGATTTCTACTTAAAAAATGATCAATTGAATGACCCCTTATTAACCTTAGAAAGAATTAAATTGCTTAAAATAATAAATAATGAAGAACTGGAAGTGATAAAGCAATTAACTCTTCAAATCAATTTCATATTAAAAAATCTTTTTTATGAGATTAAACTTGACTTAGTAGATTTTAAATTGGAATTTGGGAGAAATTTTAATGGTGAATTAGTTTTAGCTGATGAATTTAGTCCAGATAATTGTAGGTTGTGGGATCTAAATGGAAATGATGATAAGATAAAAAGTCTAGATAAAGATAGATTTAGAAATGATTTAGGAGACTTGATCGAAGCATATTCTGAAATTAATACTAGAATAGAAAACTTTATTAAATTCCCTAAAAAAATTTGCTAAATTTACATTGATCGAAAAACCATGAAAAATCATCAAAAAAAAGCAAAAAAACTTTTAACTGCTTTTGGAGCTTTTTCTTTAATTGTTGCAAATAATAGTAGCGAGTTAAAAGCAAGGTATTCTCCAAATAACACAAACAATCTAAAAAAAGAATTTTTTACAGGATACAAAGTTGAAAATTTTAAAAATACTAATACTTACCAATATAATTTTTTAACACCTGAATACAATAATGAAGCTAAATTAATTGCGAACGCAGAGGAAATTAAAAAAACAAGTGTACTTATTTCTGAAATAGTTATTGAAGGATGGGAAGATCATCCTGAGGGTAGAAAATTAGAATTAGCTGCTTATGATGCAATGAGTATTAAACCTGGTAGTGTTGTTGATAATAATATTCTTAAGAAGGATTTAGATTCAATTTATGCCACAGGATGGTTTTCTGGCGTAAAGATTAAAGCCGAAGATGGACCTCTAGGTGTAAAGCTCATCGTACAGATTATTCCAAACCCCATTTTGAATGAAGTCGTAATTTCGCCAGAAAATAAAATGGTTCCAAAGGATCTCGTATACAAGACTTTTAATAAATACTATGGAACAACTTTAAATTTAAACGAGTTACAACAGCGAATTAAAATTATTAAAAAATGGTACGAAGAAAAAGGTTATTCTTTAGCAAGAATAAGTGGCCCTGAGAGAATTGCAGATGATGGTATAGTTCAATTAAAGGTAGATGAAGGAATTGTCTCAGAAATAAAAATAAGATTTATTGGTACTGATGAAGAAGTGAGAAAAGGTAAGACAAAAGAGTGGGTTATTAGGAGAGAATTAAAAACAAATTCTGGGGTTATATTCAATAGAAGGATTTTAGAAAGGGATATAAAAAGACTTTACTCTACTTCATTATTTAATGACGTAAAAGTTTCACTTAGTCCAGATGATGAAAGCCCTGAAAAGGTAATTATAACTTTAGATATAAGCGAGCAAAGAACAGGATCTCTCACGGGAGGTATCGGATATAGTAATGCAGCAGGAATCTTCGCACAAATGGGTTTGCAAGAAACAAATGCTTTTGGAAGGGCATGGTCGACAAGTCTTAATCTTAATTTTGGAGAATATTCGACTACTTATAATTTCACCCTTTTTGATCCATGGATAAAGGGCGATAAGCATAAGACTGCTTTTAAAACAAATGTTTTTCTCAGTAGAGATTATCCACAAGAATTTAGAAGTGAGAATAATGGAAGATTTTATGGAGTTGATGCTTTTCACAAGGCTGCTGGTACTTCAACAGCTACGGAAATATCAAAAAATGATCCTGTTTATACATCTGTTGCTGCAGCAAAAATCGCAGATAGTTCAAAAAGTTGGTTTGATTATGAGGGGAATTCAGTAGTTTTAGAAAATATCGGTGGAGGTTTTGCATTTATTAGACCACTAAATGGTGGAGATCCATTTAGAGAGAGTGCTTGGAGAATTTCAGCAGGTATGAATTTTAAGAAAGTTAGAGTAATAGACGGTAATGGTAATGATAGACCTTATGCAATAACTAATAGTTCATTGCCAACGACAAAAAATGTAAATGAAATAATATGTTTAGGTTACTCTCCAAAAGATGGTTCATGCCCTGCAGAAAATACTCTGACAAGTGTTATATTAAGCAGTTCTAGAAATAAATTAAATAATAATGCTAATCCAACATCAGGAAATATCTTCAGAATCGGTAGTGAACAATTTATTCCTATTGGAGAAAATTCTCCTACTTTTAACAGAATGAGAGCCTCATACGCATGGTTTATTCCAACGAAGCTGATTAACCTTACCAAAGATTGTAGATCTGAGAATTCTGATAGTAGTAATTGTCCCCAAACTATTGGATTTCAATTTAAAGTTGGAACAATAGTTGGTGATTTACCCCCTTATGAATCCTTTTGTATGGGTGGTGCTTCATCAGTCAGAGGTTGGGGATCTTGTGATCTTGCTGTGAGTAAAAGTTTTGCTGAGGCATCAGCAGAATATAGATTTCCAATTTGGAGGATGATATCTGGTTCTTTCTTTGCAGATGCAGGGACTGATCTTAGTACGCAAGATGAAGTCCCAGGTAAGCCTGGTAAATTGTTAAGAAAATCTGGATCTGGTTATTCACTGGGAGGAGGGTTAGGAGTTAAGACCCCGGTTGGGCCAATAAGATTAGATGCCGCTTCTCAAGACTTAAGTGGCAATATGAGATATACACTAGGAGTTGGATGGAAATTTTAAGTGTTCTCTTGGCCTTCCAATTATGACTCATGTTTTACTCTCTCTGGTCCCCTAACTAGAGATGGTGTAGGACTTCATAGTGGCGAAAAAACTAGCGTTAAGATTATGCCTTTTGACGAGGAGGGTTACTATGTTTCTTTTGCTGACAAACCTAGTGAAATTTTTAAATTAGATCAAAGTCTAATAGGCAGCACAATGCTTTGTACTGCTGTCAAACTTGGAAAAAGAAACTTATATACTATTGAGCATTTATTATCTTCATTTGCAGGTTGCGGGATTAGCTATATACATATTGAGGTTGATGGGAAAGAGATACCTCTCCTAGACGGATCAGCGATTCAATGGGTAAGAGCTTTTGAAGAGGTTGGTGTTAAACGAGTCCCGAAACCAGATAATTTTCTGAAAGAAATTAATAATTCAAGAATTTTTAATAAAGATAGTTCTGTTATTGCAGTAACCCCATCTGATCGATTAACTATAATTTCAACTATTGATTTTAAATATAAAGCAATTGGGAAGCAAACATACATAATTGATTTAAATCCAAAATGCTTTGTTGAAATGATTGCTCCTGCAAGAACTTTTGGTTTTAAAGATCAATTTCAAGAATTAAGTGAGTTGGGATTAATAAAAGGTGGAAGTTTAGATAATGCACTTGTTTGTGATGGGGAAACATGGGTAAATCCACCGTTAAGATTTACAAATGAACCTATACGACATAAGATTTTAGATCTAATTGGGGACCTGGCTTTGGTAGGGTTACCTAAGGCGCAAATAATGGTTTACAAAGGATCTCATTCTTTAAATGCATTATTAGCTTCATCTCTCACAAGTTAACCTTATTAAAATTTTGGACAACACTAATAATTTATACAATTCCAAACTATCTACAGAACAAATTCTAGGCTTATTACCTCATAGATATCCTTTTGCTCTAGTTGATAAAGTTATTGAACATATTCCAGGTCAAAAAGCAGTTGCTATAAAAAATATCACTATCAATGAACCTCAATTTCAAGGTCATTTTCCTGATAAACCTTTAATGCCTGGTGTTTTAATTGTAGAGTCAATGGCTCAAGTAGGTGGAATTATAGTAACTCAAATGCCCGATTTACCTCGTGGATTATTTGTGTTTGCTGGAATTGATAATGTTAAATTTCGGAGACCTGTTATTCCAGGAGATCAATTAATTATTACGTGTGAACTACTTAGTATAAAAAGAAAAAGATTTGGGAAGGTGAAAGGTGAGGCTCATGTAGAGGGTAAACTTGTTTGCTCAGGAGAATTAATGTTTTCTTTAATGGATTAAAAATGGCTAATACAAATACCAACAATAATCTTGAAGAGGATAAAATTTCAATTCATCCAACTGCTTCTGTTGATATTAAGGCTCAATTACATGGAGGAGTTGTAATTGGTCAGGGAGCAATAATTGGACCAAATGTAGTTATAAAATCGGGGACTATGATTGGTCCTAATTCTGTCATTCAAGGTAAAACTACTATTGGAGAAAACAATATAATATTCCCAAATGTTTTCTTAGGACTTGATCCTCAGGATTTAAAATATAAAGGTGCTTCGACAGAGGTCATTATTGGAAATAATAATACTTTTAGAGAATGTGTAACAATTAATAAAGCCACTAATGAAGGCGAAAAAACAATCATTGGGAATAATAATCTGCTCATGGCTTATACTCATATAGGACACAATTGTGTTCTTGGAAATAATACTGTTTTATCTAATGGAGTACAAGTTGCAGGGCATGTAAAGATAGAGGATAATGCAGTAATAGGAGGTTGTTTAGGTATCCATCAGTTTGTTCATATTGGATATCTTGCAATGATTGGTGGGATGACCCGAGTCGATAGGGATGTCCCACCTTTTTGCTTGGCAGAAGGTCATCCTGGTAGACTAAGGGGATTAAATAGAGTAGGGATAAGAAGACATTCTTTGAAAAATTCAAATGACTTCGATTTGAAAGTATTGATTAAGACTTGGAATTTGCTTTTTAAGTCCGATTATCTTATTTCTGAAGCATTAAATTTAGCTATGAATGATAAGTTGGATTTCTCTGCACAAAAATTATGTGATTTTATAAAAGTCTCGATAACAAAAGATAGAAGAGGTCCTATGCCTGTGTCAAACTTATGAATAAAAAGATTTTTATAAGTACTGGAGAGGTTTCTGGGGATTTACATGGAAGTTTATTAGTAAATGCTTTACTTGCTGAAAGTAAGAAGAGATCAATTAATTTAGAAATTTTTGGTTTAGGGGGAGAGAGGATGAAAAATGCAGGAGTAAAAGTTTTTTATGATACTACCCCCATAAGTGCGATTGGGATATGGGAGGCAATTCCCCTCATAATACCTACTCTCAAAATTCAAAAAAAATTCTTTAAGTTTTTAAAATCGCAATCTCCTGATTGTTTAATTTTGATTGATTATATGGGACCCAACATAAATATTGGAAGAAAATTAAAAAGAGAAAAAAATAAAATACCAATTTTTTACTATATTGCTCCACAAGAGTGGGCATGGCGGGTGGGAAATAACACTACGACTGATCTCATTGGATTTTCAGACAAAATCTTTGCGATATTTAAACAGGAAGCAAATTTCTACAAAAAGATGGGAGGGAAAGTCTACTGGGTTGGTCATCCTATGGTTGATTTAATTCAAAAAAAACCTACAAAAAAAGAATCGAGAGATTTTTTAAATCTAAAGGCAAATGAAAATATACTTTTGATTATGCCAGCTTCAAGACCACAAGAGTTGAAATATTTGTTACCTAATTTCTTGAAAGTCGCAAAAAAATTACAGTTAAAATACCCTAATCTTATTGTCTTCATTCCGTCTTGCCGTGATGAATTTGATGAAAAATTTAAGAAATCTCTTAAAAAATTTAAATTAGATGGGAGGATTATCTCTTCAAAGGAAATTGAAAAGAATAAAACCTATATATACTCGCTTTCAATATTAGCGCTCTGTAAATCAGGGACTGTCAACATGGAATTAGCACTTTATGGTATACCTCAATTAGTTGGATACAGAGTTAGCAGAGTCACAGCATTTATTGCAAAAAGGTTACTTAACTTTAAGGTAAGATATATTTCACCTGTGAATTTACTTTTGAAAAGGAAAGTAATTCCTGAATTTGTACAGAAAGATTTTAAGACTGAAAAAATGTTTGATAAATCTTGTAAACTAATAGAAAGTATTTATCAAAGAAAGAAAATCAAAAAGGGTTATCAATTGCTTAAAAAAGAATTGGGTGAAGTGGGGGTATTAAATAGAGCAGCTAGTGAAATTTTAAACTCTATAATTTGAAGTATATAATTTAAAAATGAAACATGTATTTTCGCTATTTATTATTTTATTAATATCAGTAAATCCTCTACTAGTTAATGCAGAAGAGGTTGTACTAGCAGGGGGCTGTTTTTGGTGCTTAGAGCATGATTTAGAGTCACTAAATGGTATTAATGATGTAATGAGTGGTTATTCCGGAAGTGATTTAATGAATCCATCGTATGAAAATCATATTGGTCATCAAGAGGTGGTTTTAGTTAATTACGAAGCTAGTAAAATTAGCCTTGAAGAAATTTTAAGGGTTTATTTAAGGAATGTAGATCCCTTAGATGGTGATGGTCAATTCTGTGATAGAGGTGATTCATACAGACCCGTCATTTTTTTTAATGATGATAATGAAGAAAATATTGCTTTAAATGCAATTTCATCTGCTGCAATTGAATTATCAGTACCTATTGAACAAATAGAAATAGAACTGAAAAAAAGGAGTAAATTTTGGAAAGCAGAAGATTATCATCAAGATTTTGCCGATAATAATGAACTTAAATATAAATTTTACAGATATGCTTGTGGAAGAGATAAAAGATTAGATCAACTTTGGGGAGAAAATGCTAGATCTATAAACTCTTGGAATAATTAATTTAAATTCTTTCTTTGCTTTTTATCCATTTGACTAATGTCCGAACCCCATATCCTGTCGCTCCACTTGGATTTATACCTTTATTTTTATCAGTCCAACATGTACCGGCTATATCAATATGAGCCCAATTAATATTGTTATCCAAAAATTCTTCAAGAAATAAAGCTGCTGTGATTGATCCTCCTGCTCTTGGACCAGTATTTTTTAAATCTGCGATATGCGACTTTAATCCATCTTGGTATGATTTTTGTAAGGGCATTTGCCAGAGACCCTCTCCGCATTCAGAAGCACAGTCTAATAACTCTTTTGCTAATTTACTATCATTACTCCACATCCCAGCTACATCGTTCCCCAGCGCTACAACACATGCACCTGTTAGAGTCGCTAAATCAATAATAGTTTTGGGTTTAAGATTTGATGCGTAAATGAGCGCATCTGCAAGTGTAAGCCTTCCCTCTGCATCCGTATTATTAATTTCTATCGTTTTGCCATTTGAAGCCGTAACAACATCTCCTGGATGAACAGCAGATCCGTTTATCATATTCTCGCAAGATGCAACAATAAAATGTATCTCAAGACCCTTAGGTTTAATAGCCCCTATTGCTTTTGCAGTTCCTAAAACGGTAGCACTTCCCCCCATATCATATTTCATCATTTCAATCTGAGAAGCCCCTACTTTTAAGTTGTAGCCTCCCGAATCAAAGGTTAATCCCTTACCCACAAAAGCTATCTTTTCAGTTATCTCTTGATCTTTTGGCTTATAAGTTAGGTGTATAAATTGTGGTTCTAAGTCTGAACCTTTTGCTACTGCCAAAAAGGCACCCATTTTAAGCTCTTCACATTTTTTTTTATCAAGGATTTGTACTTCTAACTCGTATACTTTTGCTATCTCAATAGCTTGTCTAGCCATTTCAAATGGGGTAAGAGAATTAGGCGGTGCTGAAACAAGCCTTCTTGCAAATTCAACACCTTCGCATATATCTTCAACTTCTTTGAAATTAACTTGTATTTCATTAGGTTTTAAGTACTCTATTTTTTGGAGAATATTTTTTTCATCTCTTTTATTATTAAATCTATTATCTTTATAGGCTGATAGTCGAATTAACTCTGAAGTAGAAAATATTATATTTTTATTTAAATCATCCCAAGGCAGAAGGATACTAAGTTTTTCTTCTTTATCTAGGATTGTTCTGATATAAGCTGATAAAAAATTATTAAAGGAATCATTATCGAAATTATTTTTCTTACCTAAACCAATAATTGATAGAGATTGTAATTCATGATCTAAAAGATCTAAATTGACTTTTTGACCTTGTTCTCCCTTGAAATTTTTTTTCTTAATTTTTTCAAATAATAAATCTTTATTGATAATTGAATGTAGAGGACTTATTTGTTCATAAATATCTTCTTCAAAAATACCTAGTAATAGCGATGATCCTTGCCAAGAATTTAATGGGTTTTGAAAAATTGAAAATTTCATTTTATAAAAGAATTAGATAATTTTTTAATTGTTTGTGAAAGTAGTTGACCATCTATCTCTAGTTTCCTTATTAAAAGGAGGTAGCCATAAATATATTAGTTTCTGTTCTAATTTACGTCTAAACTTAACTTCTTGGGGAACATCAAAATAAAAACGTATATCTAAATGGTTTTTTATATTTGTAGAAGCTAAAGATTCCCTATAATTATTGATGTAATTTTTGCAGTCATGAACTCCTTTCCATCTATTATCTGCTGAGTTTGTTTCTCCAATATAGAGTATGATTTTCTTATCACCTAATGTGTCAACAACAAAGTACATTGCGGCCCCTTGATGAATAGACTTATTAGATCTCCAAAAATTAATTGAAAAACTTTTTAGTTTAAAAGGATTTATCCCATCAAGATCATCATCCCTAAATGAAATTAAAGATTTTTGTTTATATAAATTATTTTTTTCTTTAAAAATATTCTTTTGATGCTCATAGATTTTGTTTCTCCAATCCATTATTGAGTCATAATTGTGTTTAAGATTATCTTTTAATATAAAATTATCTGAAAATGTTTCTATTGTTGAAAATAATTCAAATTGTTTATTTTGAACTACTTTATTTGTTTTTCGATTGATTTCCAAAGTTGTATATGCCCGTTGAAATATTAATACTCGATATTGCTCAATTAAATAGATTATTAAGATATTTTATCAAATTAATCCTCTTTATATGTAAGTAAAGATAATTTCTTAAATATCTATCTTTAGAACTGAAATTGAATATTTTGAAAATTTGGATTTATCTATAATCTTTATTTATTAAAATCAACTTTAGTGATTTAAGAATAATAGGTAGTATTTTCTACCTTTCAATTCTTGTTAGGATATATTAGTTTAAAAGAACAAGTGTGCAGCTTCATTAACAACTCCTTTGGCATCAGGAATTGATAAGATTAAATGTTGCGCCGTATTAACTTAATTAATTTATGATGCAAAATTATCAAGTCAGTTGTAATAATGTTTCTCAGAAATTAGAGGGAGGATTATAGTTATGGGTTTCTTCGAATCAGACATTGTTCAGGAGGAAGCTAAAAAACTTTTTACTGATTATCAAGAACTCATGAAACTTGGTTCTGATTATGGAAAATTTGATAGAGAAGGTAAGAAAATGTTTATAAAGAAGATGGAATCTCTTATGGACAGATACAAGATTTTTATGAAGAGATTTGAGCTTTCAGAGGATTTTCAGGCAAAGATGACAGTTGAACAATTAAAAACTCAGTTAAGTCAATTTGGCATTACCCCTGATCAAATGTTTGATCAAATGAATAAGACTTTAATACGTATGAAAGATGAACTTGATAAAAGTTCTTAATTATAATTTATTACTCTAAATTTATGCATAATGATCAAGGACTGCCAGAATGGCTAGTAAGAGGAATAGAAGAGTCTTTCCCTAAAGTAAATTCTGATAGATCTTTAGCTGACAAAATTAAAGATGCAAAATTAAAGGGAAGAAAATTAAGGATAAAACTAGGAATTGATCCTACGGGGAGTAATATTCACTTAGGACATAGTATTTTATTCAAAAAACTAAGATCTTTTCAAGATAATGGACATACAGCAATTCTAATAATTGGAGATTTTACTGCTCAGATTGGTGATCCTACAGGTAAAAATAAAACTAGAATGCAATTATCTGAAGAAGAAGTCGGTAAATATGCAAGGACTTATTTAACGCAATTAGGACTAGGCAAACCCGCCTCACAATCCATATTGGATTTTGAAACGGAGGGAAGACTAGAAATTAGACATAATAGTGAATGGTTAAAGAAATTGGATTTAAATTCGATTATAAAACTTATGAGCAGTGCTACAGTAAGTCAGATGCTTGCTAAAGAGGATTTCAATAAAAGATATAATTCTCAAGTACCGATCTCTTTGCATGAATTCTTGTATCCTATATTGCAGGGATATGATTCAGTAGCTGTTAATTCTGACGTAGAGCTTGGAGGCACAGATCAGAAATTTAATATTGCTATTGGTCGGGACTTACAAAGATATTTTAAAAAAGAACCTCAGTATGGAATTTTGCTTCCAATATTAATAGGTACTGATGGAGTTAAAAAAATGAGCAAGTCAGAATCTAATATAGTCGGTTTGAATGATGAACCTTTGTTAATGTATTCTAAATTAGAAAAAATTAAAGATGATATTGTCCTCTCATATCTTGAGTTATTAACTGATATAGATCTATCTTCCATAAGAAATAAAGAGCCAAGAGAACTCCAAAGATATATGGCTTTAGAGATTACTTCTCTATTTCATGGCCGTGAAAAAGCTATGGAGGCTCAATCTAATTGTGAAAAAATATTTTGTGGGGATAAAAAGGATGTAGGTCTTATTCCTGAAATAAATATAGAAATGATTAGTTTTCCAGTGAAATTATTTTATTTATTAAGTGTTTTGAAATTATTTAATTCAAGTAGCGAATCAAAAAGGGCTATTAAGGGAGGTGGGGTGAAAATTGATAATGAAAAAATTACAAATCCTGATGTCATTATTAACTCAAAGGAGGAGTTAATGGGTAAAATTTTACAAATTGGGAAAAAGATTATGAAAAGATTTCATTATTGATGTTTAAATGAATGAGAATAATCCTGAAGATAAAATAATATTGGCACTAGATAACCTAAGTGCTAGTGAAGCATTTGTGTTATTAGAGGAATGTCCCAGAATAAAGTGGATTAAAATTGGTTTAGAATTATTTTCTAGGGAAGGACCAGATGTTATTAATATTTTTAAAAAAATGAATAAGAAAATTTTTCTTGACCTTAAATTTCATGATATTCCTAATACAATGAAATCTGCTTGTTATCAGGTTTCAAAACTAGGTGTTGACATGATTTCTCTTCATTCATCAGCTGGTTTAAGAGCTCTTAGGTTATCTAAAAAAGCGACTTTGGAGGGAGCAGTTGATGCAAATAAAATCCCTCCATTAGTAATTGGAATTACTGTTTTAACGAGTTTGTCTAGAGAAGAATTTAATAATGAACTTAAGATGGAAATGTCAATTAGTGAGAGTGTTTTGCATCTAGCAAATTTATCTTTTAAGGCAGGATTGAATGGATGTGTGTGTTCACCATTAGAAGCTAAATCTTTAAGAAAAAATTTTGATAAAAGTTTTAATTTAATTACTCCAGGAATAAGACTTAATAAAGACACTTCAGATGATCAAACTAGAATTATGACTCCTCAAAAAGCGTTAGAAAATGGGTCAACAAAGATAGTAATAGGTAGGTCAATCATACAATCTAAAGATCCTTATTCTACTTTTTTAAATATTTGTAGGGAAATATCTTAACTCTTAATTTTTGGTTCAACTCCCATTAATATTCTTTTTATATTAGTTCGATGTTTCCAAATAACAAGTATTGACACAGCAAAACTGAAAATTATAAAGGGATGATTTACTATAC
>MDTD01074895.1_pt1 | contig 13233 bp, 14 predicted proteins | sample 811221 | NCBI WGS metagenome assembly MDTD01 (sample SAMN05326646, study PRJNA326480) | marine metagenome | isolation source: seawater | place: Pacific Ocean: South West | collected 2011
GCGCGAGCGCTCATCGGCCCCCTCTTCTCTTCGCGCGAGCGCTCATCGGCCCCCTCTTCTCTTCGCGCGAGCGCTCATCGGCGACCGCGCTCTCCAGGTCGGCGACGACGATCCTGCCCATGCCCAGCATCGCTCGCGTCGCCGCCGCGGCACGAGCCGCGTCGGGGTCACGCAGCAGTTCGTCGAGCCGCTCGGGCACGATCTGCCAGCTCAGCCCGAAGCGGTCCTTGAGCCAGCCGCACTGCGACTCCTGGCCGCCGCCGTCGAGCAGTCGCTGCCAGTAATAGTCGACCTCCGCCTGATCACGGCAGTGCACGGTGAACGACACCGCCTCGGTGAAGGGGAACTGGGGTCCGCCGTTAATGGCGATGAACTGCTGCCCGTCCAAGGTGAACGTCGCGGACACCACCTCGCCGGGAGTCCCCGGGCCGGCGTCGGTGAACCGGTCGACCCGGTCGACCGACGAGTTCGGGAAGATCGCCGTGTAAAACGCGATGGCGTCCTCGAGGTCGTTGTCGAACCACAGCGAGGGAGTGATGGCGGGCATGGGGCCTCCTTGTCGCGCCCGTGCCGCGACGTTGTCGCGGACTGTCCCCCTTGAGACCTCAACCGGCCTCGGTTCTCATCGCGCGTGGCTCAGCCCGCGGTGACGGCACCTACTGCGCGCAGCGCGAAATCCAGCACACGGGCTTGAGCCTGCTTGAGGGCGTGCGCGTCGTCGGGATCCTGACCGGCCAGCACCCGCGAGGCCAGCGAACTGACCGCAACCGCGTCGATGTCGGGCTCGGTCAGCGGGAAGGAGCCATCGGCACGGCCCCGGCACAGGATCGTGGTCAACGAACGTTCCCGGTCGGCCTGGGCCCGCGCCCGGGTTTCCCGATAGCCCTTGGCCGCTCGCACCTCGTCGGAGTCGATCACCGTCAGTTGCAGGCGGCGCTGCGGATCGGCGCACATGTCGAACATCTCCCCGATCCAGGCGGCCAGCTGCTCGGCGGGAGTGCCGAGAGCCGCCGCCGCGACGCGGTCCACGTCGGCGACCAACGCGTCGCATTCCTGCCGCAACAGGGCCAGGAACAGGTCGTCCTTGGATTCGAAGTGACGGTAGAACGCGCGGGTCGAGACCTGCGCCCGACGCAGAATCTCCGACATCAGGATCGGCCCGGGATGCGGACCGGACAGACACCGATACGCCGCCTCGATGATGCGGCGGCGGTCGTCGGTGTGGTCGGCAGCGGGCTGCACGGAGCAGAATTCTAGGGAACCGGTGCCGTGTGGGACCCCGGATGGCCGCAAATACCCCGCTCGGTAACCTGACCGTCGGGGCAGGCCGAGAGGAACGTCGATGAACACAGGTCAGCTGGAGCCGACGACCAGGCGGTTTCGCGGCTCCGACGGGCTCACCCTGGTCGCCGACGAGTGGAACGGCGCCGGGTCGGCGGCGCAGGGCTCTGAACCGTCGGTGCTGATGCTGCACGGCGGCGGGCAGAACCGGTTCTCCTGGAAGAAGACCGGCCAGATTCTGGCCTCGCGGGGACTGCATGTGGTCGCGCTGGACAGCCGTGGGCACGGCGACAGCGACCGTTCCCCCGACGCGAAGTACACCATCGAGGCGCTGTGCGCAGACGCGCTGGAGGTGATCGACCAGATCGGCCGGCCGGTCGTGCTGATCGGAGCCAGCATGGGCGGGCTCACCGGCATCCTCGTCGCGCGTCAGGCCGGACCGCAGCGTGTCACCAAACTCGTGCTCGTCGACGTGGTGCCGCGCTACGAGAAGGACGGCAGCGCCCGCATCCGCGAGTTCATGTTCAGCCACGTACACGGCTTCGACTCGCTGGAGCAGGCCGCCGACGCCGTCGCCGCCTATCTGCCGCACCGCGCCCGGCCCAGAAGCCCGGAGGGGCTGAAGAAGAACCTGCGACACCGCAACGGACGCTGGTACTGGCACTGGGATCCCGCGTTTCTGACCAAACCGAACGAAGACCCGTTCGTGCGCGTCGAGCAGCTAGAGCAGGCCGCCGTCGAGTTGGGCATCCCGCTACTGCTGATTCGCGGCAAGCTTTCCGACGTGGTCAGCGAGGAGGCGGTGGCCGACTTCCTCGACAAGGTACCCACCGCGGAATTCGTCGAGTTGTCCGGTGCGGGCCACACCGCTGCCGGCGACGACAACGACGCGTTCTCCGAGGCCGTCGTCGAATTCGTGCTGCGGTGAGCACATCCGGGTCCGGGGGCTTCAACTTCCTCGAACATCCCGAGCTGCCCGCTCCCGCGGTCAGCGACACTCAAGCGCGCACGATCCTCGCCGAGCACTACGGCATCCAGGCCGCCGTCCAGTCGCTGGGCAGCCAGCAGGACAAGAACTTCCTGGCCCGCAGCGCCGACGGCCGCGTTCTGGGGGTGCTCAAGATCGCCAACCCGGCATTCGGCGCCGTCGAGATCGAAGCCCAGGATCGCGCGGCCCGCCACATCGCCGAAGCCGAGCCGCAGTTGCGGGTCGCGGTGCCGCTGCCAAACACGGCCGGCGCGGCGTGCACCGCGGTCGACGGCATGCTGGCCGGCACGGCCTACGTGCGCCTGCTGCGCCACCTCGACGGCGGAACGCTGGATACCGCCGGATATCTGGACCCCGAGCTCGTCGCCGGGCTCGGCGACGTCGCGGGCCGCGTCAGCCGGGCGCTTCGCGACTTCGACCATCCCGGTCTGGACCGGGTCCTGCAGTGGGACCTGCGCTTCGGCATGCACGTCGTCGACGCGCTGATCGGACACGTCGGCGACATCGGACTGCGCCAGCGGCTGCACACCGCGGCCCGCGAAGCGTGGGACCACCTGGCTCCGCTGGATGACGCGCTCCCCCAGCAGGCCGCGCACATCGACCTGACCGACGCCAACGTCGTGCTGTCCGCCGCCCCGGGCACGGGCCACGGACCGCGGCCGGACGGGGTCATCGACTTCGGCGACCTGTGCCGCACCTGGGCCGTGTCGGAGCTGGCGATCACGGCGTCCTCGGTGCTGGGACACCCCGGCGCGTCCGTCACGTCGATCCTGCCGGCGGTTCGCGCCTTCCACGCCGTGCGCCCGCTCTCGCCCGTCGAGGCGGCGGCGTTGTGGCCGATGCTGGTGCTGCGCAGCGTCGTCCTGATCGTCAGCGGCGCTCAGCAGGCGGTCCTCGATCCCGACAACGACTACCTCACCGAACAGGCCGACGCCGAGCGGCAGATGTTCGAGCTCGCCACCTCCGTTGCGCCGCAGGTGATGAGCGCACTCATCGCCGCCGATCTCGGGCTGGCGTCGGCGCCGGCACCGCTGCCTCCGGCGGCACCGCTCATCGCCGAGGACCCGGCGCAGGTGCACACGCTGGACCTGTCGGCGACGTCGGATCTCTACGATGACGCCTTCGACGACGCCGGAGCACTGCGAGTCGGTGCCGAGGACGATTTCGCCGCCGCCGCACTGCAGCACGGGGCGCGCGTCGTCGTCAGCCGGTACGGCGAGGCCCGATTGAGCAGGGCGCCCCGGCTGAGCCAGGACACCCCTTCGGTGGTGGCCACCGGGATCAGCCTCTGGGCGACGCCCGGCACGGTGTTGAGCGCGCCGTGGGACGGACAGGCACGCGAAGCCGGACCGGGTGCGGTCACGCTGCACACCGACAGCGTGGAGCTGACGCTGGTCGGGGTCACCGACGTCACGCTCGGCGCGGTGGGGCGAGGCCGGCAGCTCGCGCGGGTGGGCGGCCGGGTGGAGATCACCGCGCGGCCCATCGGGGCACCGTCGGCTCCCGCCTTCACCTCCGCCGAGTTGTGGCCCGGATGGTCGGCGCTGACCCGTGATCCGCGGCCGCTGCTCGGGCTGCCCCCCGTCGACGGGGCCGACGGTGGCGACCTGTTGGCCCGCCGCGACGCGAGTTTTGCTCCCGTGCAGGAGTTCTACTACCGCACTCCCCCTCAGATCGAACGTGGCCGGCGTCATTTCCTGATGTCGACCGCGGCCCGCAGTTACCTGGACATGGTCAACAACGTGACCGTGCTGGGGCATGCCCATCCACGGATCGCCGACACCGCGGCGCGCCAGCTGCGCAAGCTCAACACCAACTCTCGGTTCAACTACTCGGCCGTCGTGGAGTTCAGCGAGCGGCTGGCCGCACTGCTGCCCGACCCGTTGGACACGGTGTTCCTGGTCAATTCAGGTTCCGAGGCAAGCGATCTGGCGATCCGGCTGGCGACCGCCGCGACCGGGCGGCGCGACGTCGTCGCGGTCCGGGAGGCCTACCACGGGTGGACCTACGGCACCGACGCCGTGTCGACGTCGACCGCGGACAACCCGAACGCGCTGGCCACCCGGCCCGACTGGGTGCACACCGTGGAATCGCCGAACAGCTTCCGTGGCACCTATCGCGGCGCCGACGCGACTCGGTACGCCACCGACGCGGTGGCGCAGATCGAGGCGCTGGTTGCCGGAGGCCGGGCGCCCGCGGCGTTCATCTGCGAGAGCGTCTACGGCAACGCCGGCGGCATGGCGCTACCCGACGGGTATCTGCAGCAGGTCTACGCCGCGGTCCGCGCGGGCGGCGGGCTGGCGATCTCCGACGAGGTCCAGGTCGGTTACGGCAGGCTCGGCGAATGGTTCTGGGGATTCCAACAGCAGGACACGGTGCCCGACATCGTGTCGGTGGCCAAGTCGGTTGGCAACGGCTATCCGCTGGGCGCGGTGATCACCAGCCGCGCCGTCGCCGAGGCGTTCGCCAGCCAGGGGTACTTCTTCTCCTCCACCGGCGGCAGCCCACTGTCGTGCGCGCTGGGGATGACGGTGCTCGACGTCCTCGGTGACGAAGCGTTGCAGGACAACGCCCGTCATGTCGGGGCGCACTTGAAGACCAGGCTCGAGGCGCTGCGCGGCCGGCACCCGATCATCGGTACCGTGCACGGCTTCGGGCTGTACCTGGGTGTCGAGATGATCCGCGATGCGGCGACATTGGAGCCGGCCACGCGAGAAACCCGGGCGGTCTGCGATCGCATGCTCGAACTCGGGGTCATCATCCAACCCACGGGCGACCATTCGAACATCCTCAAGACCAAGCCTCCGCTGTGCATCGACGTCGAGGCCGCCGACTTCTACGTCGACACCCTCGACCGGGCGCTGTCCGAGCTGCAGTTCGGCGTGTCGGGTTAAGCCCGCAGCGGCACTCCTGTCACGGTGTCGTCGGTGAGGATCTCGAACATGGCCCGGTCACTGCTCAGTTCGGCTCGCTCGAAAGCTTTGCCCGCCACTTGGACTCGGCAGTTCGCGAGCGCCGAGTTGTAGCAGTACTTGACCCCGCCGTGGGTGTCGGGATAGGTCAGTCCGATCACGTCGCCGACGACGGTGCTGATCTCGCCTTCGATCATCTGCTCCCCCACCCGCGCACCGAATGTCCAGCTGAACGGGCGGTACCGGCCGTGGGTCTGCATGCTGCCCAGGACGGAGCGCACGGCGAACTCGAGGCCGGCGTGACGGAAGACGAACAATGTCACGCCGGGCAACAGGACCGGCCCCACCCCGGCTCGCGCAGTGACGATCTCGAGGGTGGACTCCGGCGCTTCGTCGAATCCGCATACCTGCCCGTAGGCGTAGGCAGGAGTGTGCCTGCCGCCCCAGTTGTGGTTGATACTGCCGACCCAACCGTCCAGGTCGAGATCGAGATCCGGTGACTGCAGCCGACCGTCGAAGCGTGCCAGCGGATGTCGCACGTGGGTCTTGGCGGTCGGGAACCGGGCCCGGTAGGACCGCTCCGGCAGGACCCGCACCCCGAGCTGCCCGCCGGGCGCGATCGACAGATCCCAGCGGGTGCCGTCGGGCAGCGCCCCGTGGGCGTGGGAGTCGTCGAGTTCCGTTCCCGCCAGTCGCGCAGTCCAAGGCTCGTCGGCGAAGTGCGCCGCCTCGATCGGATACGACTGCCTGATCGCTCGGTGACCTGACGGGTCGAACACCATCACCCAGACGTCGGCGCAGGACTCGCCGACCGTCGGCAGCAACAACGTCTCGCGCAGCCACAACGCTCGCCGACTACCGGCTGCGTTGGCGCGAAGGAAGCGACTCTCGTAGAAGGGGGCCTTGCGGACGATCACGGGTCCAGCATCCAATACTGGGGCCATGACCGTTGCACAGATCGCAGCATGGGTGCTGGCGGTGCTCGTCGTCGGGGAGGCGATCGCGCTGGCCGTCGTGGTGCGACAGTGGAGGGCCGCCGAACACGAGGCCGACGAGCTACGCCGCCGCCTCGACACCCGGAACATGCTGTTCACCGGGGGAAGCAAAGCCGTCAAGACGGTATGGCAGACGGCCAACATCCTGCGGCGCGACGGTCTCGGCGCGGCCGTGCGGTCCTCGATCGAGGAACTGGCCGACTGGGCCGAGGTGGAGCGCCCGGACCTGGCCCGGCTGGCGCCGGGCGGCCGGGTCGCGATCATGTTCTCCGACATCGAGGACTCCACCGCGCTCAACGAGCGGATCGGTGACCGGGCCTGGGTGCGGCTGATCGGCAAGCACGACAAGGCCGTGCGGCGCTATGTCGAGCGTCACGACGGGTACGTGGTCAAAAGCCAGGGTGACGGATTCATGATGGCGTTCGCCCACCCCGATCAGGCGGTCGGCTGCGCCTGCGACATCCAGCGGTCGCTGAGCAAGCGGCCCAACGACATTCGGGTTCGCATCGGGATCCACAGCGGCAAGTCGGTGCTGCGCGGCGACGACCTATTCGGCCGCAACGTGGCGATGGCAGCCCGCGTCGCCGGGCAGGCCGAGGGTGGCGAGATCCTGGTGAGCCAGGCGGTGCACGACGCACTCGGTGACGGGGACACCGCTTTCGGCGCCGGCCGGGACGTGGAGCTGAAGGGGTTCTCCGGCACGCACCGGCTCTTTCCGGTCGAGGTCTAGTCGCGCTTCTCGGCGGCCGGCCCGGCCGCCTCGGCCTCGGTCAACCGCTGCTGCAGGCGCGCTCGGATGTCGTCGGGGGTGTAGGAATTCCGTCGGCGCTGGTCGCGCGCCACCAGCGCCCCACCTGCCACAACTCCCGCGACGCCGGCCAGACCGACCCACTTCCAGATCCCACGCATGCCGCCAGTCTGCATAAGCTGCGGGGGTGAAGCCAAGCACGGTAACCCTGCAGCGCGCGCTGGAGGAAACCCGCACCGGCGACATCTGGCTGTTCCGCGGACGCTCCGGACCCGACCGGGCCATTCAGTCGATGACGAACAGCCCGGTCAATCATGTGGGCATGACCGTCGCGCTCGACGACCTGCCGCCGCTGATCTGGCACGCCGAACTCGGCGACAAGTTGTTGGACATGTGGACAGGCACCCATCACCGCGGTGTCCAGCTCAACGATCTGCGCGAAGCGGTCGAGCGCTGGGTGCACAGCTACGGACAACGTTGCTGGCTCCGCCAGCTCTCCCCCTACGCCAGCACAGAGCAGGAGGACCGGATGCTGCGGGTCATTGCCCGCATGGACGGCACCCCGTTCCCGTCGACCGCACGGCTCACCGGCCGCTGGATGCGGGGCAGGATGCCCACCGTCAGCGACTTCACCCGCGGAATCCCGTTCGTACACAGGAAAGTTCGCGAGTCGGCCGAACGACGCAAGCAACGGCAGTCCAACGCCGGGCTGGAAACCGCATACTGTGCAGAGACCGTCGCCATCACCTATGAGGAGATGGGTCTGTTGCAGACCGAGAAGCACTACAACTGGTTCGACCCGGGGTCGTTCTGGAGCGGTGACACGTTGCCGCTGCGAGAGGGCTACCGACTGGGCGCCGAGATCGCGGTGCTGACGTGAGCAAACCCGCGCCGGCCGCCTCGCGAAACGCCGCGCGAGATCACCCGATCGTGCAGGTCATAGTGGTTTGCTGAGATGGCGCCCGCATTCGGCAGCGCAACGAGGGAGTGCAGGCATGCCGACGACCACCGATCAACCACCCGGCCAGGACGTGTCCGGGGATCTCGCGGAGCCGAAGATGCGTAGTACCAAATGGTCGGCGATCGCCATCGTCCTGGCGTCGATCGCCACGCTGGTGATCCTGTTCGTGATGCTGAACTCGTCGAACGAGCAGTCCGGCGAGGTGCGTTCCGTTCCTGCCCAGCCGCAGACATTCTCTCCACAGTCACAGCCGCCGGTGCCGCAGACCCGCCTCGACATCCCTCCCCCGCAGGCAGCGCCGCCGCCGGCGGCGCCCAGTTCAGCGCCCGCTGCGGCGCCCAGTTCGGCGCCGGTCATCGACGAGCTCGGCTTCGTCGATTCCGAAGCGCGCTGCACCGACGACGAGCAGGCGGTGGCGATCGCCCGCACCGATACGGCGGCGGTGGTGATCTGCCGCGACGCGCAGGGCGACTACGTCTATCAGGGCGTGCGCCTCAGCGACGGCGCATCGCTGCGCCTGGACGACGTACGCACGATCCCGGCCGGGTTCGAGGCGCGCAACGGCGCGACCACCTACCGGCTCTCGGCCACCGAGCTGGTCGTCATCGACGGTGAGACGCTGTACAGCCGCGACCCGATCGTGGAGTACCGGGAGGCCAGACCGTAGGGTCACCGACGCTGGTTCGTGATCTCACCGCGATCAGCACCGGGAAGGCTCGACGGCATGTCTGCCGCCGGAATCGTCGTGCTGGTGGTGGCGGCCCTCGGGGTCGGCTACCTGGCCGGCCGCCGCGCCAATCCGCGCGTCCCGACGTGGCAGCAGCGCACCAGCCGGACGGTGCTAGGACGTCAGGCGCTGGTCCTGGCGCTGCTGATGGCCGTCAGCCAGGTCGAGCGATCGACGCACCGGCGGCTGCGGCCCGCGATGCGCCGCGGGTCGGCGCCGCCCGTCAACCGGTTGCGCCGGCTGGCCCGCCGCTGAGCGGCGTCAGCGTCGGCGGGGTCCACTGACCCTCGAGGATCTCCCGACGCGGCCGGTAGAGCCGGATCAGGTAGTTCCACCCCGGCGGCGTGACGATCGAGTTCGGTGGATGCGCTCCCTGTGCCGAGGCGACGAATCGGACGGTCACCGAACCGTCGGCGTCGCGGACGCCGGTGACACTGTTGACGGTGTAGAGGTTCGCGTCGTTCGGCTCGAAGAATCCCCGCGCGTTGTACACCGAGACCGACCAGAACGCGTCCACCGGAACGTCGTCGAACACCAGGGCGTAGTCCCCGGCCGGCACTCGCGGATCGACCCCGACGTACACAGCTTCGGAGCTGGGCAGCCCGCCCCAGCCGGCGGCGCACCCGATCAGGTGTCGCACGGGATCGACGTCGTCACGCGAGCCGAAGGTGTGGTCGAAGGTGTCGAGTCCGCGGGCCAGTTCGAGCAGCGCGCCACGGGTCGCATCCATGCTCTCGCGGTCGTAGTCCGGCATCACGAACGGCTCCTGCGACGCCGCGGTGAGAAGCAGCTCGTCCTGCAGCCGCGAGACGGCGCCGACGTCGTCGGGGTCGTTCAGGTCGACCAGGATCCGCACCGCCACGAACACGTAGCGGGATCCGAACTTCTCGCCGGTGAGCACATGCTCGCCGGGATCGTGCAGCACCGCGTTGATGTAGTGGTCCTCGTTGACGACCATCGCCGACAGGTAGCGGCCGCCGGCGTCGGGCAGGGTCAAACGGACGGGCTCGGCAAGGTCGACGATCGCGAAGCTGTAGAGGGTGTCGCGGTTGAGCCTGATGACGGTCTGCTGATTGATGTCTGCCGGGGTCCGGTTGTGCAGGAATACGCCCGCACCGCCGGCAACGGCCTGGTTGTCGGCGAACATCCGGTGGCTTTCGGCCCGGACGAAGTTGTCGACGTTCACCCGTATCGTCATCGGCGCTCCTCGGTGAGTCTCCGGATGGCCCCATCGGAGATGTGGCCTTCAGGCTCTGCGGCGCGCATCTCGACCACGCCTTCACGCTAAGCGGTTGGGGTGAACGATTCGTCGATGACCCGCCGACGCTTCGTACCGGTTGTAGCCGGCCTGCCACTTCTTGGCCATGCCCCACAGGCGGTCTTAGTCGGTACCGACGACCTCCTGACTGGTGAACCGACCTTTGAATCCGCCTCCGAGGAGCGTCACGGTCGGATTGGCCTTGACGTTGCGGAACCACGCGAGATGGCCGCCAGAGGCTAGTGCGCTCATGGTCCCGATGTAGTGGCGTCGACGGCCCGACGTACGGCAAGGCCCGATGTAGTGATCTCAAGGGCCCGGCACCCTGGTCTCTGGGCGGTGCGCAATGTCAGGCTGACAGCTCTGCGATGGATATATGTGCGTTGTGGTGCTCTCAGACCGACATTACGATCGAGCAGCCGTTCAGAGTCACATACCGAACTTGGCGCGCGCCGCATCAGTCACCGGGGTAAACAGGTTGACGAGGTTTCCTTCGGGATCCCTGAACAACAACGCACGGTTCCCCCACGGCATCGTCGTTGGCTCGGTGACCACGTCGGAGATCTGCTCGCGAAGGCGCTCGTACTCAGCGTCGACGTCGTCGACGATGAACTCGACGATCGCGGTCCGGTTGGCAGCCGGCTCAGCAGATCCTTGCGCAAACAAGGCGACGGTCTTGTCGCTGCCGATGGCCAGCGCTCCGACGGCTGTCGGAATCTCGGCGAAGAGTTCGTTACCCCAGATGGCGGCGAAGCCGGTGACCATCTCGTAGAAGGTGACCAATCGCTTCACATCGGCAGTGATGATGCGGATCGAAACCAGTCTCATCGGGACTCTCCTGGGGGGTGACACCGGATAATCGGCGGTTGGGCTCAGCGAGCCGGATGGTAGGTGCACACCCCGACAAGGTGGCCCCGTCGATTTCTTCAGTCGCTACACGTTGAAGCGGAACTCCACGACATCCCCGTCGGCCATCACGTAGTCCTTGCCCTCCATGCGCACCTTGCCTGCGGCCTTGGCGGCGGCCATCGACCCGGCGGCTACCAGGTCGTCGAAGGACACGATCTCGGCCTTGATGAAGCCCTTCTCGAAGTCGGAATGGATGACCCCGGCAGCTTTGGGCGCGGTGTCACCCTGGTGAATCGTCCACGCGCGGGCCTCTTTCGGGCCGGCGGTCAGATAGGTCTGCAGCTTCAGCGTGTGAAAACCGGCGCGCGCCAACGCATCCAGCCCGCGCTCGGTCTGGCCGATCGACTCCAGCAATTCGGCAGCAGACTCGTCGTCGAGCTCCTGCAATTCCGCTTCGATCTTGGCGTCGAGGAACACCGCATCCGCCGGCGCGACCAGCTCGCGCAGTTCAGCGACGCGCGCCGCGTCGGTGAGCACCGACTCGTCGGCGTTGAACACATACAGGAACGGCTTGGAGGTCAACAGGTTCAGCTCCCGCAGCAGCGAGACGTCCGCGCCGGCGGAGAACAGAGTCTTGCCGCTGTCGAGGACCTCCTGAGCGGCGACCGCCGCGTCGTGGACGGGCCGGCGATCCTTGTGGGTGCGGGCCTCCTTCTCCAACCGCGGCACGGCCCGCTCCAAGGTCTGCATATCAGCCAGGATCAGCTCGGTCTCGATGATCTCGATGTCGGACTTGGGATCGACCTTGCCGTCGACGTGCACCACGTCGTCGTCGGCGAACACCCGCACCACCTGGCAGATGGCGTCGCTCTCGCGGATGTTGGCCAGGAACTTGTTGCCCAGCCCGGCGCCCTCGGAGGCGCCCTTGACGATCCCGGCGATGTCGACGAACGTCACCGGTGCGGGCACGATCTTCTCCGAGCCGAAGATCTTGGCCAACTCGTCCAGGCGGGGATCGGGCAGCGCGACCACCCCCTCGTTGGGTTCGATGGTCGCGAACGGGTAGTTCGCCGCCAGCACCTCGTTACGGGTCAGCGCATTGAACAACGTCGATTTTCCGACGTTGGGTAGTCCGACGATTCCCAGATTCAAGCCCACGGAGTCCACAGTCTGCCAGATGTGATCGCCACGCCCCCGTGCGCTGGCGACGTCTGATTGCCCGAGCCGGTACGGTCGACGTGTGTCAGGACAGCGCGCGCGGCCGTCGGAGGCGGCCGACAACCGGTCTGCGCACCCCAACATTCCCGGTGTTCCGTGGTGGGGTGCCGTCCTGATCGCTGTCGTCGCATCCGCCGCCGGATTCGCCGTCGACGCCGGTTCGGGCAACGGGGAACTGACCGCGGTGTTCGCCACACTGTTCGTGCTCGGCTGCCTGGCCGCGGTGCTCGCGGTGCGGCGCAACGGGCTGTTCACCGCCGTCATCCAGCCGCCGCTGATCTTGTTCGTCATGGTGCCCGGCGCCTACTTCCTGATGCACCACGACTCGATCGAGGGCCTCAAGGACATCCTGATCAACTGCGGTTACCCGCTGATCGAGCGGTTCCCGCTGATGTTCTTCACCTCCGCCGCGGTGCTGCTGATCGGCCTCGCCCGCTGGTACCTCGGCCAGGCGTCCGGCCAGTCGGCCAGCCGCGACGACACCGCCACCGCCGGCCAGTCCACGCGTGGCGGGACGGTCAAGGCGGGACGCCTGCCGGCGATGGTCGCTGCGTTGTTCGGCGGCCGGTCGACCACCACAGCCACCACAGCCACCACAGCCACCCCGGCCAAGGCGGCCACGACCGCCAAGGCCGGAGGCGAGGCGCCCCCGAGGCGCCGTCGCCAGCAGGACCGCCGCTCCGCCTCAGCACAACGTTCCGCATCCCGTTCGGCGCGCGGCGATCGCCAGCGCTCCAAGCCCGCAGCCCGCCGGCCCCGGCCCGACGAGACCGACATCATCGAGCAGGTGGCCACCGACCGTCCGCGCCGACGCCGGCCGCGTCCCGAGGACGCGCCGATGCCGGATCAACGACGCCGGGCCAGGGGCACCTCGGCCCGCGAGCCCCGCCGAGCCGCGCCGGACAACGACCGTCGCGTGCAGTACGACGGCGGCGAGCGAGCCGACCGTGAGCGTCCGCCGCAACGGCGCAGCCGCTACAACGGATACGAGGGGTATGAGACGTTCGGCGGCTATGACCGCTACGACCGCCCCGACCTCGGCTACGAACCTCGCCGTGAACCTCCGCAGCAGCGGGGCAACGGCACCCATCACCCGGTGTCGCGGGTGCGCTACCGGGGTGCGGAGGACGCCGACGAACGCGTCGAACACCGCCGACGTGCCCGCGAGAACGACGCCGACCGATGGGAATACGACATCTAGGTGTACTGACCATGGACGTTAGGTACGGCGTGGCGTGGTGACATGACGAAGACCTCCGAGTGAAGTGCGAACTGCCTAGGAACGCACCAACCACA
>MDTD01078626.1_pt1 | contig 13227 bp, 10 predicted proteins | sample 811221 | NCBI WGS metagenome assembly MDTD01 (sample SAMN05326646, study PRJNA326480) | marine metagenome | isolation source: seawater | place: Pacific Ocean: South West | collected 2011
AGAACTGGACTTTAGCGCCTAGCGAAGCGTCCATGGACGCAAAATGAGAAAGAGAATCAATGAACGAAACCAATATGTTGCAACAGGTGGCGGAACTCACCGACATGAGCACTGCTGACCTGCGGAAACTGTGGCAGGAACTGTATCAAACACAGCCACCACTGTTTAACAAGGCGAGCCTGATTAACAAACTGGCCTACCGCATTCAGGAATTGCACTACGGCGGCCTAGCCACCGCCACCCGCAAACAGCTGCGCCAAATTGCCAGCGGCCAAAGCGCCCCCAAACGCCCCATTGTTAACCGACCAGTGGCAGGTACGCGGCTAGTACGAGATTTTGGCGGCCAAACCCATACCGTTACCGTCCATTGCGATGGCTACGAGTACAACGGCCGCATGTACAAAAGCCTCAGCGCCATTGCGCGCAAAATCAGCGGTACGCGTTGGAGCGGCCCTGCTTTCTTTGGCCTGAAACCTGTTCGCGCGAGGTTTAAAGGCTGATGACACCCACACAGACCAAACGCATCCGCTGCGCTATTTACACCCGCAAATCGTCCGAAGAAGGCTTAGAGCAGGAGTTCAACAGCCTGGATGCCCAACGCGACGCGGGCGAAGCCTATATCCAATCTCAAAAACACGAGGGCTGGATGCTGGTGGCGGCGGATTACAACGACGGCGGCTATTCGGGTAGCAGTATGGAACGCCCCGGCCTGCAGCAATTGCTGGCGGATATTCGCGCCGGGCTGATTGATGTGGTGGTGGTTTATAAGGTAGACAGGCTTTCCCGCTCGCTAACCGATTTTGCCCATATTGTGCAGGTATTTGAGGCGCATAACGTGTCGTTTGTTTCCGTCACGCAGCATTTTAACACCTCCTCCAGCATGGGGCGGTTGACGCTGAATATTCTGTTGAGTTTCGCCCAGTTTGAGCGCGAGGTCATCGGTGAGCGCATCCGCGATAAGTTCGCTGCCTCCAAGAAAAAAGGCATGTGGATGGGTGGCCAGCCGCCGCTAGGCTACGACATTTTTAACCGCAAACTGGTGGTGAACCCGCAAGAAGCGGAAATTGTCCGCCACATTTTCACCCGTTTTACCCAGTTGCACTCAGTCACAGATTTAGTGAAAGAGCTGGAGCGGGACAACATCCGCACCAAAAGCTACCGCAACCGACGCGGTGAGCCGAAAGGCGGCAGGCTGATTGATAAAGGCTTTTTGTACCGCTTTTTCCGTAATCGCCTGTATTTGGGCGAAACCGTGCATAAAAGCAAAAGCTACCCTGGCCAGCATGACGCCATTGTGCCGCAGGCCCTGTGGGATGATGTGCATAAAATTCTTGCCCGCAACCCCGCTAGCCGTGGCAATGAAAGCCGTCGACAATACCCGGCCCTGCTGCGCGGCATGCTCACCTGCGGCTGCTGTGGTTGCAGCATGACGCCCAATTTTACCCGGCGGCATGGCAAAGAATACCGTTATTACACGCCGATTACCTCCATCAAAAAACATTATCGCGCCTGTGCCGTTGGCCCGGTACCGGCGGCAGAGATTGAAGAACTGGTCATCCGCCATGTGCGCCAGCTGTTGCAGGCGCCGGAAGTCACCGCGCAAATCTGGCAGGCCTGCAAGCACCAGTTGGCTGATGACGATGTTCACGACCTGAGCGAACGCGACGTCTTCGACGCCCTCCAGCGTTTTGACAGCATTTGGCACCACCTGCTGCACACTGAACAACAACGCCTGCTGCAGCTACTGGTACAGCGGGTGGTGATTCATACCGACCGGGTGGAGTTGAAAATGTTGCTACCCGCCGCCTCCAGCATTGTACGGCAATTGCAATCCTATCCCAATAAGGAGGCTGCCTATGAAAATTGAACTCAGCCCGGATCAGGAATTCATCACCGTGACCATTCCTATCGGCTTTAAACGGCGCGGCAGCCGACGGTTAATTATCGCACCAGATGTCTCCATTACCGGCGAAGCACCAACACCACCGCGCCCCACCCGCGATGACAAGCTGATACAGGCCATTGCCCGCGCTTTCCAATGGCAAGAGTGGATTGAGAACGGCAAATACGCCGACACGCACGACTTGGCCGCTAAAATCAAGGTGGAGAGGTCGTATGTGTCACGAGTAGTGCGGCTGACGCTGCTGGCGCCAGATATCATTGAAAGCATTTTGGATGGCACCCAGCCGCGCGATTTAACGCTGCAACAGCTTATTCGTGGCTTTCCTCGCCTGTGGAACGAGCAACGCCAGCAATTTGGCTTCCCCGAACCCAAACAGCAGAGGGGAAAACAATGATACCAAAACGAAAAAGCCCCGACGCCGGCAAGCTGAGCGGGGCATACCAAAGGGTACGGGGTAACGTTACCGGTTCTGCCCGCTGGAAGCAAGTTAACTAGGAGCTTCCATGGCAAAACAGACGTTCGCAATGATCCCCAATTCTCTTCTGCGTCGCACGGATATCAGCCACGGCGCAAAAATATGCTGTGCACGCCTTATCCAATATGCCGGAAAGAAAGGCGTCGCCTTCCCAAAAGTGGCAACATTAGCGGCCGAATGTGGCATGTCCAAACGTGCCACGCACCGCTTTTTGGATGAACTGAAAGAGAAAGGCCTGATTACTTCAAAACAGCGTGGATTAAGGCTTTCTAACGAGTATTACCTCGATAAAAGCGTACTTATCCACAGAATTATCCCTGAATTGCCGAAAGTGGCACTTCCAGAAAAGCCGAAACCGGCACGACCTGACGTGCCAGATGAGGCAACTCTTTATACTAAAGAGGAAAGAGATCAGGTTATTAAATCATTTGATGAAATAACAAAGCGCCTTGGGAATAAAATGCGGGTGGACTAGGCGCAAGGCCTTGGGTCCTTCCTAGCCATAAACCCTATGCGGCGGGCTTAGGCGCATGATTTTTCTAGTGACAGCCAGAAATTTTGGGTTAACGGTTAACACCCTAAAAATGAGCAAAAACGTTGCGTACTGTGGCTTTGAAGGTGTTAACCCAAAGTGTTAACCCAAATTTGGGTTAACACCCTGGCCGTTACTGCAGCGTAAAGTGTGAAAATCCCGATTAAGATTGCAAAACAGACCATTTTCTACTATTTTCTACACACCTAACCACGAAAGGCAAACCCATGCCCGAAAGCGAAATAATGACCATCAGAGAAGTTGCCGCCTACCTGCGGTTAGCAGAAAAATCGGTGTATCGCTACGCAGCGGAAGGTAAAATCCCCGGCGTAAAAATTGGTGGTGCTTGGCGCTTCCGACGGGATGAAATTGAGGAATATACAAAAACAAAAAGAAATGAAAAGGTGAGCTCTAATGGCAATTAAGAAATCGGCACTCTATAGCTCGCTTTGGAAGAGCTGCGATGAATTACGCGGAGGAATGGATGCCTCCCAATACAAAGACTATGTCCTGACGCTTCTCTTTGTTAAGTATGTATCCGATAAATACGCCGGTAAGCCTGACTCTGTAATCGAAGTTCCACTAGGTGGTGGCTTTGCTAATTTGGTTGCCCTCAAAGGCGACAAAGAGATCGGCGATAAAATTAACAAAGCCATTGGTAAACTTGCCGAAGCCAATGGCCTAAAGGGTGTGATTGATGTTGCCGACTTCAACGATGAAGACAAGCTCGGCAAAGGTAAAGAAATGCAAGACCGGCTATCAAAGCTGGTGTCGATTTTTAATGATCTGGATTTCCGCAGCAATCGCGCAGAAGGCGACGACCTCCTCGGGGATGCCTACGAATATCTCATGCGCCACTTCGCCACAGAAAGCGGTAAAAGCAAAGGGCAATTTTACACGCCTGCCGAAGTCTCACGCATCATGGCCAAGGTTCTTGGTATCGGCAAAGAAACACGCCAAGACCAAACAGTTTACGACCCCACATGTGGTTCTGGTTCATTGTTGCTGAAAGCAGCTGATGAATCGCCAAGTGGGATGTCTATTTATGGTCAGGAAAAAGATGTTGCCACTACTGCTTTGGCAAAAATGAATATGATCTTGCATGACAACCCGACCGCTGAAATTGCAGCGGGTGGCAGCAGCACACTCTCCGACCCAGCTTTTGCCGTGTCGGCATCAGAACTGAAGACATTTGATTTTGTGGTGGCAAACCCGCCGTTCTCAACAAAATCATGGCAAAACGGCTTTGCCAAGGACGAGAAGAAAAAGACCATTAGCGACCCTTATAGCCGATTTGACTACGGCGTGCCGCCCGCAAAAAATGGGGATTATGCCTTTTTGCTGCATATTATCCGCTCTTTAAAAAGCACCGGTAAAGGTGCGGTTATTCTCCCGCATGGTGTGTTGTTTCGCGGTAATGCCGAGGCCAGCATCCGTAAGGAAGTGGTCAAACGTGGTTATATCAAAGGCGTGATTGGCCTGCCTGCAAACTTGTTTTACGGTACCGGTATCCCAGCCTGTATTATTGTGCTGGATAAAGAACATGCCGCGTCTCGCAAAGGCATCTTCATGATTGATGCCAGTAAAGGCTTTATCAAAGACGGCAACAAAAACCGCCTCCGCTCCCAAGATATTCACAAAATTGTTGATGTTTTCAACAAGGGGTTAGAAATAGAAGGCTTCTCCCGTTTGGTGCCTGTCTCCGAGATTTCTGATCCTAAGAACGACTATAACCTGAATTTACCGCGCTACATTGATAGCGGTGACGAGGTAGATATACATGACCTTACCGCCCATTTGAAAGGCGGCATTCCTAAGCGGGATATAGATGAACTACAGCGCTATTGGGATGTATTTACGGCTACGCGGGAAGCACTCTTCAAACAAAATGGAAGTCCGGATTATCTCATTGCCCGCGTAAAAAGTGACCAAGTCAAATCCACTATACTGGACTCAGCTGAATATCAGGCATACGCCAAAAAGGCAGAAGCAACACTGACCGGTTGGAAAGATAAGTACGAGCCATATCTGAAAGCACTCGAACAAGGCTGTAAGCCAAAGGATGTGATCTGGGAAATTTCGGAGGACTTACTGTCTACGTTCTCAAACATCCCCTTGATTGATAAATACGACGTGTACCAGCATTTAATGAATTACTGGTCTGAGGTCATGCAGGATGATGTTTATCAAATCTCGGGTGAAGGCTGGAAAAACGCCGCGCAGATACGCCTGATTATTGATGAAAAAGACAAGGATAAAAAGGTTAAGGAAACACCGGATATTGTTGTCGGTTCCGGTAAGCAGGCGAAGAAGTTTAAAGTGGAACTCATTCCACCGGCGTTGATTGTGCAGCGCTATTACGCGGATGAAAAGCAAGCCATTGACGCGCTGGAAGCACAGCGTGAGGCCATTGCCCAAGAAATTGAGGGATTTACCGAAGAACACGGTGGCGAAGAAGGTCTGCTGGAAGATGCAAAGAATGACAAAGGCAAAATCACCAAAACCAGCCTCAAGGAGCGCATGAAAGAAATCAAGGGCGATGAAGACCTTGAGGATGAAATGGTCGTCCTAAAACAAGCGCAGAAATTGCTGGATCAAGAAAGTGCGCTGGCCTCGAAGATCAAGGCGCAGCAGCTTGAACTCGATAAAAAAACCGTATCGCATTACGCTAAGCTGGACGTTGATGAGATTAAGGAATTGGTTGTTATCGACAAGTGGTTTAACCGCCTTAGCGCTGATGTAGCGGCTGAGGTTGAACGTGTAACACAGGTTTTAGCGAACCGTGTAAAAGAGCTTGAAGAGCGCTATGCCCACCCCATGCCGGAACTGACCAAGCAGGTTTCAGATTATTCCGACCGCGTGGAAGAGCATTTGAAAAAGATGGGCCTAAAATGGTGAAATGGGGCTGGTGATGGCAGAGATGAAGGCAGGATATAAACAAACAGACATCGGCGTTATCCCAGAGGATTGGGATGTAAGTCCAATTAAAAAAATTGCCCCGCTACAGCGTGGTTTTGATCTACCAAAATCACAAATTAGGAGCGGCGTTATCCCAGTTGCATATTCAAACGGTGTTATGGCTTATCATAATCAAGCTATGGTAAAAGGGCCCGGAGTATATACTGGCAGATCCGGAACCATAGGAAGAGTTAATTATATTGACTCTGATTATTGGCCTCACAATACCTCACTTTGGGTTACTAACTTTTTTGGCAACTCCCCTAAGTATATTTATTATCTATATAATCACATCGATTTTTCTAGATTTAGCTCTGGCTCTGGTGTGCCTACTTTGAACAGAAATGATGCCCATGATTACCTGTGTGCACTCCCAAAACCAGAAGAGCAAAAGCAGATTGCTACGGTGCTGTCAGATGTGGACGGGCTGATTGAATCGCTTTCCCAGCTAATCGCCAAAAAGCGCGACATGAAAACCGCCGCCATGCAGCAGCTGCTTACAGGCAAAAAACGCCTACCGGGCTTTGATGGTGAGTGGAACAAAAGAACTCTTGGAGAGCTTGGTGATTGCATTATTGGGTTAACATACTCCCCTTCTCAAATAGATGAGTCAGGAACTCTCGTATTGCGCTCATCAAACATCCAAAATGAGGTTTTGAGATTCGATGATAATGTGCGGGTTGTAGCAAACATCCCTGAAAAGCTTATGGTTAGACAGAATGACATTTTGGTATGTGTCAGAAATGGCAGCAGAGCATTAATCGGAAAATGTGCCCTTATTAACCAAAGTGCGATTGGCATGACGTTCGGTGCTTTTATGTCTGTTTATCGGTCCGAATTTGGGTCGTTTATTTTCTACCAGTTCCAATCTGATGTGATTCAAGAACAAATTAATAAGAACCTCGGCGCGACAATTAATCAAATTACAAACAAAACAATGCGTTTATTTGAAATTGACTTTCCCGAAGATGAAAATGAGAGAAACGCCATCGTTTCAATACTCTCCGACATGGATAGCGAGATTGATGCCCTCGAACAGCGCCTCGCCAAAGCCCGCAGCCTCAAAACAGGCATGATGCAGGAACTTTTGACGGGCAAAACACGATTAAACACAGCAAAAACAGAGGGGGTAGCCGCATGAAAAAAGAGCTCATCACCACATTAACAGACAATTTTGAGCTACATGCCCAGCAGACCGAAAGTGGCATTGAATACTGGCTTGCCCGTGATCTGCAGCACCTGCTTGGCTATGACCAATGGAAAAATTTTGCTCAGGTTATCTCTAAAGCCAAAATCGCTTGCGAAGTCAGCGGCCATGAGGTTGCCGACCATTTTTCCGACGTCGGAAAAATGGTTGATCTTGGCTCGGGTGGGAAACGGGAAATCGACGATGTTATGCTTACCCGGTACGCCTGTTATCTTATTGCTCAAAACGGTGACCCACGCAAAGAACAGATTGCCTTTGCCCAAACCTATTTTGCTATGCAAACCCGCCGGGCAGAGCTGATTGAACAACGTATTCTGGAACAGGAGCGTCTTTCTGCTCGCAAAAAATTGACCCAAACAGAAAAAGAGCTTTCCGAAGTTATTTACGAGCAAACGGGACAAGACCGGAACTTTGGAATTATTCGCAGCAAAGGTGATCAGGCCTTGTTTGGCAAAAGCACCCAGCAAATGAAAGCGCAGTGGAAAGTGCCAGATACCAGACCTTTAGCAGATTTTGCACCAACTATTGTGCTGAAAGCGAAGGATTTTGCTACGGAGATTACGATTCATAACGCCCGTGAAAACAATATGAGCACCGAAGCACAGATATCCAACGAGCATGTAACCAACAACCAGGCCGTACGTCAGACGTTGATTGAGCGTGGTATCCGCCCAGAAGCTCTCCCACCCGCTGAAGACATTAAAAAACTTGAGCGTCGCATTGCCTCACAAGAAAAAAAGGCTCTGAACTCACCAGAGAGTCTGGAGGGTAATGATGACTAAGGTTGGCGCAAAAGAGCGGATCACGCAGAACCGTATTGTAAAGCTGTTTAAGGATCAGCTTGGTTATGATTACCTTGGTGACTGGAAAGACCGAGAAAACAACCAGAATATTGAAGTCGCTTACCTTAAGCCATTCTTGCAAAAACAGGGTTACAGCGACAAGCTGATTGAACGTGCGTTGCGTGAGTTAGATCAAGCTGCAGCATTGGGTGATGGTCGCAGCCTTTATGATGCGAACAAAGATGTTTACCGCCTTCTGCGCTACGGTGTGAAGGTTAAGGAAGGTGCTGGTGAGCTAACTCAAACTGTGTGGCTGGTTGATTGGAAAAACCGGGAAAACAACCATTTTGCCATTGCTGAAGAAATAACGGTAAAAGGAAATAACACCAAACGCCCGGATGTGGTGTTGTATCTCAATGGTATCGCCATTGGTGTGATTGAGCTTAAGCGTTCTATTATTGGATTGACTGAAGGCATCCGACAAAACCTGCTCAATCAGCGAAAAGATTTCATCCGTCCGTTCTTCACCACCATGCAACTGGTCATGGCTGGTAATGATACGCAAGGCTTGCGTTATGGAACCATTGAAACCAGCGAGAAGTATTACCTAGAGTGGAAAGAAGATGGCGGTATTGGCAATTATAAGCTGGATCGACATCTTTCATTAATCTGTGAAAAGCATCGCCTGCTTGAGCTCATCCACGACTTTATTGTTTTTGATGCTGGGGTAAAGAAAACCTGCCGACAAAACCAATATTTCGGTATTCAGGCAGCCCAAGATTATATTCAACGCCGCCAAGGCGGTATTATTTGGCACACACAGGGATCAGGCAAAAGCCTGACCATGGTGTGGCTTACCAAGTGGATACGGGAGAATGTAAAAGACTCTCGTGTTTTGATTATTACCGACCGAACGGAACTGGATGAGCAAATTGAAAAGGTCTTCCACGGTGTTGATGAGGATATTTACCGCACCACCAGTGGTGCCGACCTTGTGCACACGCTAAATGGTACCGACCAATGGCTCATGTGCTCACTTGTCCATAAGTTTGGCGGATCCAATAATGATGAATTGTCCGATGAAGATGTCGATAAATTCATGGCTGAGATTCAGAAGAACATGATGTCTAACTTTGAAGCCAAGGGAGATATCTATGTGTTTGTGGATGAGTGCCACCGCACGCAATCTGGTAAACTACACACAGCCATGAAGAAAATATTGCCTAACGCTCTTTTCATTGGTTTTACGGGCACCCCTCTTCTCAAAGACGATAAACAGACCAGCCTTGAGGTCTTTGGCCCTTACATTCACACCTACAAATTTGACGAAGCGGTTAAAGACGGCGTGGTTTTGGATTTGCGCTATGAAGCGCGAGATGTTGATCAGAACATTACCTCGCAAGAAAAGATTGATATGTGGTTTGAGGCTAAGACAAAAGGTCTCAACGATTTCGCCCGGGCACAATTAAAGAAAAAATGGGGAACCATGCAAAAGGTTCTCAGCTCCCAATCACGCTTAGAAAAAATTGTAAGCGACATTCTGCTAGATATGGAAACAAGGGATCGCCTTGCTGATGGTAGGGGTAACGCTATTCTGGTATCTGGTAGCATTTATCAAGCCTGCAAGTTCTATGAGCTGTTCGATAAAACAGACCTCTCCGGGAAATGTGCCATTGTCACTTCCTATAAACCATCACCGCAGGGAATCAAAGATGAAGAAAGCGGTGAAGGATATACAGAAAAGCTCCACCAGTATGATATCTACCGCAAGATGCTTAGTGACTTCTTCGATGAGCCTGCAGATCAGGCTGTTAACCGTGCAGAAGAGTTTGAGCAAAAGGTAAAAGAGAAGTTTATTAAAGAGCCCGGCCAAATGCGCCTGTTGATAGTTGTTGATAAACTTCTTACCGGTTTTGATGCGCCGTCAGCCACTTATCTCTATATTGACAAAACGATGCAGGATCATGGCCTTTTCCAAGCTATTTGCCGTGTTAACCGGTTGGATGGGGAAGATAAAGAGTATGGTTATATTATTGACTATAAGGATCTCTTTAATAGCCTAGAAAACTCCATACAAGACTACACCTCTGGTGCATTTGACAAATACGATAAAGAGGATGTTGCAGGGTTACTGGAAGACCGTCTTGCTAAAGGGAGAGAGCGTTTAGAGGAAACGCGTGAGACTGTTAAAGCCCTATGTGAGAATGTAGATGCCCCCAAAGATACACCGGCATATATCCGTTACTTCTGCGCTGATGATACGTCTGACCAAGCTGCTTTAAAAGAAAATGAAGCACGCCGAGTGGCGCTATACAAAGAAACAGGATCCTTTATCAGGGCATATGCAGCCCTGGCCAATGAAATGGTTGAAGCTGGTTATTCTGCTCAAGAGGTCGCACAAATCAGAGAAGAAGTTGAACATTTTGAGAAAGTTCGTACGGAAGTAAAAATGGCCAGTGGCGATTATATCGATATGAAGGTTTACGAGCCTTCAATGCGCCATCTGATTGATTCCTATATTCGTGCTGAAGAAAGCCAGAAGGTATCTGCCTTTGATGATCTTAGCTTGATCCAATTGATTGTAGAGCGTGGTGAAGAGGCGATCAAAGAGTTACCTGAAGGCATTCGTAATAATGAGGAAGCTGTTGCAGAGACCATCGAAAATAATATCCGAAAAGTTATTATTGATGAGCAACCAGTTAACCCTAAATACTATGAAAAAATGTCAGATTTACTTGATGCTCTGATTAAAGAAAGAAAACAACAGGCATTAAAATATAAGGATTATCTCAAAAAAATTATTGAGCTGTCTGGCCAGGTATGCCGCCCAGAAAATAATAAAAATTATCCGAAAACTATCAATAATGCCGGTAAAAGAGCTTTGTTTGACAATCTTGGGCAAAATGAAGAATTGGCATTAAAGGTAGACAGTGCTGTTAGAACTACCAAAAAAGATGGCTTCCGTGGAAATAGATTCAAAGAACGCGAGATAGAGATTGCTATTCGTGCTGTTCTGAGCGGTACTGAATTTGATGAAAAACAAATTCTAGAACTGGTTAAAAGCCCTAAAAATGGATACTAATATACAACAAATAGAGGTTCATGGTTTACCTGTGAAGGTAATTAGAAAAAATATCAAGAACCTCCACTTGGCAGTTTATCCGCCAGATGGGTGGGTACGAATTGCCGTACCAGAAATCATTGATGATGAAGCTGTTAGATTGGCTGTGGTTTCTAAATTTGCTTGGATAAAGAAACAGCAGAAATCATTTCAGGAACAGCCAAGGCAAAGCGTTAGAGAGCTTATAACAGGTGAAAGCCATTATTTCCTTGGCAAACGTTATCTATTAGATGTTGTTCAAACTGATACAAAACCATCAGTTTTCCTGAGGAATAAAAAGGTTTTAGTTTTACAAGTAAATGAAGATACAGGTATCGAGGAAAGAGAGCAGTTGTTAGCTTCCTGGTATCGTAAAGAAATGAAGAAACTACTACCGGGCATCATCAGAAAATGGGAAGTAAAATCAGGCCTTAAGGTAAAGGCCTTCGGTATAAAAAGAATGAAGACCAAATGGGGCAGTTGTAATCCAGAGCAAAAACGCATTTGGCTCAATCTTGAACTCATAAAAAAACCGATGAACTGTCTGGAATATATCGTGGTTCATGAGATGGTGCATTTTCTTGAACGGCAGCATAACAACAACTTTATTAAGCACATGGATCGCATCATGCCTCAGTGGCGGACATTCAAAACAGACTTAACCCGCTCCCCATTAGTGCATGAAGATTGGGAGTATTAAATTGCGCTATCAAATGGGATTTTATGCGAGATATAATAATGAGAACTGTTAATTAATGACTACAGTCAAGAAACATATCCTAAATGTTGATCAAGCAATCTGCCAGAATATTGAAACACTTGCTGGTCAACGAGGGTTGCTTTCTCAGAATCTTCTCGCGCAGCTTCGAAATTTGGTTGAAGGAGTAGCCGTCTTTCTCCATACAAACCCTTCTGATGTTGAGTTTCATTACAATTCAGTAGAACCAGGGCTTATCTATGTCAAAAGCAAAGGAAAGCTAAACTTTCTCGGCAAATTCCACAAACTGATTCAGAAAAGTGCATCTCACTATACATTAGACGGGGATACCTCCGAGCGATTGATGCTAAAATACTATGAATATCTCTATCGTACTCGTAGTTTGCTTAAAGACAGTTACAGTCTCTCTATTCTTAATAATCTGGAGAAATTTCCAGTTGACCTGGACCCATCGCTAAAGGAATACCACGAAAAAATTGCTGCGAGAATTGAATCATCTCGCGCTACTTACTCACCGGCCAATAGTGTAAATGGGCGTTATTATATCCATAAAACCCGGCCATTTTTCCTATCCGGTCGTGTGTATTATGAGGTCACTTTCTACCCTGCGATTAATAAAATTAATAAATTTGACCGGATTATAGCTTTTACAGACATAGACATCAGTGACAAATACGCTGCAATGTTAACTCTGCAACGTGATTCAATCGATGTACTTGGGCAAACAATGCCAATCATGGTTATTCGCCAGTGGGAAGTCTCAATAAGACCATGCGAATTTAATAATTTTGCGCGATTGCTTGGTGTAGAAATACAAACTAATTCCAAATCTAAAGAATATACTTACCTTATGCACAGGCTCACTGTTGGTACGGGGAGCTTGTTAGACTTGATGGAGTTAACTGACGAACAGTACACAAAGGTCAGGGAGGATGCTACTTCTGGAAAAGCTGCGCCTAAAATATTCCCGGTACTTGATAAAGCTAGGAACATCATAAAATCCAACAAGCCTGGGCATAATGTTTTCCGATATCTTATGCTAAGAATGCATAACCAAATTATAAAGGCACAGTACCACCCAGATGAGTGGGGGCGTCGTTCAGGAGCCATGCTTAAATTCAAGTGCATCCCATTTGATACTATGCCCTTATACTTTTCATTACCTGAACATAATCCTAGATATTGGGATCTTGTTGAAAGTCTAGATATAACTAACCGTAGTGATGAATTGCTTGCCCGCCGCATTAAAAATAATGTTGAGCATAATGGGATTCTCTATACGCCTTTGTCCGAGCTTGAGGGGAATGACGATATTAAAACTTTAGCTACCCGCTATAATAATAAGCTCTACCACAAGCACAAAGGGCAGTGTCAAATTCTTCTTGATAAGGATCACGCTTTCATATCTGGGTATGAAAACGACACCGTATCTATCATTCAGAAACTTCAAGAATATGCATCATCTGGAATTTCTGGTTATACCCAGTCAGTCGAACGCTGGTTAGAAGATGGCTCTCATAAGATTGATGACCCAGTAAAAGAAACTGCGCTC
>MDTD01091828.1_pt1 | contig 13227 bp, 6 predicted proteins | sample 811221 | NCBI WGS metagenome assembly MDTD01 (sample SAMN05326646, study PRJNA326480) | marine metagenome | isolation source: seawater | place: Pacific Ocean: South West | collected 2011
AGAATTTGACCATTGATATTGATAAGGAGCTAGTCCTCCTAAAACACTAATATCGATACTTCCATCATTTCCTGAGTTACAACTTGTATTTGTTTGAATGTAGCTAACAATAGGTGAAACAGGTTCTGTAATATTAATAGTTGCGTATTTTGTACAAAGATTTGCATCCGTAACTGTAATAATATAGTTCCCTGCCGATAAACTACTGATATCTTCAGTTGATTGTCCAGTATTCCAATTAAAAGTGTATGGAGAAGTTCCTCCAGTTGTAGTAATATCGATACTTCCATCAGTGGCTCCACAAGTACTAACATTGTTTTGAGAAGATGAAATAATAATATCTTGTGGCTCATTTATAAATACAGAGTCTGAAAAAGTACATCCATTATTATCTATGATAGTATAATTATAATTTCCTGTAGAAAGATTTAATGGATTATTGCCCCCCCAATCTTCATTATAATTAGGTATTCCGCCTGAAATTACTAAAGAAACATTTCCATCAGAATATCCAAAACAACTAGCATCATTTACAATCTCTATTGTAGAGATAGGAGATGGCTCTGTAAGAATAACAGAGTTAGTGTAACTACAATTATTAGAATCAGTAATAGTGTAGTTATATGTTCCCGCAGAAAGAATGTTTGGAGTTGTAAAGCTACTGACTCCACCTGTTAATGTTTGAGATAGGCCAGCGGTATTAATGGTATAATCTGTAATTCCTCCAGATATATTAAAATTAATACTTCCATCATTTAACCCGTTACAACTTACATTTGTAATGTTTTCAGAAACTGTAATTGAAGAAGGCTCTGATATAGAAAAAAATCCAGAATTCACACATCCATTATCATCAAAAACATCTACAGAATACATTCCAGCAGCTAGATTGTAGATACTGTCAGTAGTTAGCCCATTAGACCATAAATATGTTGCATTTACAGAAGCAGCTGTAACTACTATGGAATAATCTTCAGTAGATCCAAACCATGGTTCTGTCCAAAATGGTGTCCATATTCCTACATCGCAAGGACTAATTAAAGATATATCTTGGGTGCTTATATATTGAGAAACTACTCTCATTCTTGTAGCTCCTGCTACCCCAGAATATGGTACGGTAATCGGGATGGAAGCACTTGAATTTACTCCATATGGAATGCTACCAACTTCTTCACCAGGGTCGTTAAAATCACCATCTATATTCCAATCTATAAATACTTTTCCACCAGAAGAATAGTTTAGATTACTACAATCTCCTAATGTAATATCAATAGTATAGGACTGACCTTCAGTAATGTCTGCATACATAGTGCTTGTGTAGTCCTCATATTGATCACATATACCAGTAGTATTATTATCAATATTATAATTATCTCCAAAAAGTTTTACCTCATCAATATTTGAATAAGAAGAAGAGCCTGGTTCAGAATTACAATATGTTAAATTAGAAACATTACCTGGAGGAGTAGAACTTCCTTGAACTTTTACAACAGCTGTACCATCATTACTACCATTACAACTAGCATCTGTAGTTATAACATTAAAGGAAAATGTGTTTGGTTCGTAAATTATAACACTATCTGTGAAACTACAACCATTAATATCAGTAACAGTATAAGTGTAACTTCCAGCTGGAAGTGATGTTGGATTATAAGTTCCCCAATCTTCAATATAAGGAGATGTTCCAGAACTTATATTTAGATTAGCTGTTCCATCTGTAAATCCATTACAAGTTGCATTTGTTGTTGTTGCAGTTGCAAAAGGAGAAGGATCAACCAATATATTTTGTGTTGTAGAATTAGAACATCCATTTAGATCCGTATAATTATAAGTTATTGTGTTTGTTCCAATATTTAAAACAGATGGAGTAAAAGTACTAGAATTAGATCCATTAACTAAATAATTTCCTCCAATAGGTGTCGCTGTATTTAATGTAATAGGAGATGCATTATCACATACACTTGAAAAAGGGGGGAAATTTATTGAAGGAGAAGTATTTACATTTACCGAAAGGTATGAAGTATCATCAGGACATGCAGTTGAGGTTCCTGATACAATATAAGCATAAGTTCCTGATGGATTAATAGAAGGGTCAAAATTGTTTCCGAAATTAATCCAATTTGCATCATACCATGTTCCTCCATTGTCTGGATTACCAAGCAATTGATTTTGCATATTAAATAATGCATCAGAATCACATACATTAATTGTATTGTCATCTCCTGCGTCTCCTCCTAAAATACAACAGTTTGTTGTTGCATTTCCACCAGTCTGAGAAAAGTTAATATTACATGGGTTCTCAGAATAGTTTGTTATAAGTAAAACATAATAGTCTCCAGTTTGTGCTCCATTAATTTGACATGTTTCAGTTGACCATGGTGCATAACTGCAATCTTCAATGTTTGCTGCAGTTAAATTATTACACATAGTATTAGGATTTGTAAATGGTCCCCAACAAATAAAGTCAATGTCATTAGATGGAGTAGAAGAAAGAGTAATTGTCATGTTTCCTGGCTGATCAATCTCGCAAAAATAAAACGCAGGAGCTGGTTGCGACCATAAGCATCCGTAATTGGCTCCAGGGGGAGCGGATCCACTTGTTGATGCTGGAAAAGTATATGTGCTGCCAGTACAAAATGGTAGAGCGTTATTACATGTAGCAGATTGTCCAAAAATAAGATTTGAACAAAAAACAAATAATAATATTGATAGTGGTTTTTTCATTTTACCTTATAAGCAAAAAGTTGCCTTGGTAAACTCTCTCTTTTCCATGTAAATCTACAATATATATAGCGTAGGCATATTTCCCAGATATTGCATATTCATCTCCATTTGCGATATATCCATCCCATCCTTCTTCAGTATTTTGTGTATGGAATATTTTTTGACCCTGTCTACTGTAAATATAAAAATCATATTTAGATACTCCATCCACATATGGCATAAATACATCATTAATCAAATCTCTGTTAGGAGTGAATGCATTTGGAATATAGAATATAAAAGCTTTATCAATTACTATTTTCTTTACTTCAGTACTTGAACAACCTTTATTAGACTCAACATATAACTCTACAAAGTAAGTCCCACTGTCTAAGTCTGAAAATCTGTGAGTAATTTCTCCAAAATTAGTTGGAGCAGTTGTATTATCATCAAAATCCCATACACCTAAAGTATGGTCAGTAGAATTGTCTATAAAATTAATCAAAGGATTTGTTACATCTGCAGGTTGAGGATAAGCTTCAAAACTAGCAACTGGCACTGGATTTATAATTACATCAGCACTTCCTGTTATATCTTTTCCAATACAACCTTTACTATCTATTATGTTTGTAACTGAATATGTTCCTGCTTCATTAGTTGATATTACATGTTGATAACCAACATTTGAAACAATTTTTTCAGAAATACCTACAGTGTATTCAAAGTTAAATGTTGGTGTCCCTTCAGAAGTGTTAAATATCACATCTACTGTTGTTCCATCATCACAAACTTCTCCACCTCCAGACACAACAACTACTGGTAACTGGTTTACAGTTATTGTTGTAGCATCTGTAATAGAATTAGAGCAATTATTAGCGTCGGTAATATTTGTAAAATTGTATATTGAATTAATAGAAGGGCTAACAGAAATAGAATCTAATGAATTGCTTAATGGAAATGGAGTTGCTGATATGCCATTAATTTCATAAGATATTGTCCATGGGGATAACCCTGCTTTAAAGTCAAAATAAATTTGAGTTATTTCTTCATTACAAATTTCAGTTGTACCAGTGACATCTACTACTGGAAGTTCATGAACAACTAAAGTTTTACTTTCATTTAATGTTTGAGTACATCCATTTGCATCCGTTACAGATGTAAGAGTATAGTTTGTAGTGTTATTAGGGGAAACTGTATAAGGGGCTCCGCCAATTAGTCCAGTAGCATCTATGTTTAAAGTATTATTCGTACTTCCTTCCAAAATATTCAGGTTGAAAGGAGCAAGACCTGCTAATACAGGAAAAGAAAATTCTGAGTTGTCTCCAAAACAGATAGGATTGTTTCCGCTTATTGTTAAATCTAAATCTGGTAGTTCTCTTACTAAGATATCTTCTGTAGTAATAACATTTCCAATACAGCCTTCTACATCTACAATATTAACAATAGCGACAGTATTATTACCTACCATTGGATCAGGAGATAGTACTTGGTTTTGAGTACCTAAAGTATTAAAGCTTAATGAAGGAACTTGAATAGTTCCATTAATAGTATAGTTTACAGTAAAAGGAGCTGTCCCGGCAAGAAAATCAAACTCTAATGTCGCTGGATCTTTGTAACAAATTACAGGAGTAGTAGTAGTAAATGTCGCAGATGGGTTAGGGTTATATATAATCTGAATATCATTAGGGATATTTGGAGCTGCTTCATTATTAACATCTATAATACTAACAATACTAAAAGTATTGATTCCAAAACTTAAGTTTGTGTTTGGAATCACTACAGAAGTAATTCCAGTAGAGTTCAAGACCTCAGTATAAGGAATTCCATTAATTGTATAATCAACTGTTACAGGAACAACACCTTGAGTCATATCAAATTCAATAGTTGCAACATCACCTTCACATATCTCGGGAGTTAAAGTAGAAAATGGATTGATAATAGGGTAAGGTATCACACCAACAGGAACTGTTCCTGAATAAGAAGTTGTGCATCCATTTCCATCTGTTATCAAACTTATAGAATAGGTAGTTGTAGGAATTACATTGGGCATCATGTTTATTGATCCTGTCATCCCAGTAGCTATAAAAATACTACCAGTATTTACAGGAATATCATCATCCAAAATGTCAATAGTAAAAGGAGCTGTTCCAACTAACATACTAACATCAATTCCAATATTATATCCCTGTGTTGTAGATGGGGCAGTAGACGTAAATGAAGCAACTACTGGTTCTGGATTTATAACTAAGTCTATATCGATGTTTTCATTACTACAAGGGGGAATTCCATTAACTTGATAGGTGAAAGTTATTGTACCTACACCATAAGTATTAGGGTTAATATTAGTTGGTACAGGAACTCCACTTTCATACCATGTGCCAGGATCAGGATTTCCTCCCAATAAATTATCTAAATTATATAAATTTCCAATTCCATAATTGTTTATACAAATGCTTTGAGGGTTTGCGGTTCCTAAATTTGGAGCAGTAATAATATTTACTGGTACAATTGTTTGTGCGTCAGGACAAGCGGCAGATGCAACAACATAAGTATAATTGCCTGAAGCCATAGCAGTATTGAAATTAAATGAAGAACCTGGAGGCTGTTGGAACCCTCCAGCATCTAACCAGTATCCATTTAAATCTTGGCCAACTATCTGAGTAGACAAATCATAAATTGTTAAATCATCTGAACAAACTGTTAGAGGGGAAAGTAAAACTCCTGCATTTGGAGGGGTTAAAATATTTATAATAGAATTTTGTCCGGATACAGTTGAAGAACAGAAATTGTCAGATATATTTGTTACCGTATAAGTTACAATCCCTGTACTTGAAGGAGTAATTGTTACAGGTAGTCCTGTAACAATGTCATTTCCATTCGCATCTACAACTACATTAAATGATGGGTTCACATTATCAGTTAGTGTAATAGTAAATGGAGCTGTACCTGTAGGACTGAAGTTTAAATCTAAACTTTCACCTAAACAGATTTGACTAATAGTACTAAAGGTAACAGAAGGAATATCATTTACAACTACGGTAATATCTTCATAGTCTGAAGGGCAATTTGCAGTAGCTACAATTGTACTTCTTAGTATGTAGGTACCTGAGGTAATTGGTGTAAAATTGTTAGAAATGCTATTTCCTGGAACTCCAGATGTAATATCTGTCCAAACCGGTGTATTTGGTATCGGATTTGTAATAAATTGTGTATTTAAATCAAGTGTTTGACCTAAACACATATTTACATTAAATGGAGGTAATTGGCCTGCATTTGGAGGAGTTTCTAAATTAATTGTAATAGTTGAAACATCATTTAAACAAGGTGAGTTACTTGTGGTGTAAATATAATTTCCAGCTGGAGATGAACCTGGATCAAACATGTAATTCAGACCAACAAATGGAATGTTTACAGGGGCAGGGCTAGTTCCAGAGTAAGTCCACGTTCCTCCTAAATCAGGTGAATTAGATAAAAATGTTGAAATGTCTGTTATTGCATCAACTGTACAAAAGGATATAGGAGTTAAAGGCGCTGTTCCAGAGTTTGGTTGTGTGGCAAATGTTACATTCTGACTAGAATTTGTAATAGGAATTTCACAATTATTTGGATCAGCTGCGTCAAATAGGGATGTAATGTTAAATGTTACTGAAGGAACGGCAGCTGTAATTGTAGGACATAAACTAATTGGATTTCCAGTAGCGACATTATTTCCATTATTGTCAATAGTAAATATATTAGATGAAGAACCATTTGCGTCTATCATCTCAATAGTAATGTTATAATTCCCCACTCCAGATGTTGATGTAAAGTTTAAATCAATACAGTCTCCTTCACATGCAGGATTTGGTGTGATTGTAGAAAAATCCCAACTACCACCCGATCCTGTAACGTTTACAATTCCAGTAGCGATACATCCAGGATTATTAACATCAGTTGCTGTAACAAGATAGTCTTGTGTCGTAGCAGTTGTTACAGTTGTATTTTGACTATTAGGATTTCCTATTCCTGCAGTAGAACCATTTGAAGCAACTTCCCATGTATAAGTATAAGGATTTGTTGTAGGGCAACTTGCAGTTATAGGTCCAAAATTTGTTGGTACAACAGAAAATCCATTTGACGGGAGAATGCCTGAGGGAACTGGCCAAAATGGTGAAGATGGGGAGGTTGTTAGTCCCATAGCGGAAATAATGTTACCAGCTCCATTTGTTATTAAATTCCCTTGATTATCTACAACAAAGTAAGCACATTCAGCAGGGCTTGGTCCTCCAGTCATAAAATTGACCTCTAGTTGATCTCCACTAGTAATAGGGATATTGTATATATCAGGTCCATAGCCATTATTTAAAGTATATGTACCTATAGATGCACCATTAATCAAAACATCAATTCTGTTATCAATAGAAGTTGGAGTTTGAGGAACAGTAATCCATCCGTTACCTCCATTGTCATATAGATAGATACTGTAATTACATGAATTAAAGTTAACTTCAGCTGTTAAATCTGTAGCAGCTGGACAAGGATTTAAAGGGTTTGGAACGATAGTGGGTACAACAACTGGAGGAGCGACATCTAAAACAACTGTGGTGCTACAAGTTGTTACACCATCAGAATATGTCAACGTGTAGTTTGTTAGTGCTGTAGGGCTTACTGTAAGATTTTGTGTAGTTTGACCTCCTGGAGACCATGTGAAAGATGCTCCACCAGGTCCTGCTGGTACTATGTTTACATTATCTAGTCCCCAAAAGTCCCATGATGCTGACGTTGGACTAGGCTGAAACCATCTAAATTGAGTGTTTGCACTCCAGGCGACCGCAGGAATAGGGATAGAATATTGTGCCCATGTATTGTATTGAGGAGCTAAAGGGTTTCCATTCCCTGGGGGAATAAAGTACGCTTCGTTTGTGTATGGCATTGGATTACTACTAAATGGTGCTTGATTAGCTGGCAAGTCTTGCCACCCTGCTCCGACGTTATACTGAAGAAAAATACCCTCATTAACTTGGTCAGGACCATCACATGAACCTCCTTGTCCCTCCATTTTAAATTCGAAGAATATAGTTCCCCCAGCAGGCACCGGCATTTGTATAGTTCGAGCTACTCTAGGTACCATTGACCCTTGTGGGAACCATAAAAAATCACCTCCAGTGGTAGATCCTGAACACGAACTAGTAGTAGTGGGTGATCCTGTACAGTTTGAGTTAGTTGTGCCTCCAGTACTAACGTTTGCCCACAAAGAACTGGGATTAGTTGGATTTGTCCAACTGTTAAAATCATCTGAATAAGTTGAGGTTATATATCCTTCTCCTAATAATGTGGCAGATTCTCCACAAGTAATTAAAGGAGGTGCCTCTACGCATACAACACATTGTGATTTCGATGTGTTGAGGAATGAAAAGAAAATTATAAATATTAAAAGGCTTTTATAGTAGAATTTATTCATTTTCAGTAATAATATTTGTTAATTCAAATTTTGTAAGTGTTGGGTATCTTTCTTGAGTTGTATTGTGTACAAATCCTGAAAATATAGTATATTCTTTGTTGTTATTTTCACAGTCAGATATTTTTGTTTCGTTCGAAAGTAAACTAATATTTGTACGAATTTCTTCTGAATTTTGTTCTAAGTTTACTTCCTTATTGTTGTTCCAAATTTTGATAGAATACGATAAGTTAACATTTTCATTTGTAAGATTAGTAAATCTGAAAACAACTAACTCTTGACTCGCCGTAGAACTGAAATCGCAAATTTGATATGAAAATTCTATTTTAACAGTATCATTTATAAAATGTTCTTCCCAATTGTTTGCTTGAGAAAGTAAGTTGTTTGAGGTCAAGAAAATAACGCAGAAAGAAATTATTTTGAGTAAAGATTTTTTCATATGTTTTTCATTTCAATTTATGATAGCTACAAATATAATGAAAATAATATAATTTTTACTAGTAATAACTATCTGATAAAGAATAGTTTGTAAAAGAAGAATGAAAAAAATTAAAATAAATAATTAATTCTGACGAATTTCATCTTTAGAAGTTGAGATAGGAGATTCAAATATTTTTTTATCATTTTCTATCTTATAATTTGATATGATATAGATCAATAAATTGGTTAAAAACAAACTTATAATCACTACTTTTTTTACCTGAATTTTAAGGATATATTTTGTAGAAATAATAGTTGTTAAGGATAATATCAGCAAGAAGGATACTAATATCCATATTTTAAGAGTAAATAAATTTATAATTTTATCAAACCATTTGTCGTAAAAAATTTGAGGTAAGTCTTTGTGATTTATTTTTGAGTTAATCTGTTGTATTCTATCTTTTGATAGAGTTTGGTTTGGATTTAATACTAAGCTTTTCTGAAAATTTAATTTACTTTTTTTGTAATCTCTTATTTGATAATAACAAACTCCTAAATTATAGTATAATTCGGGACTTTCTAAATTATCATCTATTATTTTGTAGTATTCTGATATCGCTAACTCAAACTCATGAATTTGATAAAGAGAATCTGCAGATTGAAATACCTTTTCAGTAGAATAGGAGAAAGAAGAATAAATGAAAAGTGTTATAAGTATTGTTTTTTTCACTTTTTCTTAAGATTTGATTCAACTTCAATTATAATTTCTTTGGCTTTATTTAGGGTTTCTTGCATTTGTTTATATTGGTTGTTTTTTGGTGCGTATCTTGCGAATTCACAATCTTTTAATAGGTTTATAAAATTATCTTTTAATATTTTATCTATCGATTTTTCTGTAAAATAGTAATCTATATTTTCTTTGGATAAATTTGCAGAGGAAATGTTGAATTTGTCCGCAAAATACCCCCATAGTGATTTTTCAATTTCTTCGAAAAATGCATTAAAATTGTTGTTTTTTATGCATTTTTGAGCATTTTTTAGTCTTTTTATCGCTATTTTGGTGGATTTACGTTTTCTAAGCTCGGTGGTATTTATAACTCTTCTGCTTAAAATAAATTTGATAGTCATTAGTGAAAAAAGTGATAAAATTATAACTAAAAATAGTTTGGAATAATATTTATATAAGTTATTTCTTAAACTAATTTTACTGTATTCAGAATTTGGAATTAAATCTAATTTATTATTGGAAATTATTGAGGTGTCAGAATCAAAATATTTTTTTCCTTGTTCTATATTAACTTGAATAGCCTTAGTATACAGTTCTTCATATTTTTCAGAATCGGGATTAAAAAAACTAAATGAAATACTAGGTATAGTGAATCTTCCTTTCTCCCTAGCAATTAATACATATTCAAATATTTTACTTCCTCCAGTATTATAATTTCCAACATATGTTTTGTCTGTAATAGTAGGATCAAAAACTTCAAATGTATTAGGAAAATTAATTTCAAATGGTTCTAACATATTTATATTTCCTTTCCCTCTAAAAATAACTTTAAAATTTATTGCTTCAGATGTTTTTAACTTAGTTCTATTAATTTCTGTTTCTATATTAAATTTTTTACTGACTATACCATAAAAGTTTTTAGGTGATGGTTTAGGGAGATCTTTTACTTTAATTCTTTTTTCTTTAGTTTTTATGTTTCTTGTATTTAAAACGGTTTCGTATTGAGGACCAAAGAATGGGTGGTTTTGTATCAATCTTCCTTTTGTAGGGATATCAACTTCTACATTATTTGGAGGTATAATTAATAAACCAGATTTTTGAGAGGTCAACACTGAATGTCGAAATTTAATGCTAGTATAGTTTATACCATCTATAATCTTTCTCTTTCGCTCATTTGTATTTATTTTTACTTCATCCTCCCAAAAACCATCATATGTAATAGGCTGTATGTTTGTATTCTGAATATTTACACCATTTTTTATATAAATTTCAGAGATAGAAGAAATTTGTTCTCCAACATATATTTCAGATTTATTTGTTCGTAAATTGATAAAAACATCTGATTTATCTGTGTTTTTAATATTATGATTTTCTTGTTCTTTTCTCTCTTCTTTTAAAATTCTTTTAACTTCATCACATTCATTTTTGTTAAAACAATTTGATACAATTTCACAATCAATTTCTATGTAATTATTTATTAAACATTTTTGACTTTCTTGACCGTTATCATTTGATTTAATTATAGTAAATGAAATCCTTTGTCCATCAATTTGTTTATAGTAGGTATTAGAAGATGTACTAGAAAAATTAACTTGTGAGAAAGATAAAAATTTGCTAAAGCAGAATAATATTAAAAACCAATTTTTCAACTTACCAATCTTTTAATAATTTTCCATTTCCACTCCCTTTTTTCTTTTGCATATCTTCTTGAACTTCTTTTTCTTCTCTTTCTAAAGCATTAAGTATTTGTTCTATTTCTTCTTTACTGAGATCTTCTTTCTTTTTTTCTTCCTGTTTCTCTTCTTTTTTTTCTTTTTCCTGTTCCTGTTTTTCTTCCTGTTTCTCTTCTTTCTTTTCTTGTTCCTGTTTTTCTTCCTGTTTCTCTTCTTTCTTTTCTTGTTCCTGTTTATTTTTGATAGACTGAGCTAGAGCAAGGTTATGTTTTGTTTTCATGTTTTCAGGAACTAATCTTAACGAATTTTTATAGGATTCTATGCATTTGTCAATTTTACCAGATAGTAGTTGAGCATTTCCAGTGTTATAATAACTCTCAGCTTTTTCGTTTTTATTTTCACTTAACTCAACACAGTTTTTGTAAAATTGTTCAGCCTCCTCAAGTTTTATTTTAGATGTTGTATCTTGTTTCTGAATTAAAGATACAGCTTGTTTAAATAATGAGTGTCCAGTATTTAAATTTCCTTTAAAATAAGTGTTATCTTTTTCTAGTGCTTTTTTGTAGTAATATTCTGCATTATCAAATTCTTCATTCTGATAATGTTCATTTCCTTGATTTAATAACTCAATTTTGTTCTGAGAAAATGTAGTGACACAACTAAAAACTATATATATGATTAATATTTTTTTCATAAGGAAAAAATGTTTTCAAAAGGGTTGTTTTTTCGTTCTATAGTGCAAATATTTAAAATAAAAAAGAATAATGATAGAGATAAAAATAGAGGAAACCTATCTTTATAATCAGTAAAAATTAAATCACTTATTTCTTTTTTTTCTAACTTATTAATTTCTTTAAACAATTTCTTAAGTCCTATATTGCTATTGTTTGCGTTTATATTTATTCCATTTGCAACATTAGCTAATTCAGATAAAAAGGCAAAATTTGGTTTTGTAACTATAGTATTTCCTTCTCTATCTTTCTTAAATCCTCTCTTATTTAATAATGGAATAGGTCCTCCATTTTCTTCTCCAACAGCAAGAGTATGAATGAATACTCCTTTTTCCTTTGCATTCTTAGCTTCAGTAAAAGCACCTTCTTCATGATCTTCTCCATCAGTGATAATAATAATTGATTTGTTAAATTCATTGTTAAAATCAAATGACTGAAGACTTCTGGTTATTGCTTTTGATAAATTAGTGCCTTGTGTTTTTATACTTTTAGTATTCACAGTTGATAAAAACATCTTAGCTGCAGAATAATCTGAGGTAATTGGAAGTTGAGTATAGGCCTCTCCAGCAAAAATTACTAATCCAATTTTATCACCTTCTAATTGATCTATCAAATCAGAAATCGCTTGTTTTGATCTAGATAATCTGTTTGGTTTTATGTCTTCACATAGCATTGAGCTAGATAAGTCAAGTGCAATGACCATCTCAATTCCTTCCCTTTTCACTTCTTCTAATTTTGTTCCAACTTTTGGGTTGCTTAGTCCAATAATTAAAAATAAAATACCAAGAACTTGAAAAGTATATTTTAATCTTTCTCTGATTAATGATTTATTTTTTATGATATTCTTTTCCAGGTTTCTACTGTAGAATTTTAATCTATTTTTCTTTTGCCATTTTTTATACCAAAATATTAACATTAATATAATTGGTATTAAAAATAATAGTAATAAATATTCTATGTGTCCAAATTTTATCATCTAACTTATTTTTCGGAAATAACTTATCTGTAACAAAAAAGACAATAAAAACAATACTAACGCAATCCATGAAAATAAATAGAACTCTTCATTCTTTGTATTGAACTTAATACTCTCTAATTCAGAAGTTTCTAGTTTGTTGATAGTATTATATATTTCTTTTAGGCTTACATTGTCGGTAGCTCTAAAATATTGACCTCCTGTTTTTTTTGCAATTTCAGTTAAACTTTGCTCATCTATTTTTACTTCTACAAAATCATAAATAAAATTTCCATTAAAATCTAAAGCTACTGGAGATTTTGCCATTCCTTTTGTTCCTACACCAATAGTATATACTTTTATTCCTACAGAATCTGAAGCTGCGATTTCTGCAGCAGTAAGTGGAGATATCTTTCCTTTAGTATTTTCTCCATCAGTAAGTAAAATAATAATTTTACTTTTTGTTTCAGAATCGATTAATCTGTTAATTGAATTCCCTAGTCCGTCACCAATTGCAGTTCCATCTTCAACCATACCATATTCTATATCTTGAAATAAGTTGATCAAGGAATTATGATCTG
>MDTD01198005.1_pt1 | contig 13227 bp, 13 predicted proteins | sample 811221 | NCBI WGS metagenome assembly MDTD01 (sample SAMN05326646, study PRJNA326480) | marine metagenome | isolation source: seawater | place: Pacific Ocean: South West | collected 2011
GAAGTGCCATACATGACTGAGGTTTATAATATATTAAAAAATAAAAGAAATGATTTGCCTGGCATAACACATGTTGATGGCACAGGCAGGCTCCAAACAGTAACAAAATTAAATAATCCAAGATTTTATAAACTTTTAAAAAAATTTTATGAAAAGACTAAAATACCAATAATACTTAATACATCATTTAATGAAAATGAACCGATTGTAGAGTCACCGGAGCAAGCAATTAATTGTTTTTTAAGAACAAATATGGATGTACTTGTTTTAGAGAATTGGATTGTATTAAGAAAATGAAAATTTCAATTATTACTGTTTGTTATAATTCTGATAAAACGATAGAAAAAACTATTAATTCAGTTTTAGACCAAGATTATAAAAACATTGAATATATTGTTATAGATGGTGGGTCTCAAGATAACACTTTAAATATTATTGATAACTATAAAAGTAAAATTTCTTATAAAGTTTCTGAAAAAGATGGTGGTATTTATGATGGAATTAATAAAGGAATAAAAAAAGCTACGGGTGATATAATTTGCTTGATACATGCTAATGATATTTTTGCTAACACAAATGTAATTTCAAAAGTTGTAAGTTCTTTTAAAAAAAACCCAGATTTTAAAATTATTTTAGCTGATTTAGCATTTAAAAAAGATTTGAATGATGAAAAAATATTGAGATATTATAGTGCTAAAAATTTCAAACCATGGATGTTAAAAATTGGTTATTCTCCACCACATTTGTCTGCTTTTTTTAGAAATGAAGTTTTTAGAAAAGTTGGTTTATATCAAACACATTTTAAAATAGCAGGTGATTTTGATTATTTTGTAAAATGTTTTTTGAAACATAAATTAAGATTTAATTATTTAGAGGAATGCTTGATATATATGAGCACAGGTGGAACTAGTGGTAAAAATATTTTTAGTTATTGGACTTCATCTAAAGAGATTAACCAATCATTAAAATCAAATAATATCTATTCAAATATATTTTTTACTTTTTTAAGATTTCCAATGAAATTAATTCAATTTATTACAAGAAAATGAATAAAGTAATTAACCTCTTCAATAAAGATATAATAAATTATTTATATATTTTATTACCCGTAGCATTAATTTCTGGACCTTTTTTACCAGACTTGTTTATTGTAATCATCTCTATATATTTTATCTCAAATATAAATCATTTTAAATCTGACTATATTTTTTCAAAAAAATTTTATTGGATATTTGTTCTTTTTTACTTAACGATATGTGCTTCATCATTAATTTCAGAATATAATTTATACTCTTTAAAACCATCAGTAACATATTTACGATTTGGATTATTTGCAATGGGATCATATTTCTTAATATCTAGAAACCATGAAATTATCTTAAAATTATCAAAAATTTTCTTGATTATATTATTAACTCTTTTCACTGACTCAATTTTTCAATTTTTATTTGGTTATAATTTGATTGGATTAATTCAAAGTGATGATTTTAGGGTAACTAGTTTCTTTGGCAAAGATGAAATACTTGGCAGTTACGTAGCTAGGTTATTTCCTTTTATCATTTCATTATTAATTTTTTCTAAAGAAGAATTTAATTTAAAGATTAATTCTTTTTTCTTTATTTTTATATTTTTATCCTCATCATTGATAACTGTATTAAGTGCAGAACGTACATCATTAGTATTATTAATTTTAAGTATAATTTTGATGTTTTTTACTTGTAGAAAAATAAGGAAATTAATTTTTTATAGTTTTGTAATAGTTTTAATTTCTTTAACAACAATTATATTTTCAAGTGAAAAAGTAAAGAAAAGGATGTTTGATCAAACAATTAACCAGTTAGGCCTCACTACAGATAGTGAAAGAGTTGTCATTTTTAGTAAGACCTATGAAGGTCACTATACTCTTGCATTAAAAATGTTAAAACAAAAACCAATTTTAGGTTATGGACCAAAATCATTTAGAAAATTTTGTTCAGAACCTGAAAATTATATTAATGAAGTTGCTTGTACCACCCATCCACATAATGTTTTAATGCAATTATTAGCTGAAACTGGGTTGATTGGTTTGATGTTTTATTTGTTTATCTATTTCTTTATATCGTTTAAATTAATAATTACAGCATTTAAAAGCTTTTTTAATAAAGATTATTATCAAAAAGATTATTTGACTTTGATCTACATTTTTTATTTTATCAATTTATTTCCGATTGCGCCATCAGGAAATTTCTTTAATAATTGGTTGTCAGCTATTTATTATTTACCATTAGGTTATATGTTATTCCTATATAATTATGAGCCAAAAATAAAATGATAATTTACTCTATAACTTTAATTGTATTAAATTTTTTTATACTATTTTTCTTCAAACAAATATCAACTAAATTCAAAATTGTGGATGCGGGTGATGGAGTACGTAAATTTCAAAAAAAACCAGTTCCATTATTAGGAGGTACACTAATATTATTAAATGTTTTATTAGTAATTATCTTGGATTACCTTTTAGATAAAAATCTTATTTTTGATAATTTTATTAATACAAATAGGGAGCTTTTTACGTTTATCATAGGAATGATTTCATTCTATTTTTTTGGCTTATTTGATGATAAATATAGATTATCAGCAAACTATAAACTTCTGATATCTGCTTTTTTTGTCTTATTATTCATTTTAATTGACAATAATTTAAATATTTTATCTTTAAAATTTTCATTTTTAAATCATATTATTGAACTGCAATCGTTTTCAATTTTTTTTACATTACTGTGTTTTCTTTTATTTATTAATGCTTTGAACATGTTTGACGGAATAAATTGTCAAGTAGGCTCATATTGTATTCTTATTTTTTCAATAATTTTCTATAAAAATATTCTTCCAGAGCTTTGTTTGACTTTAATTATATCATTATTATTTTTTTTAATTCTAAATTTTAAAAATAAAATTTTCTTAGGTGAGAGTGGAGTGCTCTTATTAGCATTTATAATTGGTTATATATTCATAAAATCAAGCAATATTCAAAATAATGTTTTTTTAGCTGATGAAATATTTATGATAATGGCTTTACCAGGAATTGATATGTTGAGATTATTTTTATTAAGAATTTATAATGGCAAACATCCATTTTCATCAGATACAAATCACATACACCATTTAATCTCAAAATACTACACAAATACAAAAACATTCATTATAATATTCATTTATATGCTGGTAACCACAATATTATATTTTTATATTGAGTTTAAATTAGAATATTTAATTGGTTATGTAATATTATATTCATTAATCGTATTATTATTAAAAAAAAAAATAAATATTAAACTTTGAAAAGATTTATAGATTTATTATTTAGTTTATTCTTATTTTTATTATTAATGTTTCCATTATTAATAGTTTGTTTCCTAATTAAATTAGATTCTAAGGGACCCGTCCTAAATATTAGTAAAAGAATTGGAAAAAATAAAAAAGTTTTTAAAATGTTTAAACTCAGAACAATGAATTTAGAAACACCAGTTATTAATTCAAACGATTTAAAAGATCCAAATATATATATTACAAAATTTGGGAAAAAATTAAGGAAATATAGCATTGATGAATTACCCCAAATTATCAATATAATATTGGGGGATATGTCACTTGTTGGCCCTAGGCCTGCTTTAGAAAATCAGTTAGATTTAATAAAAAAAAGAGATCTTCATAGCATACATACTCTAAAACCCGGCTTGACTGGTTTGGCTCAAATTAATGGTAGAGATAATTTAACTTTAGATAGAAAAGTTGAATTTGATAATTTGTATCTTATAAATCAATCATTTTTATTAGATGTTAAAATATTATTTAAGACTATAATTTTAGTATTTAATTCTAAAGACATTAAGCATTGAAAAAAAAAATTAAAATTTTGGCTTTGAGTCACGTTTTTGTAAAAAAGATAAATCTTTCTTTTTATGAAAATTTAGCAAAAAATTGTAATTTAGATATAACTTGTGTAGCCCCTTATTATATAAAAAATTCTAATAAAAAAGTTTACTCAGATTTCAAAACTTATGATGGGAAAATAAAAGTAAAAAAGTGTAAAATTAGAAATAATATACCTCGCTTTCAATATTTTGAAAAAATACGAAATTTAATCAAAAAAGAAAAACCTAACCATATAATTTTAGATAATGATACAGTATCAGTTCAATCATTAATTCTCATTTTTTACTCTTTTTTTTTTAAGTTTGATATTTATTTTTTTTGTAATGAAAATGATTTAAAAAATATAACTTTAAAATTTACCTTCAAAAAATTTTATAAATTAATAATCTTATATATATTAAATTTTTTAATAAAAAATAAAGTGAAGAAAATATTTTGTTATTCAAAACAGATAAAAGAAAACTATGATTTATTGGGATACAAGAATAAAACAGTTGTTACTCCTCTTGGATATGATGAAAAAATTTTTTTTAAGAAGAGAAAAAAAATAAAAAAAAACAATTTAACAATTTCTTATTTTGGAAGAATTAGATATGAAAAAGGTATTCATGTCTTGACTAAATCACTCAGTTTAATAAAAAACTTAAAATGGAAATTTTTTTTAGATATAGATCAAATTGAAGATGAGCTGTATTTTACTAACATAAAAAAATTTCTTTTTAATAATTTTAATAAAAAAAAATATCATTTGATCAAATGTAATCATTATCAAATCGCAGATTATTTAAGACAATCAGACATTCTAGTACTTCCTTCTATTTACGAGGAACAATATGGTAGAGTCTTGCAAGAAGCGGTAGCTTGTGGAAATGTTGTTATAGGATCAAATAAGGGAGCAATACCAGAAATTATCAGAGATAAAGAACTTTTATTTGATCCAGGTGATTATAAAAAATTAAGTAAAATTATAAAAAAAATGTACTCTAAGAAATATTATAATAAGAAATTTAAGTATTTGCATTCTACTATTATTAATGAGAGAACAATTTCAAAACAGGTAAAAATAATTAACAAACATATTGGATAATAAATTAATGAAAGTTGTCATTTTATGTGGAGGTAAAGGCACTAGACTTTCTGAGGAAACAAAAATCATACCTAAACCTTTAGTTAAAATTGGAAGTAAACCCATTTTAGCACATATAATAGATTATTATAAAAAATTTGGATTTAATGATTTTATTATAGCTGCTGGATATAAAGGTAATTTAATTAAAAAATATTTTTCAAAATCAAATTATAATAAAAATATAAAAGTAATTGATACTGGGTTAAATACAATGACGGGATTAAGATTACTTAAATTAAAGAATTTTTTCAAAGTAAATGAAAATTTTATGTTAACATATGGAGATGGATTATCTGATGTTGATTTATTAAAAACTTTTAAATTTCATGTAAAACATAAAAAAATTGCGACATTAACCGCTGTAAGACCGCCAGTTAGATTTGGAGAACTTAGATTAAAAGATACAAAAGTTATTAAATTTATGGAAAAAACTCAAACAACCTATGGCTGGATTAATGGTGGATATTTTATATTAAATCAAAAGGTTTTTTCGTATCTCAACAAAAAAAATGAAATGTTTGAAAAAGAACCAATTACTAGACTAGTTAAAAACTCACAATTAAAAGCTTTTAAACATAATGGATTTTGGCAGTGTATGGATACTCTGAGAGATAAGGAATATCTTAATAAATTATGTAAATTAAAGAAAACACCATGGATAAAAAAATAAAAAATTTTTATAAAAACAAAAAAGTATTAGTTTTTGGAGCAACAGGTTTTAAAGGATCATGGCTCTGTTTATGGTTAAAATTAATGGGAGCTAATGTGTACGGTATTGGTCATAACCCAAATGATAACAAAAAACTATTTAATCAACTAAATTTAAGTAAAAAAATTAAACTTCAAAACATAGATATAAGAAATTCAAATAAAATTAAAAAATTTATAAAAAAAATCAGACCAGTAATTATATTTCACTTAGCGGCCCAACCTATTATTTCTAAGTCATACGAAGAACCAAAATATACTTATGAGGTAAATTCGCTAGGAACTTTAAATATCATAGACTCTATCAAAAATTTTAAATTTATTAGATCTGCAGTATTTGTTACCTCGGATAAATGTTATCAAAGTAACAACTCATTAATTGGTTTCAAAGAAAATGACAAGCTTGGTGGTGTAGATCCATATAGTGGATCAAAAGCTTGTGCTGAAATAATTGTAAATACATACTATGAGAGTTTTTTTAAAAATAAAGTTAAAACTGGCATTGCTACAGCTAGAGCAGGAAATGTCATTGGTGGGGGAGACTGGTCTAAAGACAGACTTATACCTGATGCGATTAATTTTTTAAATAATGGTAAAGAGATAATTATAAGAAATCCAAATTTTAATAGACCATGGCAACATGTGCTAGAACCTTTATATGGATATTTAATTTTGGCACAAAAGCTTTATTTGAATTCTAATAAATTTTCAGGTCCATGGAATTTTGGTACTGAAAGAAATACAGTCACAAGTGTTGAACAAATTATTCATAAAATCATTAAAGAATGGGGCAAAGGTAAATATAAAACTTTAAATAAAAAAAAATTTTATGAGCAAATAAATTTACAGCTTGATATTTCAAAAGCAAAAAAGATTTTAAAATGGAAACCAAAATTTTCAATAGATGAATGCGTTAAAATTACAATCGAATGGTACAAAGAAGTATTAATAAATAAGGTAGGCGTACAAAAAATAACACAATCACAGATTTTGAACTACATGAATAAGAATGAAAAAAAAAAAAATTAAAATAATTAAGAATAAAAAAGGAAATATAGTAAAGTTTTTAAATTTTAAGAAAAAATTATTACCAAAATACGGAGAATTATATTTTTCAGAAGTAAAAAAGGGTCAGTTTAAAGGTTGGAAATATCATGAAAAAAGAAATCAAATTTCAACTATAAGCTCTGGAGTCGTAATCTTTTCATTTAAAAAAAAATTGGATGGAAAAGTCAATAAAGTAAAAATTAGCTATCCAAATAATTTATTTTCAATTTATATTCCAAAAAAAACTTATTACTCATTTAGATGTGTTTCAAAAACAAATGCAATGATAATCAGTTTAATTGATGAAATTATCAAATAATAATGTAGTAAATAGTTTATGAAAATAGAAATAGATCAAATTAATTTGAGCAGTTTTTCAAAAAAATTTATTTTAATTTCTTTAGATATTTTAATTATTATTTTCGCAATTATTTTTTCATATTCACTGAGGTTAGACTCATTATATAATCCAATTTATATTGATCTAAGGGTATATTTAATTTTTATAAGTGTATTTATACTCAACTTTTATTTCTTTAACATTTATCAAATTTTAATTTCTTTTTTCGATAATCAGTCAATAATTAAAATAATTCGTGTAGTTATATTTTCGCAAATTATTATTTTTATTATTAATGTTTTTTTTTATAAAAGTTTTTTCTTTCCAAGATCAATTTCAATAATTGCACCAATTATAGCATGCATATTGTTTGTGATGATCAGAATTATTCTTAATTATTTAATAAATTTAAAAAAATTTAAATTAAATCGTGAAAATAAAATTCTTATTTATGGAATTAATGATAAATCATTATCTCTTTTAAAAGATTTGAGAAACTATCCTAATTATGGAAAAGTCATTGCATTCATAGATAAAAAAAATAGATATAGAAAACGTGAACTTAGTGGCATTAAAATATTTAAAGACACAGAATTTGATAAAGTTATAAAAGATCATCATATAACTGAGATTATAATCAATAGTAAAACATATCCAAAAAAAGAAATAACAGCTCTGTATCAAAAATTTGAAAATGAAAATATAAGAATAAGAAATCTTACAGAAACAGAAAATTCAAAAAATTTTTTAAAAAAATTACTGGAAATAAAACCAAGTTTTTATGACATTATTGATAGACCAAAAATCTTTGTAGATAAAAATATTTTAAAAAAAAGAATAGATGGAAAAACAATTTTATTAACTGGAGGAGGCGGATCCATAGGCTCAGAATTATGTATTGAATTTTTAAAACATAAACCTAAAAAAGTTTATATTTTAGATAGCTCAGAAATTAATTTATTTAAATTGATAGAAAAAATAAAAAAAATTAAAAAATTTAATGAAAAAATATTTATACCAATATTAGGTGATTGTACTGATAAAAATTTTTTATTTAATAGATTTAGCGGTATTAAGTTTGATGATCTTTATCACTCTGCAGCTTATAAACATGTAAATTTTGGTGAATTAAATCCTTATTCAATGGTAAAAAATAATATTATTGGGACTAAAATTATAGCAGAGTTTGCATTGCAAAAAAAAATTAAAAGATTTATTTTTATAAGTTCTGATAAAGCTGTTAATCCAAAGAGTATTTTAGGTTTTTCAAAAAAATATGGTGAAAAAATCCTAATAGATCTCTTTTTTAGATTTAGAAAAAAGTATAATACTATTTTTACGATTGTGCGTTTTGGAAACGTAATTGGATCAAGTGGGTCAGTAATACCAATATTTTTAAATCAAATATCCAATATGTCTCCACTTACAGTAACTAGCAAAAAAGTCACAAGATATTTTATGTCAATATCTGAAGCTATTCAGCTAGTTATTAATGCTTCTTATTTAAATAAGAAAGAAGTGGAAATTTATGCACTAGATATGGGTAAACAAATTAATATTTTTGAATTAGCAAAAAGAATAATTAGATTAAGCGGATTGACTGTAAAAGATGAAAAAAAAAACAAAGGTGATATTCAAATTAAAATAACTGGTTTAAAGAAAGGTGAAAAATTACATGAGGAGGTAACATTGGGAAAAAATTTGATTAAAACATCACATCCTAGGATAATGAAATGTAATGAAAAATTAGATGATAAAAAGTTTTATAAAAAAATGAAAAAAATTGAAAATTTATTAAATAGTGAAAATATTAAGAAAAATACTTTAAAAAATATTTTTAAATAAAAAATTTAACATGAAAAAAATTATTTGTTTTGATTTAGATAATTATCAGTGGTAAGTCGCTATAGTATTAAAATATTTGAAAAACATAAATACAAAAAATTTTTATGAAAAAAATAGTATCTTTTTTACAAAATTATAATAAAGAATTTTCAAAAGTTTCTAATATTGATAGAGATGTTCAAAAAAAAATAATTCAGTTATATAAGCTCATTTTAAATATTAAAAAGAACAAAAAAAAATTGATTATAGCTGGAAATGGTGGTAGCGCAGCAATAGCAAGTCATTTTAGTGTGGATATGACAAAAAATGCTGGTGTGAGATGCATTAATTTTAATGAAAGTGATTTGATAACCTGTTTTTCAAATGATTATGGTTATGCAAATTGGGTTAAAGAAGCTTTAAAATTTTATGCTGATAAAGGAGATTTAATAATTCTAATTTCTTCAAGCGGAAATTCACTCAATATGATTAATGCTGCTAGATATGTAAAATCCAAAAAAAACCCTTTTGTTACCTTCACAGGTTTTTTTGGTAAAAATAGATTATCAAAATATGGAAAGGTAAACTTTGTAGTAAATTCTAAATCTTTTAATTTTATAGAAAACTCTCATCAGTATTGGTTATTGGCATTAGTAGATCTAGTAAGTAAATTTAAAAATTAATTTTGTTCTTATTTTTATAATTAAAAAATAAAATCACACCAGGTAAAGAGGTGATCAAAACCAAAAATCTAAAATATATTATAATATTAGCTAAATTATTCAGATAAATATTAAATAAATTTTTATTAATAAGCACAAAGCTAATTTCTCCCAATCCTATTCCTCCAGGTGAAATTGGTATTGCACTAATTAATTGTGATATAGAATTAGAAAAAAAAATGTATTTTAAATTGATATTGAACATTAATATTTCATTTGAAATTAAAAAAATTACTATTTGAACAATAAGGAAAATCAAAACTGATAGTAATGTACATTTAATTAACAAAGATATATTTAATTGAAAATAATCAAATAATTTATTAAAAAAATTAATCTTTTTTGATATTTTTAATCCAAAAAAAATTGTTATAAAAAATATGACTGATATTAACAAAATTTTTAAAATATTTTCTATTTGATTTTTTTCATATAAAATAAGTAGAAACGTTATTACACTTACCAACGTTAAACCAAAAAATCCAAATAATCTATCAATGACAATAGAGAAACTATTTTTAATCCTATTAGAAGTTGTGAGTGTCGATATATAATAAACTTTAATAAAGTCACCACCCAGATTACCAAATAGAAAATTATTAAAAAAGGTACACATATAATATATTTTCAAATTTTCATAAAAGGAATTTTTTATATTAGTTGATTTTAAAATTAAACTCCATCTATATGCACCTATTATATAAGTGATAAAAATAAAAAATGCCAAAAATGATGTGATTAAAATATTTGAACTTAAATCTAAGAAAAAATTTAAATTTAAATGATCATTTTTTATTAGATAATAAAATACACAAACAATAATTAAAATTTTAGTTGATTTAATTAGGAGATTGTTCATATATGTGTCTCTTTACATTATTGTTTAAATAATAGCTATTATGAAAAAAGTTTTGATTACTGGTGGTTGTGGTTTTATTGGAAGTCATTTAGCTGAAAAACTTATTAGATTAAGATATAAGGTATTAATTTTAGATAATTTATCTACTGGTAGATTAGAAAATATAAAAGAGTTTAAAAATAAAATTAGTTTTTTTAAAGCTGATATTTCTAAATTAAAACAGATAGATAGGTATTTTAAAAATATTGACATAGTGTTTCATTGTGCAGCTTTAGCTGATATCGTTCCAAGTATTCAAAACCCTAAGGATTATTATAATTCAAATGTAACTGGATCATTTAATGTTGTTTCATGTTGTATTAAGCACAAAGTAAAAAAAATTATTTATACTGCCTCCTCATCCTGCTATGGGATAACAAATAAGACGCCAACTAAAGAAGATGAAAAAATAAATCCTGAATATCCATACGCTTTAACGAAATATTTAGGAGAACAAATTATTTTGCACTGGTCAAAAGTTTATAAAATTAAGTGTATTTCTCTAAGATTATTTAACGTCTATGGTCCAAGATCTAGAACTTCTGGCACATACGGCGCAATGTTTGGAACTTTTTTAGCACAAAAAATATTTTCTGAACCATTTACAGTAGTCGGAAATGGAAAACAAACTAGAGATTTCACTTACGTGTCTGACATTGTTGAAGCATTAATAAGAGCATCAAAATCAAATTTAAAAAGAGAAATATTTAACGTAGGAAGTGGATCAACTGTAAGTGTAAATTATATTATTAAACTATTAAAAGGAAAAAAAGTTAAAATTCCTAAGAGGCCAGGAGAACCAGAAATTACATTTGCTAATATAAATAAGATAAAAAATAAACTTAAATGGAAACCAAAAATTAAGATTGAAAAAGGTATTAAATTATTATTAGAAAATTTAAATTATTGGAAATCAGCACCAGTGTGGACACCAAAAAAAATTGCAATTGCTACAAAAGATTGGTTTAAATACCTTAAATGAAAAATAAAATTTTAAAAACTGAAATAATAAAAAAAAAAAATATTAAAATTTAAAAAAAAAAAATTAAAAATTGTTCAATGTCATGGAGTTTTTGATATTGTACATATAGGTCATATCAATCATTTCAAAAAAGCTAAGCAACATGGCGATATTTTAATTGTATCCGTTACTTCTGATAGATTTGTAAATAAAGGATCTAATAGACCAATATTCAATCAAAAAAAAAGATTAGAATTTTTATCGGAATTAGAAAGTATAGATTTTGTCTGTTTGAGTGATTATCCAAGTGCTACAACTCTTTTGAAAATAATAAAACCAGATGTGTATGTTAAAGGTCAAGACTACAAAAATACAGAAGATGATAAAACTGGTAAAATAAATTTTGAGACTAAGTTGGTACAAAAATTTGGTGGAAAAGTTGAATTTACTAATGAAGAAACTTATAGTTCTAGCAATATAATCAATAATAATTTTTCGTATGATGAAATACAATCAAAATTTTTAAAATCAATTTCAAAAAAATATTCATTAGATTATATTGAGAGTATTTTTAAGAAAATAGGAAAATTGAAGGTTATTGTCATAGGTGAGACTATCATTGATCAATACAATTTTTGTGAAGCATTAGGTAAATCAGGCAAAGAACCTTATCTAGCATTAAAGGATATATATACTGAAAATTATTTAGGAGGAGCAGCTGCGATAGCAAATAATATAGCTGAGTTTTGTAAAAAAATTAAATTAGTAAGCATAGTTGGAGAAAAAAAAGAAAATTTTAATTTTATTAAAAAAAAATTATATAAAAAAATTAATTCAACTTTCTTTCTAAAGAAAAACAGTCCTACTATTATAAAAAAAAGATTTATTGATAACATTACCAAAAGTAAGTTGTTTGGAATTTATTCAATGAATGATGACAATATTTCTAAAAAAGAAGATAGCAATATCTCTAGATATTTAGAAAAAATTATAGGCAATTACGATTTAATCATAATATCTGATTATGGACATGGATTTATATCAAACAAAATTGCATCAAAGATTTGCTCAAAAAAAAAATTTATTGCATTGAATGCTCAAGTTAACGCTTCAAATATAGGCTATCACACTTTACAAAAATATAAGAATATCAATGCAACAATAATCAATGAAACTGAACTAAGACATGAAATGAGGAATAAGAATGACGATATCTTTAGTTTATCAAAAAAACTAAAAAAAAAATTAAGAACATCAAACTTATTAGTTACAAGAGGTAAAAATGGAGCCATTTTGATTAATGGAAAAGATAACAATTTATTAGAATGTCCTGCATATGCCAATAATGTTGTCGATAGAGTTGGTGCTGGAGACAGTATGCTTGCCATAATATCTTTGTTAATAAAAATTGGAGCGCCAAGAGATCTTACTTTATTATTAGGATCTTTTGCAGGCGCAGCCTCAGTAGAAACTATAGGCAATAGTACATTTTTAAAAAAGAAAAGTTTTTTAAGACATTTAGAATTTGCCCTAAAATAAAATATATATTTAATTTATGACAGCATTAATTTCAATTTTAATAAGTATATTAATTTTACTTATTTATAATCAAATTTATTTTTTTATTAATAAAGAAAAAGTAATTTTTTTAAAATATTTTCAAAATTTTATAATTTATAC
>MDTD01129056.1_pt1 | contig 13225 bp, 19 predicted proteins | sample 811221 | NCBI WGS metagenome assembly MDTD01 (sample SAMN05326646, study PRJNA326480) | marine metagenome | isolation source: seawater | place: Pacific Ocean: South West | collected 2011
ACCTTATTTCAATAATTCAAAGAAGAATTACAATTAGAGCTGATAAACCTTTATTTTTTCAAGTTTCAACTGATGAAGTTTATGGTGATATTAAAGACGGCTCATTTGATGAAAATGCAATCTTAAATCCTTCTAACCCATATGCTGCTACTAAGGCAAGTGCTGATTTACTTATCCAAAGTTGGGCAAGAACTCATGGATTAGATTATATTATTGCAAGACCCTCCAACAACTATGGGCCTTCTCAATATCCTGAAAAATTAATTCCTCTATCTTGTAAACGGTTATCAAGAGGTAAAAAAATTAAGTTACACAATAAGGGTTCTCCAGTTAGAACTTGGACTCACGCAGAGGATACAGCGGAAGCACTGATAATGTTATACGAAAAAGCTGAGAGAAATCGTATATACAATATATCTTCTGAGTTTGAACAGACTAATTATGAAACAATTAAAAAACTAATAAATTGTTATTTTTTAGACTCAATCAAAAGAGAAGTTCCTAATTTTGAAGAACATTTAGATCTTTCATATGAAAGACCTGGGCAAGATGTTAGATACGCAATAAGTTGTGAACCATTAAGAGAGTTAGGGTGGGAACCAAAAAAAGAATTTGATAAAGAGTTACCAACACTGATCAAGCATTATAAAGATACGTGGAGATGGTAAAAAGTAAGTACATTAAAAAAAGAGTTTTTAATGATGTCGATTTTAATTCAGCTATAGATGAATATTTTTCTACAGCAAAGTATAAACACGAAGTTAGATTTTACAATGGTATGAATTTAGAAACAGAGAGTGTTAGAAATATTTTTGAAAAATATTTAAGTGTAGGACTTAATCCAGTAACAGCAAGTGGTAAAAAATCCACCATTATTCCAAATAAAAATTTTTTGAGTTTAAAACCTATAATTGACCGAGTGGGATTAAAGAATAGTCAAAACATAGTCATGGGTCAAGAACCTGGTAAGATACAGTTAATTCATACCGATAAATACGGTAGTTTTAGCTCAAAGAATAGTCCTGATGAACTTATAAGATTAATTGTATTTTTGACAGACTATGTGCCAGGACAATTTATGTTATGGGGAGAAGATTTCCTCAGTGACTGGAAAGCAGGGGACATTCTATATGATTGGGGTGATACTCCTCATGCTACTGCAAATGCAAGTACAGAAACTAGAGTAATTTTGCGAATGACAGGAGTAAGCTCTCCTACGTATAAAAATTTTATAAGTAGCTTATAATGAAAGTATTTATTATAGCAATAATTTTATGGTGGGGTAATCCTACTATGAAGCCTGAAGCTGATTCTGTGGAGGTTGAGACTCTTCATAATAAACCATTGTTTTTTAATACTGAAAAAGAATGTCAAAAACACATTGAAGATAATTTGGAAGCATTAAAAGGATTTGGTCGGAGGGTTTTCCCAACTGCAAACGCAGTAAAAGCCATTTTATGTATTGAGAGGGATAAAACATAATGAAAGTATTTATTACAGGGATTAGTGGGCTTTTAGGTAGCACTATGGCTAGGTTTCTGATTAATCAAGGACATCAAGTTGTTGGTATTGATAATATGATTGGAGGTGTTGATGGTAATGTTCCCGAACTCGCAACATATATAAAAGGGGACGTATTAGACGTAGAATTAATGAAAGAATCTATGAATGGTTGTGAAGTGGTATTTCATGCAGCAGCTCTCCCCTATGAAGGGTTAAGTGTTTTTTCTCCAACTATAACAGCAACAAGCATTGTTTCAGGCACCATAGCAACTGCATCAGCCGCCATACATAATAAGATAAGATTATTCATTAATTGTAGCTCTATGGCTCGATATGGAAATCAAACCCCTCCCTTTACAGAAGATATGCAACCTGCACCTGTTGATCCTTATGGATTAGCTAAAGTGCAGGCAGAACAACACCTTAAAATATTAAACGATTTACATGGTCTAAATTACTTAACAGTGGTTCCTCATAACGTTATAGGAGTAGGTCAGAGATATTTTGATCCTTTTAGAAATGTTGTAGGAATAATGATAAATAGATGCTTACAACATAAGCCAATTATAGTTTACGGTGATGGTGAACAAAAAAGATCATTCTCTAATGTTTTAGATTGTATCAGAGCAATTTATAGAATTATGGAAAGTACACGAACAGACCTTTGTGGTCAAGTTTATAACATCGGTCCTGATGATAATGAAATTACGATAAAAAATTTAGCATATAAAATAGGACACTATTGTGAGTTATACCCTAATCTTCAGCACTTTCCCGATAGACCTGCAGAGGTAAAAAATGCTTTTTGCTCTAGTCAAAAAGTAAGAGATGAATGGAATTATAATGCAACGATTACCGTTGAACAAACACTTAAAGAAATGGTTGACTGGATAAGGCCTCAAATTAAAGACTTTGAATATCATTTACCTTTAGAGTTCATTACTGATAAAACCCCTAAAACTTGGACAGATAGATTAATATGACAACAAAACCTGATAGTGTAGAATTAGCATTATTTTCTTGTCTCCGTTATGAAGAAGCAACGCTTAATAATGTTGATACGTTAGAGCGTTGGGATATTAATGAAGAAGAAAAGCGTATAGTATTAAAATGGATAACGAATAGGATGGCTGACATAAAGGGAAGAATAAATGGTTAAAGTAATTGTGCCTTATGTTTATGAGTCAGAAATAGTTGAACATAAAAATACTTTTTGGTACTTAGATGCGCACTATGAACAAGATCTTGCTGGAATAGGATCAGATCTAATGTTTCAAAAAATGTGGAAACAGTTTCCTAATGATGATATTTTTATCTTACACGCAGATATGGGCCCTCATCATGATGGATGGTTTGATGAAGTCTTAGATTGCGTGAAAAAACATCCTGAAGCAGGTATGTTTGGGTGTCTTTTACTTTATCCTGCTAAAAATAACGATGGTAAATATTATATTCAGTGTGCTGGTGGAAAATTTACTAACAACAGACCAGATCATTTTGGAAGCGGTCTTGTTTTAGAAAACAAATCTCAATTTAAAAATTTAGAAGCTGACTTAGGTCAATATGATAATATAAGAGAGGTAGCATGGACAACTTTTGGAGGGTGCTATCTTAGAAGATCTTTTATCAACTCTGTAGGAGATTTTGATGCGGGATTTGAATGGACTTATAATAGAGATGTAGATTATTGCTTGCAAGCAAGAGAACAAGGACAAAGAATTTATAATATTCCAGTCCGACTTTATCATCATGAATCAAGGGATAATAAGAGACTAAAAGATGAGAATAAGCTTCTCATGGAAACGAGAAACATGAAAAGACTCCAGACAAAATGGGCAAATTCAAAATTTTATAAAACGCTGGACAGAGTAATTAAAAATGGATAAAGTGTTTATAACAAAAAGTGAACTTACAAAAATGATATATAAACAAAAAAGTAAAGCAGGACCTTTTTTAACTGTTATTTCACTGTTTTGGCTTTTAGTAAGTTTATTACTATTTATTTTGCCAATGATAGTGTTTGGAATTTTACTTTTAATTTTTTACATACCGTTTTATTTCATAGATAAATTTTTATTAGAAAGGAAAAAAGATGATAGGCAATACTAAAAATGTATCGCAATCTTTTTGTATGGAGGCATTAAAAAATGCGGACAACGAAAGAGGAAAACCTACAGATAGAGAAAGAAATAGAATTTTTGGTCTATCAACTATAAGACAAAGAGTACTACTAAGTAATTTATGTTCGAGTAAAAATATAAATTTTTTAGAGATTGGAGTATATAAAGGCTCAACTCTCATTTCAGCAATGTTTGATAACCCCACAGTAAAAGCAGTAGGTGTTGAGCATTACTTATATGATGATAGAGAGTCACCCAAATGGGCGCCTAAAGGATTTATATGGGATAATATGAAATCTCAATTAGAAGCATCACTAAACATTTACAGAAATGAAAAAGACAGACTTGACGTAAATAATTTAACAATTATAGAGAAACCTTTTGAAGAAGTCGATTGGTCTAAACAACCTAAATTTGATGTAGTGCATTTTGATGTTGCGCCACTGAGTGAGAAAGTATATGATGATTTTTTTTCGCTTGTAGTTCCTTCTCTAGCAACAGAAAGTGTCGTAGTTTTTACTCAGCAGTCAAATTACGAATACGCAGAATTATTGAATAAAGCACTTCTAAAATACGCTGACAAAGTTGAAGAAAGATTCAAGGAATATAGAGTTTCAACTAGTATGAGTGACTCGTTTAAATATTTTAGTGGAATTGCTATGATAGGATTTAAAAAGAAACTTATTGTAAAGCCAACCCCTAAACCATTTGCAACAAAACCTGTTGCACCAACAGTAAAGCCGAAAGCGAACACATGATTAAAAAAAGCGCTATAAGTTTAATATCTTATGATGCAAACAGATTCTTAGCTGACAGTATTAAAAGATATTATGATTATGTTGATGAGATAGTTTTAGGTATCGACAAAGATAGAATTACCTGGAGCGGCAATCCGTTCAATATAGATGAAGATTCTTTGTGGAAAGAGTTAAGTGTAATTGACGGAGATTCAAAGATTACTATTGTAGAGGAAGATTTTCATCAATCTAAAGTGGCAATAGAAAATGACAATTTTGAGAGAAACTTTTTAAAGCAAGAAGCAAAGCATGATTGGATCGTTAGTATTGACGCTGATGAAATGTTAGTTAATGCTAAAGATTTTTTCTACAATTATTTACCGATTGTTGAACGTTATAGAACTAAAAAAGATATTTGCTTAGTGTGGACTACACCATATAAAATTTTAACTAGTGATGATAATACAGAGATAGCTTTAATTATTGCTAATGAAGATGGATCACCGTTTTTTGGTGAGAATCAAGGTTTTATGACATCAAAAGATAGTACGTTTACATATGCGAGATGGACAGATAAATCTGCCGCAGGAGATAATAGACTAATGTCTCCATTAGTAGCGTTACACTGGAGTTTATGTAGACCATCTAAAGAGCTTGAACAAAAAATTAAAAATATCGGTCACTCTGATTTAGTTGATAAAGACCCCTTCTATCAATTATGGAGTCAAGTTGATTTAAATAACTATAAAGAAATGAGAAACTTCAAAACATCAGGTCTAGGACAAGCTCAATGGCCAAAATTAGAGGCAATACCTCTTACAGAACTTGAAAATTATGTTAATAATTATGTAAATAAGGCATATTAATGAAACTAGAATTTATAGGAAAATTTTATGATAATCACTCTTTAACTATCATAAATCGTAATATTATAATTGGATTAAGTAAAAAATTTGATGTTTACATTACCCCGATGGATAAATTTGATCCGCAGTATAAACTATCAAATGAAATAGTAAAAGAATTAAAGGCGTTAGAATCCAAAGACCTAGGAGATAGTATCCCAGAAGTGCAGATTAGACATACTTACCCACCTATTTGGAACTGGCCAGTAAATGAAGAAACTAAAGTAATATATATCCAACCTTGGGAATACCCAAAAGTTCCGTTTGAGTGGCAGTATAAGTTTGAAACATTTGCAGATGCTTTAATTGTTCCAAGTAATTATGTAAAACAGGTATTTTTAGATGGAGGATTGAATCCTAATAATGCATTTGTTGTGCCAAATGGTTATAATCCTACGATTTTTAACAAAGATAAGAGCAATATTAAACCAATGTTTGGTATTCAACCAGATAGATTTAATTTTGTTTTTGTAGGAAACTCACAATGGAGAAAAGGTTTAGACATTCTAATTAATGTTTGGCATAAGTGTTTTAAAAAATATGATAAATGCACTCTCATTATAAAAGATAATCCTAACATATATGGAAAAAATAACATACTTAATGAAGTTGTTAAAATGGAATATAAAACTGAAAGCGCCGAAGTTATTTATATTGATGATAATTTAAATGAAAAAGACATGGCGAATCTTTTTAAACTATCTAATGTAGTTGTTCACCCGTATAGGGCTGAAGGTTTCGCTATGCACATTCAAGAGGCTATGGCTTGTGGTTGTTTACCTGTGATACCTACAGGAGGCCCAACTAATGATTTTGTACCTGATGAAATAGGGTTAAAAATTCCCACATCACAGCAAAATGTAAATATTTCTGATTCAGGGGTTTTTGCTATGAAAGCAGGAGATGCTATGACAAGGATGAGCACTCATACATTTGTCAATGAACCGTCTGGACAACACCTAGAGCAAGTGCTAAAATACATTTATCATCACCATAAAAAACAAGATTTATATGATAGGTTAGATAACATATCAATGAAAAATACCTGGGATTCAGTAGTTGATATGTATGAAGGAGTTGTAAATGACGTCGGACAAAGAAAAGGAAATGCAAGAACTAGATAAATGGTTTGAAGAGATAGAAACAAATCCTCAACCATCTATCTATGATCAGCTTAAAACTGAAAGTCTTGATGATAAAATATTAAGGGATTTTCATGGATTTGCGCCAACAATTGATGAAAAGTTTAAAGGAAAGTTACCTACTATAACACCTAAAGCTCAAATATACATAACTGATACACTTAAGCCTGGTGAATACTTTAGATTTGGAGTCACTGGTGGAGGTTGCTCTGGGTTCAATTATTTATTAGATATTGATACAAAATTAACAGATGATGATATTCAATTTTCAATAAATCCCCCTGCTATAGTTGATAATGAAAGTATTAAGTATTTATTTGGATCAGAGGTGGATTTACAAGATCACATGATGAATAAAATGTTAGTTGTCAATAATCCTAGTGCCAAAGCAAGTTGTGGTTGTGGAACAAGTTTTGCAATAGATGAAAATCTATTTGAATATTAACAATGGAATTAGTTTTCGCGTTAATTACGTATCTAGGAGCTCAAAAATTAGATACAAGTTACTTTAGAAGTATTGATGATTGTATGTATTTTGCTAAAAGAATAAATAAAAATGTTGGAGTTCCCAATTTAGTGGACGATGGAGGTAAAACACCGATGTCACGACATTATAAAGCAGTCTGTGAACCAAGGAAAATAAATACAAAAAGAGAAAAGGTTTATTAATGAATTTTAATTGGATAATGAGAGAAAGTAAATTACCTTGGTTAGAGTTAGACATTGAGTTTCCATATGAAGAAATGCACAAGGAAGCCATAAATTTAAAAGATAGATTTGTAAAACATAGAGATCAAGATGGTCAAGGAGGTTATAGGCACAAAGGATGGAGAAGTTTATGTATTCACGGTATAGACGCTGAAAAAACTAATCACTTTGAGCAATATGGTTATAAAAATAATAAAGAAACTCCTTATAGATGGACAGACATTGTAGATAGGTGTCCTATTACACATAAGTTTTTTACTGAGGTTTTTCCTTATAAATCATATTTTAGAGTACGATATATGTTACTAGAACCTCAAGGTTTTATAACTCCTCATAAAGACACAGATGAAAATTACTTATCTCCAATTAATATCGCTCTCAATCACCCTAAAGGTTGTAAAATGAAAATGCAAGGTCATAAGGGGTATGTTCCCTTTGCTCCTGGTAAAGCCATGCTATTAGATGTTGGAAACACCCATGCGTATATAAATGATAGTGATGAAGATAGATATCATATCATAGTGCATGGAGTAAAATCAAAAGAATATGAAGAGTTAGTAATACGTAGTTATGAGAAAAATGGGATTAAATAAAAACTATGTTGTTGGGATTTACAATGACACCAGTTTTTCATCACATATGTCTGAGTCAGAGAGATTAAAAGAATTAACTGAATTTTTCACCCGATTTAAATATTTTGGACCAATAATAGCAGCTAATTCTGTAAATGAAGTATTAGATAAAGCTCTTAAACATGGAGTTAAGTATTGTATAGTTCAAGCCACAGGTCATATCATTCAGGAGGCAGCTTTTTTTAGACACATAGAAAAATGGATTGAAAAACAAAATTTTTTTGTAACTGGGCATATCATGGATAAAAACAAACCTAATAAAAATAATCCTAAAGGAGCCGCAGGATATTATGGGTTACACAAACAGTGTATGTTAGTTAACCTAGATTATTACAAAAAATTTGATAAACCTGTTTTTGGAGATAAGTCCTCAACAAAAGAAGAAATGGTAATTAAAGCAAAAAGACACTCAAAAGATATACACGATGATTATACTCCGCTATCACTAATGCCTACAGAAGAGTCTACTATTTGCACTCCTTTAGTTGATGGTTGGAACTTTATCAACGTTAGTTTAGAAAATGATTTAACAGTTTATAATTTTCATCCTAAGATAAGAGAATCAAAACAGTACATTTATCCTTCTCTAAGTGCTGAAGAGTTAGCTACTCAACTTAGCTGGATACAAAACATTGTTGAATACGCTCCAACTTGTGTATTTTTATGGAATACTGAAAATTATCTTGATTTAAAATATATAAAACTGAATAAACCAATCAAAAAATTATATAGTGTCGCTGCAAGTTTTAAACCTAATATGATCTTGCATCATTTTGGTTTCACTAATGACACTGAAGTAGTTTACTATGATTATAGTAAACCCGCTTTAGCTTTTAAAAAATTATTACTCACTCAATGGAATGGGGAAGATTACCCAAGTTTCATTAAATGGGCGCTAGCAAAATATCAATTTAGTGAAACTGGAGGAGTTGAAACAGAGACATTAACTAGAGATGAATTGTGGCAGAGAGAAATAAAATTTTGGGGTTCAGAAAAAAGTATAAAAGATCATTGGCTCATGTACAAAGAGTTAAAACACTCTTTCACTCATGTGGACATTTGTGAAAACCCAGAAAAAATAATAAATAAAATAACAGATGAACCTGACAGTGTTATATGGTGGAGTAACGCTTTTCACACAGTCAATGCTCAATATGTAAGAGGTTTACAAGGAGTTAAAGATTGTTATAATAAATGGTTAAAGTTATTAAATTCTAAAAATACTAATATTTGGATTCTAGGTAAGGATTATTTGGACAAACCTGTAGAGGGAAACACACTTAAGGAATATTTAAATGAGTATCACTTATAAGTATTTAAAATTTAAAATTGATGCTAATTTATTAGATGAGTGTAAAAAATTAGTTTATTATAATTATGATGATAGAGACCTTAAAGATGCTATTACTGCGTGTGCAATCAAGAGTCCTGATGGTATGCCAAATAATATGTTTAAAGTTTATCCTGATATATGTGAGAGTTATAGGTTTACAAACATTTGTGGTAGCATACCTAATACTGTCAGTGCAATAAACAAATTTCAATGCCCAACAGCTAGAATTAGAATTTTAAAACAACAGCCTCAAGATATTACACCAGTTCACATTGATCAAGAAAACTGGTATGATCCCGCTGAAAAACATTTAAGAATATGGATCGCGATAAATCAAAACCCTAACTTTATCTGTATTTTTGGCAAAGATGAAATATGTTTAGAGGCTGGACAAGGAGTAGTATTCAATCCAGATACTCCTCACGGAGCTAAAAACTTAGACAGGTCAGAGGCGAGATACTCGCTGAACATGATAGTCAAACCTAATACTTGGTTGAAAGAGAATACTATTGAACATTGATTTTGGAACTGCGTTCCACAAACCGAATGGAAATGCTGTAAAAGTTACAGTGAATGAATTTAGAGATCAGTTATATCTGCATATTAGAGAATATGCTATGGATGGAGACACTGGTCAATGGTATCCAACAAAGTCAGGATACTCAATGCCTGCTGATGAAGTTAGTTCATTAGTGCCTTTATTGGAAGCTGCAGGAGAACGAGTTGCCAAAAGATTTATTTGGAACACACAACTTGAATTAGAATTGGAGAAATAATGAGCGTTAAAGCGTGGAATGACGAGCAAGAAGCTGAATTAATAAAAATGTATACTGAAGAAGGAATAAAAGACGTTTACGAATTAGCTTCGCACTTTGCAAAAGGTTACAGAAGTGTTATAAGTAAATTAGTACAACTCAAAATTTACGAAAAACCTGAAATAAATGATGAAGACAAAAGTCAAACCGTAAAGGTTATGTTGAGGGAACTTGAAGACATTCTTAATATAAGAGTAGATGGAACAAACCTTAATAAAAAAGAAAATTTGAGTATGCTATTAAATGCTATCAAAGAGAGGATTAATTGAACAAATACACTCAAGATATGACTGGGACAGGTGATCATATAGAATTACCTAATTTAGATCCAGAACCCGCAGGGTATTATGACTGGATGCTTTGGAAATTAAGACAAGGAAGAAAAATGGAAGGTAATGAATATATTTATGAGTCTCCTGATAAGGGTAAAACAGTATACAGAAGAAAATTAGGCGAAAGCAAGAGAGAGCTAATAACAGAGAAAAAAATAGTAATAGCAGACATGGTAAATAATCCACCTCATTACAATAAGGGTATTGAGACAACCGATTATATTAATTCTTACGACATGGGCTTTTCACAAGGTAATGTGATCAAATATGTTACTAGATATAACTTAAAACATAGTGATCTAAGGAAACAGAGAGAAGATTTAGCAAAAGCTAAATGGTACTTAAATGACTTGATTGTTGAATTAGAAAAAAAGATTACTGATTAATTACTTTAAGCAAATAATGGAGATTATATGTCAGAATTAAATACGTTAATTATGGTATTAAAGATGTGCGGTATTCTTAGTATGCAAGGTGACTTACAACCATCTGATGCTTTTAATTGTAGGCAATCAGAAAAGTTTGTTGTTGAGTATCACTTTGACGGTAATTACAAAATGTATCAAGACTACATGACATACGAACTACAAAGAGATTGGCATGAATAATGAGTTATTATGCAAGTTTAGAAGAGTTGTGGAAGCGTATAGAGTTACAAAGTTATAGTAGATGGACTTACGATCCTGATGTAAAAAATCTACTTATCAAACACGCTAAACAATTACATACCATATCATTTCTATCTGGTATGGGAGGTGATATTGTGTATCGTATATTAGCCCATAACCCAAACTATTATTGGGAAGATATGTTTTGTGAGATAAAAGGTAGTCAAGTATATAAAAGGCCATTAGATTGGCCAGATCATGACCTCGGCTATAATCCAGAATTAGAAAATTTTTCTGATGAGAATGGACAATGGAACGTTGTAGAAAATGTTGAGTCTCAACAATTAACAAGAGTTCATGTTGGAGGTTTGCAATTACCTAATAGAGAGAGTGCGGATTATAGTAAATTAGGTAAAAATAAAATTATTGAAACCTTTTTACGGTATTTTAAAAAATTAAAAGGTAAAAAATTATTAGTTAAAACACACGATCTTCATGTTCAAAGAAAATACCCAGATATGACTGTAATTAGACTTTGTGGAAAACCTTTTAGAAAAAAAGTTGATGATCAATTTACTCACCCAGTTCAACACTTATCTAACGTAATAAACGTAAATATAAATAAATTACTATCACATGATTATATTACTTTTGAAAAAGAGTATTTTAGTTTGTGCAATAATCTTAATATAAATGCAACTCCAATACCTGTTAGAGGTTATATATTAAACTATCTTGATAGACTAAACAACAACTCTAATAATGTAATCCCACGAATGAAATAAACATTAAACTTTCTTAATGCTTATTTTTCTTATATTATCTATATATGAATTACAAAGAACTCAAAAGAATTATCGAAAAACACAACCAAGCCTATTATGACAGGTCAGCCTCTGTAATAACTGATTCAGAGTATGATCAGCTGTATGATAAATTAGAGCAAATAGAAAAGGCACAAGGTTGGAAAGATCACGACTCTCCTACCCTTAAGGTAGGTGGTGTTGCTGGTAAAGTCTCGCATCCATATAAACTATACTCACTTCGTAAAGTTTACGAACTTGAAGAGGTAGATAAGTTTATGAAAGTTAATTTACCTAAAATTGATGGCACTAATTTAACTCTTATCTATAAAAGAGGTAAACTTAAATTAGCACTAACAAGAGGTAATGGCGAGCGTGGTGAAGATGTTACGCACTTAACTCAGTTCTTGAACGGCGCTCCCGCCATGATTGATACTCTTCAAGACGAGGTCGTTATAAACGGCGAGTGCGTAACAGACAATGTCGTGGAAAATTACAGAAATTATGTTAGCGGAGCTTTAGGACTAAAAGATGCAAATGAATTTGAACAAAGAAATATAAAATTTATCGCTCATGACTGGTTCGGAGTCAAAATGAACTACACAGCTAGAATGAAATCTGTTAAAAATATGGGCTTCTATACAGCACTTGATGAAGAGTCTTGGGACTATCCTCAAGACGGTATTGTTTATAGAACAGATTCCTGGGAGCAAGAACAGGCTTTGGGGCATACCTCAAAATATCCTAAATTTGCTGTAGCACTTAAAGAAAGAGAATCTCAAACCGCAGTAACCACCTTACTGGGAGTAGAATGGGCAATCGGTAGAACTGGAACAGTTAACCCAACAGGTATTATTGAGCCAGTTGTTTTAGATGATGCAACTCTCAGAAGAGTTACTCTACACAATATCGGAATTATAGAAGAACATGATCTAGGACTTGGAGACATGATTCAAGTAGAAAGAGCTGGTGGAGTTATACCAAAGTTCTTAAGAGTAGTAGAACACTCAATACACAACCAAAAAGTAACAAAACTTACAGCAGAACGTGCCATTGGTGCCAAGACAAAGAGAGATGGTCCTAGACTTATCGTTGATGATAAGAGTAATATAAGTTCAATAAAGTTTTTAGAGTATTTTATAAGAATACTCGAAATCAAAGGATTAGGTCCCGCTTCTGTAAAGAAGCTAGGCTTAACACACCCAGTCGATTTATTTGATAATCCTGATTGGGGAAAACTCGGTGCAAACGGAGTTAAAGTTGAAGCTGAGGTTGAAAGAACCAAAACCAAACCTTATGACATAGTACTAGCATCCCTGGGTATACCTGGGGTTGGAAGACGAGCAGCTAAAATGATAGTTCCTCATATTCCAGCTTTCAGAAACCTTAGAGATATAGAAACTACCTATATTAAAGGTATTGGTCCTTCAACGATTGAGTCAGTCCTAGCTTGGCTTGACGATAACGAATCTTGGGTTTTACAACTACCTCTACAATTAGAACAGAATGTTCAAGTTGAAGAAGTATTAGTAACCAAAAGAAAAGTTTGTATTACGGGTAAACTTGATATGACAAGAAAACAACTTA
>MDTD01195278.1_pt1 | contig 13225 bp, 19 predicted proteins | sample 811221 | NCBI WGS metagenome assembly MDTD01 (sample SAMN05326646, study PRJNA326480) | marine metagenome | isolation source: seawater | place: Pacific Ocean: South West | collected 2011
AACTCCGCGGAGGAAACCGCACGCTCGGCGACCCAGTTGACGTCCGCGGCGGACGTCGCGGAGGACAAGTTCGCAGCCGTGGTCATTTCGAGGTACATCTCGCCGACCAAGTCACCGTTACGGGCGACGGTCACGGAAACGCGGCCAGAGTTGGCGGCGGTACCGTTGACGGTTTGCTCGATAGTCTCCATGGAAAAGTTGGTGTGTCTGCGGTATTGAGCGCTAAAAAACGTGATCTTCGGGGAACCCGTCAAATAGACATCTTGGGCTCCATAAGCGACTAATTGCATACAATATGAGACTTTTAGTTAGGGTTTAGGAAATAAACCAAATGATAAACTTTTTAGGGTTTACAAAATCTCGTCCCCGCGGTTTCCCGCGGGGTCAGATCGTACCTTAAGCATCATCGGGATGACTAGTCCTTCATCTGATACCGACACCTTAGCGATCGTTGAAACGGGAGCGTGGCCTGTCATAGCAGCGGCGGTAGCTCCTCGCCTGCGGATTGTCCAATCTCTGACATTTTTACCATCGGGTTCGGCAATTAACCGAGATCCCCTCGAACGTTTCCAAACGAGGGTGGTAGTCAGAGCTCTAAGGAGTTTCCCGCAACCAGGATGTCTCGCCCGCGCGACCTTGGTGTCGCGACGGACTAGTGAGTCACGCTTTTCACGCTCACTTTTTGGCCCTATGCAATAAGGCCTCCAGCCATTGTTGTGTGTGTTGTACCTTAAGATGAGATTTTAATTTCGGCGGAAATCGCACTGCGGAAAATCTTCGAACCATGTTTCTCACCTGGAGATATACCATGACCGACTTCGACCGAGTGCGACTGACGACGACCCAAAAATGCAAAACGTGTCAAGACGAAGAAAAGAAGTGTCCGTGTCCTGTGGACGAGGACGAAGTCGAGGTGATCGAAGACGACCTCCTGGTGTCTGACCCGGACCCAGAAGATGATGATGACGACCTGGTGGTGTACGAAGATGATGATGTGGAAATCGATGACGACATCTCAGGCGGCCTGGCCGATATCGCGACCGTTCTCAGCGACGCGCTCCTGGACCCCGAGCCCTCTGGCCAGACCGCGTGCACGGCCCTGCTCGACATCGCGCACCAATTGACCGTGACGAACAAGATCCTCGTAAAAATGTTAGCGAAGATGTGATGTAAAAATTTCTATTTAAAAGATTAGGTGACACCTCAGACAAACAGGAGAGAGAATGGCCACTCATTCCGTTGACTCTACAATGAATGACTCCAACGCGAATGAGGTCACGCTCGAACGTTGGAGAGAATGCTACCGCGACTCGCCGAGCTCGGTCGTCAAGGAACACGTCAAGTTGCTCGAGAAGCGATGGCGACTCGTACCATCCGACGCAGTTCCGAACCCGGGAACGTTCGAGCAACAAAACCGACTCGGTGTAGATCAATTGCTCGATGCTTTACCACCCGATGGACTCGATGCAGCGAATAGCGAACAGATGTTGATCCTGGCGGAAAAGGCTATGGAGCGAGAGAATACCCGAGTGGTATCTATTCTGTTCAGGGTAAAGGCACTGGGCATCACGGGGTGGCAAGAAGACGACAACTGCGCGGGGATGACGTTGCATCAAAGAATCAACCGTATCATTTATCAAATTGAGCGCGGGTTCATCAACATTCGTGGAACTATAAGAGGCGTCGAAGCAGTGCACCGACCAACGACCCTACCTTTAGTGTGCGCGGCTGACCCGGATATTTTCAAGACGAACTGCGAGTTGTATGCACCGGGTAGGATTGAGGAACTCAGTCCGTTCCAGCGGGCTCTGTACGTATGCTTAAACCAGGCGCATGAAAAACGGTTGCGACGGTACAAAGGCATGTGCTGCTTGGAACATAAGATCAACGGTCACGGCACTCGCGCGTGGATTCCCCAGCACGATATCCCCGAGTTTGTGTACAAATTGGCGGATAAGCAAATTCGACACGACATGTGGAAGGATCTCACGAGCAAAGGTTCGGGGTTCAGAGATGTCATCAATCATCTCACCGTCTGCATTGACCCACAGTTTCCCGAGGTGAAGAAGTGTCGACACATGTGGAGTTATCGAAACGGCATTTTTCTCGGCAAAGCGCTCGATCCACTGACGAAAGAGTACACGTGCAAATTTTTGCCGTACGAGAGTAACGAATTCAAAAAGTTGGACCCGACGCTCGCGTCGTGCAAATACTTTGACACCGATTTCGAAGATTTTTCTATGATGGAAGATTGGTTCGATATCCCTACGCCGCATTTCGCGAAGATTTTGAACTATCAGCGTCTCCCCGAAGATGTTCAGCGTTGGGCCTATGTCCTCGCCGGCAGATTGTGTTTTGAAGTCGGTGATCTCGACGGGTGGCAAATCATCCCGTTCTACGGGGGCATCGCACGTAGTGGCAAGTCGCAAGCGCTGACGTCTGTGTTTAAACAGTTCTACGAGGCCGAAGACGTGCGCACGCTGTCCAACAACGTCGAGCGAAAGTTTGGACTCGCATCCATCTACGATGGGTTCATGTTCATCTCACCCGAATGTCGCGAGACGATGGCCTTGGAACAGGCTGAATTCCAATCCATGGTGTCGGGTGAAGATGTGAGTATCGCCGTGAAGCATGAAAAGGCCAAGTCGATTCAGTGGACCACGCCCGGAGTCATGGCCGGCAATGAGATGCCCGGATGGCGAGACACCGGCGGTTCGATTCTTCGCCGTTTGGTCACGTTCAACTTCGTTCGACAAGTGAAGGACGCTGACGCGACGCTTCCTCAAAAACTCAAATGTGAAGTTCCCGTCATGTTACAGAAGTGCGTGCGCGCGTACTTGGACTACGCGCTGCACAAGTATCGCGGTGTGGGTAACATCTGGGACATCTTGCCCAGATACTTCTTGGAAGTGCGCCAAGAGATTGAAGAACAAGTGTCGCCGCTCGATAAATATTTGAACTCGTCTGAAGTTATCATCGATCCCGACGCGCGCGTACCGTTATCTGTCTTCCAAGATGCGTTCCAATTCTTCGCGAAGAACAGATGTGGTGAGCGCAACATCAAATTCTCAGCGGCATACACGCGGGGACCGTTCAACGCGCGCGGCATCACTGTCGAGCGGGCGACGATGACATGGGGCGCCGAAGGACGTTTGTACGAGGACGAAGATTTCGCGGTCGGCGTGACCGTGAAGGAAATGTGAGCAAAAAAGAATACCTGAGTTGTAGTAAGATGAACAATCCATATTTTGAAACCATGTCGTCCCACCGAGGCCCGATCAGGCGCACCGAATTCGTCAATCGTCTGCGAGGCCCAGTCGGTAAGTCTGTGCCAGACCATGTCGTCGATCTTGACTTATGGAACGGGGTCGTCGATCACATAATCTCCCTCGCGAAGGCATACATCAGCTGGGCGCGCTCGGAAGAAGCGCTCGAATACACACCAAAACTCGAAAAGTCATACGTGTCGGACCACGACGAAGACGAGTCAGGACTCATCATGCACGTGATAGATAATTACGAGAGGATCGAGTCTCGATTGTTCAAAATGCTGTTTTTCTATTCGTTCAATGAGCTGGCGCTCCTCGAACGACTGGGTTAAAAGCGTGCGCGCGAAGAATAAAAAGATGGATATCCACGTCGAAAACGAGGGTCATTACCCAAGTTATACGAGATACGATAAAGATCTATGGCGGCACATGATTTTGAACGAACATCTCGATCAGATGAAATCTTTTCACAGCGCGCACCCAACTATCGTCTTATGGGACGAATCGTCCATGGCGCTCGCAGCAGAGATCGGAAACGTCGAAACACTCATCTTCCTGCACGATGAGTGTAAATGCCCCGTCGACGCCGAGGCGACGTACAACGCGCTTCTGTATTGCAACTACTACGCGCTTTTGTACCTATTGATGTCCGACTGTGACGTCGATTTCACGCACGAAGACATAGACGAGGTCGAACGGTACGAAAACGCAACGGCCGACGAGGGCGAGTCCATGTTCGAGGTGCGCAACGTCGTCGATTTGGCACGCCAGGCGCTCGCATCGAGATGACACCCGCGGCACCGGCACAGAGGGCAACTGAGAAGGCGGTGGCGACGCGGGGTCCGAACATCACGGGAATGGTGTGAATCCCATTCGCCATGTCCTCCCCGACGTCTGGTATATCGGCGTGGTTCGAGACCGCCGTCGTCACGAGAGCCATCGCGAGCGCATCGCGGGGCGAGGTGTCGACGTGTGCGAGAGCGTGTGGGACGACCGTCGTGGCGCAGGCCCACAGCGCGCCCACGTAAAACGGCTTGAGGAAGGGCGCCGCGCGTTTGAACGGGCCGTAGGTCTGCACGCACGCCGCCTCGACGAGTCCCCAGTGTGGGAGCCCAGCCGCGTCGAGGATGGCGACGGCGGTGATGAGCGCGAGAATGAGGCTCTCCGGTGTATCTTCAGTCTTCCCGTCGAGGTACCTATCGGCGCCGTACGCCCAGCGCGCGCTCGCGGCGATCCAGACGAATGGTAAAGGGTCGTCGACGGGTGTACCCGCCGCGAGGGCGAGAACGCACATCACCGTGGGTACGATCATCATCTTTACAAAAAGATGAGATGAAAAAAATGGTTTAAAGGATTGGGTGAGAAGAAGAGCAGAAAAGAAACAAGCAGCATGTCCGCCGTCGCCGTCATCGAAAGCAACCAATGGGATCCGAACGCGATCTCCTTCTCCACCCTGAGAAAGAACAAGAACGGTGGCAAAACAGTCTACGTTCAGACGACGCAGGCGAAGAGCAAATCTTTCTTCCTTCAGTTGCCGTTCATGCGCTCGCCGTACGGCTTGAGTGCCTTCACGGATGACACCAGTGGACGAACGTCGTATTCTCTCGACTTGAGTCTCGACTCGGAGAACATCGACGCGGTCGCGCTCCGCAAAAAGTTGGAGGCATTCGACGATCTCATCGTCGAGACCGTCGCCAACAACAGCGTTGAATGGCTGGGAAAAGAATTCTCCGCCGATGTGCTCCGACAAGCGCTGTACAAACCATTGGTCCGACCCGGGCGCGACGAGTACCCGTCGACGATCAAATTGAAAGTTCGCCTCGAGCGCGACGGTTCGTTCGAGCCAGAGTGTTTCAACATGAAACGCGAATCTCTTCCTCTCGATCAGATTGAAAAGGGGCAAAAAGTCATGACCATCGTGGAAGTCGCCTCCATGTGGTTCATCGATCAAAAGTTCGGCGTGACGCTTCGCCTCAGGCAAGCGCTCTGCGAACAGAGCGAAAAGCTGCCCTCGTTCGCCTTCCAAGGTCTCAACTTACCGGAGCCCGAGGACGAAGAAGAATCGACCGCTTCTTGCGGTGAAGTCGACGAATAAATTTATCAACGTCTTTTAATAACAACAAACGACATGAGATCCCTCATCATCGCCGCACTCCTCCTCGCCGTGAGTCTCTACATCCTCTACGGCGGTCCGTCTGCCACCGCGCCCGCGACGGCAACTAGTGGTGCGAAATGGACCGTGTACGGGTCGCTCGGGTGCGGGTGGACCACGAAACAACTCGAATTCATGAAAGAGAATGGCATCGCGCACACGTTCGTCGATTGTGATTCGACCGAGTGCAAACACGAGGCGTACCCGACGCTCGTGTCCCCATCAGGAGAAGAGCACGTCGGGTACCGCGAGGATTTCTGATTAAAATCCCAGGATGGGAATAATCATCATTACTGCAATAAGTAAGAAGTAGGCCAACGGCACCAAGATATTCATTTTACCAACGCATCGCGTTTGTGTTGGAAAAATGGGTTTTATTCGAATATGATGTTGTTTTTCGTCTTCAGTGGCATCCTATACGTGACCCACACGCTTTTGAACGGGATCTTGTTTTGACACCCGGCGTATGTGCTTTTGAACTCGTACCTCTTCTTTGGAATTATGACTTGAAGTGATTTGTCGTTTTTGAAGAGATCTGAAAAGTACTTTCGTTCGATGGTTTCCATCGGGACGAGCAGTGCGAATGGCTTCTTCAACTGTTTGCATCGCTCGAAAATCTCCCGTTTCTGTGAGTACGGTGGGTTATCGACGATGGCGTCGTATTGTTTCGGTTCAAACTTGAAGAAATCTTTTTTGACGTGGATGACGTCCACATCGAGCGGTTTCAGTTGACGTTTGATGGTGCCGTCGTTGTAGAACGGTAACCAAAACGTCCGCTTCCCGCGGGACGACGACATGTTATCCAGTAACAGTTTCCAGGCCTCCACCGGTGTGTTGTAGTCATCTCTGGTGCGCGAAACACTGAAGTGATCGGACACGCGCATCTTCTGAGATGAATGCACATTTTATTTAGTCGCACGCGCCTCTGACGGTCGCGAGCGCGATGGAGAGAAGGAGCGCGTCGGGGATGGATTCGATAGGTCGAAGCGCCGACACGTGCTTCACCAGGGATCGGTTCCATAGGAATCGGAGGATGGCGGCCGAGAGCAGGATGCTCAGGGTGAAGGTGGCGAGTTCCTTCGCCATCTCGGTCTTGGATTCAGATTTAAGCATGACTCGGCGAAGCATTGTGCGTGTTTGTTTTCTATCAGCTGAGAAATTCTTTCTCAGTGTATCGTAGTTAGTAGCGATGCCACCAAAGCGTCGAGCGAAGAAGCTTCTCCCTTTGTCCGGAAGTGAGAAGCGATACACACACAGGTTCTGGGGAAGCAGACGCGGCGTCGGAAACAATAATTGCTACGCGTACGCGTTCGGCGATTACGAGGGGTACCGCGGCGCGAAATCGACTCCCGGAGATAGGGCGAAGACGCGCCGCTACGGCTCGCTCAAGTGCCGTGACCTGGCGAAGGGTGTGTTGGCCGACAATAAGAAGAAGGTGTACAAGACCAAGCCAACTGCGAGGTGTAAACCGGGGTATTTCAAGGCTATGATGGTGGTCGCCCCGGGAAGAGACTTCCATTTCTATCGTCAACACGGAGAAATCGAGCTTAAGATAAAGCGGGGAGACACGGCCGCGTCCATAGCTCGGTTTCTGAAGATCCCACTCGGTCGGGTGCGAATGGCCATCGGGAAGTACAAGGGGCGCGATCCCAAGACGGGTAAGTTGAGGGTCGGGAAGAACATTCGAATCAAATGTAACGGGTGGAGCCATAAGCGTGGATGGGCGACGGGTCCGCTCCTGCACGACGCGAAGGGCAAAGTGATCAAAGACCCACGCAAGGCGTCTCGTAACTACCCCGGACTCAATTACAGCAAATTTTGTGGAGCCTTCTGTGTTAAGGATCGCGGGATTCGGACTGGGCACGATTGGTGATGACGTCGTCGTCCTCCAATAAGAGTGCGTCGAGATCCGCTATGTTGACTCCTATGTCGGCTAAGAGTGAGTCCAGGTCGAGATCGTTGTCTGCTGGAATCTGTATGTCGAACGAGTCGAAGACATTGAAGATTTGCTGGTTATTCAATGTGAGTGCGTTCGAGCGCAATGTGTATTGATTGGTTACCTCGAGTGTGATCTGAAACTTGCTCACGTCAAAAACTTTCCGACACACTGGACATGTGTGATTCCCCTGCTGTTTCCATCGCTCGATGCACGCGCGATGAAATCGGTGCCCGCATCGGATGGGTGGGTTCGAGCGCGTCGACTTCACGGGATTTAAACAAATACTGCACGTGTCGTCGTCGCTCATTGCTAGTTCTTAGGTAAAAATAAACTCGATTACGCGCGCTTTTCTTGGTCGAAAGATTTCTTCAACATCGGTTGAAGTTTGCCGGCATCAGACAGCGCCGCGGGGCCGGTACTTTGGAGGTATTGTCGGTAACTCCTGTTATCCTCCGGATTGAGGCCCTGCTGAGACATCAAGAACGTATCGAGAAGTTTGCTCGAGTTTTGGATCGTGTAACCGCGTCCGTCGGCCATGCCCTGGCGCTGAGACATAGTTCGTTATTATACATCTAGAATTTAATTTCAGTGTTGTCGACGGGTGCGTCTAGCCAACTGCGAAAACCGTTCGTGTGCGCCCACTCAAAGAAAACATTGTAACTCCAGCAATTCAAGCCGCGACCCTTTTCGAACTTCGATACCGGTTCGTTTGGTTCCATGATGATTCCCGGGTCCTCGTACACCAGTTCGGTCAAGCGGCGATACGCGAACGCGACTTCTTTTAAAGTCTTGGACCCCGTGATGATCACGTTGCCGCTCGAGAAAACGCTCGTCGTCACAAATTTGCCGTCGCCGAACGGTTGAAACTTAATTCGGAGGCCGCTGTACGTCTCCGGTGTGAACACCCATTGATAAATGCTCCTGTGTGTTGGCTGTGACACGTGTGCAATCAAGCGGTAGAGATCAACCTCGTGTCGAAGACTGAAGCACGAGTTGATCAGAGCCACGTGAAATTCGGGTCGGGGAACTCGACAAGCAGTGAGCATCGGCAACAGATGTTCGTGGATCCGCTCGATGATGACCTCGCACTCGAACACACCTGTAGCACCGGTCACGTGGATGGACCCATTGTGGAAAAACTTGACGCTTTTGTTCGTCCCGAACATGCGCATAGTCGTCGTGAGTTGATTCTTGAACGTTTTCTTATTCCGACTGATCGTGAGGCGGCAATTGGGTGCGAGCTCCATTTCGTCGTTCTCAAGATGTGCGCGCAACTTCTGGACATCGATGGGCGTTCCAAGTTTTGCGTGCATCGTGATGGTCGTGATGTTGACCCACGTCGGAGTGGTGAATCGCTCGCCCACGCATTTTCGGTGCTCGCCGATAGTACGAATGAAATGAAACTCCTGAACCTTCGACGGACTGTACGTAGACGGCGGCATCGCCCGCGCGCTCAGAAGTGAGATGCCGCGTAAAAGCTCACTCCCGCCAACATAAAGATCGTCGCGTACTTGTCAACCGCCTTGATATTTTCAAGGACGACTGGATCGATGTTTTTGAACTTTTCTTTATAGTTAGTTGGTTTGAAAGGCAAATAAATCCAGCGACCGTACGGGAATACAGTCGGATTCATCCTGAACTGACAGCGAAGTAGGAAATCATACCACGCGAGTACGAGGTACGGGAAATAGAGAAGGGCGATCAACGCGTATTTGTTTTTGCCCGGGAGCGCGTACGAGACGCTCGTCTGAAGAAGTGCGATGGCCGCGTTCAGATACCACACGTTACGCGCACAATCGTACCGCGCGTTGTACCAAGACGCGAGCAAGAAATTCACGAGCAGGAGCACGTCGTGGCGCTCTTTGGGCACGAACCAATAGGTGAGCGCGACGTAGAAACTATAGATGACACACTTGATGTTGAGATAGTCGTCTGGCCACTTGAGTTGATGTTCCATTACATTGACGCGTGATTTTTTTTCAATTGTCGTATATCCTGCCGTAGGCCGCCAGTGCGTGTTCGAGATTCCACGAGGCGTCGATTCGATCGGGTGCGTCGTTGGCGATGCACATGTGTTTGAATGTCTCGGGACAGATGTGATGGGCCTCCCAGTACAGGGCAGATAGAAACTCGCCGACGTGGTCGACGCGAACGACTCTGTCCACGAGAAGAGGTTCGAAGTCACGAATGATCTCGGTCGGTTCATCTTTGCTCGCGAAGATGTTGGTGTAGACGAAATCCGTGCGCATCTCGTCTATTTTAACGAGCCCGCACGGGAGAACGTAGTAAAAGTGCCAACCCGGGAGTGCGTCGAACATATCTTCGATTCGAAGATCTTTTTTTCGGTAGATGTTGTCGTACTCGAACTGAATCATATCGACGGTGACGTCACCCAATCCTTGAAGAACGCCGAGATCGTGACCGTCGGTGTCGACCTTTAAAAAGTTGATGTGGGAGATGTCGCGAGATGCACAGTAGCGACCGAGACTGTTCTCGTCGGCGTCCACGGCGGTGACGTTCACGTGGACGTTATCGGTGGAGTAGTCGACGTCGCGCGCGTACATGACTTGACCGTACGTGTCGCGCCATTCCGGGCCCGATGGTTTGAATTCGGGGTCAAATAGGTGCGCGTGCATGGTCGGTTCGATCTCGCACGGGAAACAACTGCCGGTGGCACCGACGTCAAAAATCTGTGCATCGGACGGTGCGTTTTTCACGATCGAGCGCAGCAGCGACATCTCCCCGTTGATCATGTGGTTGCAACATATGCGATAATTGAAATACGGGAGGTTATGTTTGTGTTCGGCGTCGCTCACGGTGATCCAGGCATCGAGGGGCAACTCCTCCATGGCTGTTTCACTGATTGCATATCTATTCTTTAAATTGATCATCTTCGCCTGAAGATGTACATCGCTAAGACGATCGCGGCGAGCACGACGACGTATGACATATCGAATCGACGTGCGTTCGTCGAGACCACGCGCGTGCCCGGAGTTTCAGTGACATCTAAGATCTCTTCGTCGATGTTCAAATGGGGTGCGAGCGGGCGACCCTCCACCACGAGCTCAGGGGCGTCACACGGCGATCCAACGCGCAGATCACTGGCACCCGCACCGACCGCGCAGATGGGACTTTCTTCTGGAGCGGGCACGCCGTAGCCACTCGGCTCATCGGCCTCGATCGTATCGGTCGCGAGCGGGGCTCGACGGCTCCCCGGTGGGACGCCGACAAACGGGTTGTGTTTGTTGATGCTATTCTTGTCACTGATCATAAGCCGAGACGGCATGGCCACTAGTGATATATAACCACATTATTATTTTTAGAGGCCGATCACGTCGCTTTTTGGAAGTTTCTTGCCGTGCGTCGTCGTGTTCTCCCAGTGCGCGATGGGCTCGAACGGCGCATCGATCTCTTCGCGGTACGAGATGTACTGGGCGACCCCGGTGCGGATCTGTGCCGCGGCCGTGGAAATCACCTTGGTGTTCATCGCTTTCACCTGTCGGTTCACGTCCGAGAAGTGATCGCCGGAGTTGTTGATGAAGACCACTCGCATGATGGCCCTCAGGTCAGCTTCCTTTTGGTAATCGATGGCGAGCCCGGTTTTGTTATAGAAATCTTGTCGGATCGCGCGCTGGAGGAGATCGACATTGTATTGGCTGAAGTACAATCGGTTCAGGGGTGTTTCGGTTTGTCGGACCGAATTCATTACTGATATTGTCCACGAAAATAATCTCGGCCTATCTTAACTTAAACAAAAGATGGCTGACATCGAGGAACTCAACAAACTTCCGATGAACCCTCCCGAAAAACTCCCACCGTTCGTCGGCTTGTACCCGTCGGCAGCGAAGGTCGGTGAAGCGGGCCCGTTCAATCAAAACTCGCGGTACCTCGGCACGCCGCGAGGTGAGTCCGTGAAGTACGGTGCGACGACCGTGCGCGCTGCGGATCTCACACCGGCGCCTAAGTTTGACTAATCACGGCGACCGCGGTGCCGTATGGCGACAACCTGTACTCGACTGGGAAGTGTATGGGGGCGACGTCTATGTATGGGTGAGACAGGTATACTTTACGCTGGATCGTGTACACAGACGCCATTGTTATATCCATGAAAATTTTTCACAACAGATGACACTTTACATCTGATGTGAAAAAATGGTTTAAAAGAATATCAGGGGATACAGGTAGAAACATAACCAACATGCGAGTTACCAAGAGAAACGGCCGACACGAAGACATCAAGTTTGACAAGGTCACGAAGAGGATCTCGAACCTGAGCGATGGATTGTCGGATACCGTCGATTGCTCGCGCGTCGCCCACCAGGTGGCGTCGCAAATGTACGATGGGATTCACTCGCACGAGATCGACACTCTGAGTGCCGAGGTATGCGTTGGTTTGATTACCGAGCACCCGGACTACGAGGTGCTCGCCACGAGAATCGTCGCCTCGAACTTACAAAAGATCTGTCCGGGCACGTTCCTCGCCGCTATGCGCAAATTGCGCGCCGCTGGTGTCGTCACGGACGAGGTCGTCGACGTCGCCGCGCAGGTAAAGGACGCGATCGTCCCCGAGCGCGACTTCGATTTCGGCTACTTCGGACTGAAAACGCTCGAGAAGGGCTATTTGCAGCGCGTCGATGGGAACATCATCGAGACGCCGCAATACCTCTTCATGCGCGTGGCGATCGGGATCCATGGGACCGATCTCCCGAGCGTCCACGAGACGTATTTTCACTTGTCGAATGGTCTGTTCACGCACGCAACACCAACTCTCTTCAATGCCGGTACGCCGAGACCGCAGATGAGTTCCTGCTTTCTTATCGCGAACAAAGGCGATAGTATCGACGGAATCTATGGAACGATCACGGAAGCCGCACAAATCTCAAAATGGGCGGGTGGAATCGGCGTCCACATTTCGGATGTGCGCGCCAAGGGGTCGCACATCAAGGGGACAAATGGCACGTCCGATGGTATCATTCCGATGCTTCGCGTGTATAACGCCACTGCTCGCTATGTCAATCAAGCGGGGAAGCGTAAGGGATCGATCGCCGTCTACCTCGAGCCATGGCACGCCGACGTTATGGATTTCCTCGAGTTGCGCCTGAATCAAGGCGACGAGGAGGCGCGGTGTCGTGACCTATTCCTCGCCCTGTGGATCCCGGATCTGTTCATGCAGCGCGTCGAGGAAGGGGGCAATTGGTCACTCATGTGTCCGTCAGAGTGCCCGGGCCTAAACGACGTATACGGCGAAGAATTTAACGAGTTGTACCTCAAGTACGAGTCGGAGGGCCGGGCGAAGAAAACCATTCCCGCGGCGGACGTGTGGAAATCCATCATTAAGTCGCAAGTTGAGACCGGCAACCCCTACATGCTGTACAAGGACAGCATCAACCGCAAGAATGGACAAAAGAATTTGGGCGTGATTAAAAGCTCAAACTTGTGCGTTGCGCCTGAGACCAAAATATTGACGCGCGACGGATACCAGACCATTTCCGAACTCAAGGATCGTGACGTAGACGTGTGGAACGGTAAAGAGTGGTCACCAGTGGTGGTTCGTCAGACAGGTGTCGATCAAAAACTTTTGACTGTGACGACCTCGCTCGGGTTTTCACTTCGGTGCACGCCGTATCACAAGTTTTACCTCGAAGATGGCAGCGTAGTTGAAGCGCGCGAGCTCAAACCCGGTGCCCAGCTCATCTCACACGCCATGCCAGATGGAAGCGTGCGAACACAGGATGTCGGATCCATCGTCGATTTAGGCGATTCCGCTGATACGTTTTGTTTTACCGAGCATAAGCGACACATGGGCGTGTTCAATGGTATTTTAACATCGCAATGCAGTGAGATTGTCGAGTACACAGACCCCGA
>MDTD01172986.1_pt1 | contig 13222 bp, 12 predicted proteins | sample 811221 | NCBI WGS metagenome assembly MDTD01 (sample SAMN05326646, study PRJNA326480) | marine metagenome | isolation source: seawater | place: Pacific Ocean: South West | collected 2011
AAAGTTTAAAAGGCAGAAAATTAAACAAACCTATTTTGAAAGATTTATTGGTGGGTGGAATCTCAGCAGGAAATGCTATTGGCAATTCATCTGCAATTGTTCGTAAAAAAATTCTTAACCAAATAGGAGGAATAAGTGAAAATAAAGATCTAGTCGCATCTGAGGACTACAATACATGGCTAAGAATTGCTCAAATTACCGATAAATTTAAATATATAAATCAAAAACTAGGTTATTATTTAATTCACAATTTAAGTTCACAAAAAAGAGATTTATCTATACCACATAGACATGCCATTATTGAATTTATGGGACTACTTAATGATCAGCAAAAATTAAATTTTGAAGTAAAATTGAAATATATGTCAGGTAACTATAATACTTTAGAAAATAATTTTAACAAAGCAAAAAAAGATTTCATGTTTGTATTTAAAAATGGAGATATAAATTTCAAAGTTCGATCATTATTAAAGCTTTTTTTAATTATGTTCAAATAGGCTTGGCTTATTTTATGATTTGAATAACAATGAAAAAATTCGAAAATTTTTATACTGATATATATAGTTTTTTTATTTTAAAAAAAACTCCTGACAAATTAAGAGTCGAAACAATTTTTTCTTTATTAAGAATAGACTCAACATTTAAGACCACATCTTTTAATAGAATGTTGGACCTAAATAAAAAATTAAAAAAATATTTAAAAAAAATTTTTTCAAGAAAAGTTATTATATGCGACTTGGGAATTTCATCTGGGCAAACGACATTAGAACTTTTCAATGATCTTAAGGGAGTAAAGATAAAAAATATTTATGGGTTTGATAAAAATCTTAACATTAAAATTTATAGACTTAAAAAGTTTATTTTTTTATACGATTCAAAAAATAACCTTTTGATGGTTGAGTATAATAAATATTGTTTGAGATATAGATATTTTTTTTTTTTAAAAATAATAGAAAAATTTTTGTTATTTTTGTTAAAATTTATAAATGCAAAATGCTATAAGTCAAATATGTTAATGCCATCTTTAGATAAGATAGATAAGTGCAAATTTTTTGAACAAAATATTTTCAATATAGAAAAAAAATATTATAATTTTTTTAATGTAGTAAGAGTGTCAAATCTTTTGAATTACTCATACTTTTCAGAAAAAAATTTGAAAATTGCAATATCAAATATAAACAAAATATCAAAAGAAAAATGTGTTGTTTTAATTAATAGAACTACGAATAAAAAAAAAAATCTTGCAAGTTTATTTATAAAAAAAAGTGGAAAATTTGAGTTACTAGAAGATATAAATGGAGGTTCTGAGATTAAAGATCTTATGCTTGAATTCAAGTAAATATTTAAAAAATTCTATAATATTATAGAATTTAAGTAATTTAAGTTACAACTCAAGTAATGAACTTTAATAATAAATTTATATCAATAAAACCATTTAGTTTAAAAAAATAAATATGTGTGGGATTTCAGGATTTTATTCAAAGAATTGTTTTGCGTTCAATAATGCAATTTTGAAAATGACATCAGCTATTTCACATCGTGGCCCAGATAGTTGCAACACTTGGCAAGATAAAAATTCTGGTATTTTTTTTGGTCACCAAAGATTGTCTATTTTGGATTTATCTGTGGCTGGCAATCAACCAATGAAATCAAACTCTGGAAGGTTTGTTATCACATACAATGGTGAAATTTATAATCACTTAGAAATTAGACAAGAAATAAAAAAAATTAATATAAATATAAAATGGAAAAGTAATACAGATACTGAAACTTTATTAGAGGCATTAGAGCTATGGGGAATTGAAAAAACACTAAAAAAAACTGTTGGGATGTTTGCTTTTGGTCTTTGGGATAAAAAAAATAAAACATTATATTTAGCAAGAGATAGAATGGGTGAAAAACCATTGTATTTTGGATGGAAGGGAAAAGGAGATAATAAGGTTTTTCTATTTGGATCTGAGCTTAAAGCAATAAAAGCTCACCCAGAATTTAGCAGAGAGATTAATCGTGATGCTATTTCACTTCAATTTCGTCATAATTATATCCCTGATCCATTTTCAATTTATAAAGATATTTATAAATTATTACCTGGTCATTATCTTAAATTAACAGAACACGATTTAAAGAAAAATAAATTACCAGATCCAATAATTTATTGGTCCTTATTTAAAAACGCAATTTATGGCAGTAGCAATAAACTTAATTTCAGTGAGGAAAATTTTATAGTTGATTTTGAAAGTCGTTTAAAAACATCTGTAAAAAAGAAAATGTTATCTGATGTACCTCTAGGAGCCTTTCTTTCCGGGGGAATAGACTCATCAACAATTGTAGCCATGATGCAGTCACAATCTAATCATCCTATTAAGACATTTACAATAGGTTTTAGTGAAGATGAGTTTAATGAAGCAAATCATGCTAAGAAAATAGCAAAGTATCTTGGTACTGATCATACTGAACTTTATTTTTCATCAAAAACAGCTCTTGAGGTTATACCAAAATTACCAAATATATATGACGAACCATTTTCTGATAATTCTCAAATTCCATCATATATACTTTCGCAACTTACAAAACAACATGTTAAAGTTGCTCTGTCAGGCGATGGAGGGGATGAATTATTTTGCGGGTATAATCGATATTTTTCAACATATAGTTGGTCAAAAAGATTTAGCTCGATACCAATATCACTTAGAAAAATTTTGGCAAATGCTGCTAAAAAAGTATCTCCAAATAGTTGGAATATGCTATTAAGATTTGTGCCAGGATTAAATAAACAAATTAATTTTGGACACAAAATACATAAAGGCATAGATGCCTTAAAGACAGATAATTTATTAGATCTTTATTTTATTCTCACTTCTCATTGGCAAAATCCAACTACAGTTGTGAAAAATAGTAGTGAGCCAGAAATTTTATTATCAAAAATTAAATCAGAACTTTCGATTCTTAATAATTACGAAAAAATGATGGCAATAGATCAAATTACTTATTTGCCAAATAGTATTCTCGTTAAGATAGATAGAGCATCCATGGCATCATCGCTCGAAACAAGGGTTCCATTTCTTGACCACGAGTTAATAGAATATGCCTGGAAAATACCACATAAATTTAAATTAAGAAATGGAGAAGGAAAATGGATTTTAAAAAAAATTTTGAGTAAATATGTACCAAAAATTTTAACTGATAGACCAAAGATGGGTTTTGGTATACCACTTGGTGACTGGTTACGTGGCCCACTTAGAGATTGGGCAGAAAATTTATTAGATGAGAAAAGACTGATACAAGAGGGTTTTTTAAATCCAAAATTAATTAGAGAAAAGTGGACAGAACATCTTTCCAATAAAAATAATTGGCAATATGATTTATGGAATGTTTTAATGTTTCAAGCTTGGATAGATTCAAATAATTAATAGATTCACTATTTATATTAAATAATATAAATTATATTTATATTTTAATATTAATATAAACTACTAAAGTCATAATGAATCCAAAAAAGAAAATCACATTTTTGATTAGTACTTTGAGTGGTGGTGGTGCCGAAGGTGTTTGTGTGGGTATTGCTAATTCCTTCGCAGACAACGGTTGGAAAGTTGATTTAGTGGTATTAAATTTAAAAAATGAGGCTTATTTAAATCGTATCTCAGATAAAGTAAATTTAGTTGTATTAAATGTAAATCATGCGCGTTATTCAGGTATTTCTCTTCTAAATTACATTTATAAAAATAATATCAAAACAGTTTTAGTATTTAATTATGAATTAAGCGTGGTTCTTGTCATATTGAGAATTCTATTAAGACTAAAAATAAAAATTATCTCAAGAAATATAAGTACTTTTTCTGCTAAAATGGTACAATTTTACCAGTTAAGTCTTTGGGATAGGTATATTGTTGCGCCTATGATTAAATATTTTTATCACAGAGTAGACTATGTGGTGAATCAAAGTAATGGCATGCGTGACGATTTAATATCGATATATCCAAAGCTAAATTACTCAACAAGTGTAATATTTAATCCAATACCTGCGCAATTAATAGAATATGCAAATAAAAACGACTTATCTCAAATAAAGAAAGAAAACTATTTATTATGTATAGGTCGTTTGGAAAAAATAAAAGGTTTTCACCATGCAATTAAAGCTTTTTCTGGAATAGTAAAAAAATATCCGTATTTGCGTCTTAAAATTGTTGGAAAGGGAAGTGAGGAGATGAGACTAAGAAAAATAGCCACACATTACGCTGTAGAAGATCGAGTTGATTTTGAAGGTTTTAAAAAAGATATAATCCCATATTATTTACATGCTAGAGTTACCATTCTCCCCTCTCTTTACGAAGGATATCCAAATGTTTTAATCGAATCGATTTCCATGAATACACCCGTAATTGCATTTGATTGTCCCAGTGGACCAAATGAAATTATTATAGATGGAAGAAATGGATATTTAGTCAAAAATCAAGATTTGAATGACCTAAGAAAAAAAATGTTAAACTTTCCATATGATAAATTTATTTATAGAGATTTAGCAAACTCGATAAAAAAAAATCATATAGAAACTGTTTTTAAAAAATATGAGGATTTAATTTATAAATTTACTTAAATTCAAATCAAATTTTTAATTTTAATACAAATGATTTTATAAATAATCTTAAAATAAATAATGTTTAATAAAGTTGTATGAAATTAATTTTGGGTTAAGTCTAAACTAGATATTTTTTATTTAAGCTGTTAATTTTTGCTATCAATTTTTCATCTAAACTAGCTTCTTCTATTTGAGGATTTCCGCAAACTATTGTATTTGGATTAGTTGATTTTGTAATAACTGAGCCTGCTCTTATAAATGTATTTTTTCTTATTATAACACCTGGCATTATTATTGATCTAGGACCCACAAATACACCTTCTTCTATCAATACTTCTTTTTTATATTTTTTAATTGGATAATTTTTTTTAATTCTTGAGGGATCAAAATGTGTGAAAATAGTAACTTGAGAGCTAATACAAACATTATCTTTAATTATTATATTTTCAGGATAATTTTTATCAAGATAACATTTATTTCCAATCCACACTTTGTTTAGATTAAACTTGACACCAGAAATTTTATAAAAAAGACAATTTATTTTTGGTGGTAAATAATTACCAATAAAGCAAAAAATTCTTTTTAATAAATGCATTTTTTATATTTCAATATAAGGTATTTAAAATTTTCTTCCTACTCAATATTTTTTTTCCAAACTGCTGTAAAAAAAAGTTTTGGGATAAATGGTAATTTTAAAAAAATTCTCTCTAAAAAGAAAGTAACAGGTGTTAGATATTTTTTGTATTTTTGAGGGATACCCAATGTTAAAGATTGAGCTATTACAATGTAAGCGATATTACCTCCAAAAATCAAAGATTTTTCTTTAAATCCTTTAGAAAGAAGTGGTTTCAAAGTATTATGATAACTTATTGCTTCTTCATCATCAGTAAATTTGCTGTCTAGACTATACCATAATTTACGAAACTTATTTACCCAAGTATCTTTGTTTGGTTCAACAAAATAAAAAAGCCCACCTGGTTTTAAAATACGATGAACCTCTAAAATAGTTTCATTTAATAATGGTAGAACATGATGAAGACCACCACATATATAAATTGCATCAAAGGTATTATTTGAAAAATTTGTTTTGTGAATGCTATTTAAAAAACAAGGCTTACCCCACCTTCTATTATATTCCTCTACATTTTTCTGAGATATATCTACTCCTACAACATTAGCACCTTGTTTTATAAGAAAACCAGTTTCAATTCCCGAAGCACACATCGCATCTAGAATATACATACCTTTTAAATTTTCTTTAAATAATGGAGCCCTTATAAACTCATCTCTATACATTTGGGTGTATTTATCATTATAATGTTCGGCATGTTGTGCTGCTTCAGAATCGTATCTTTTTTTTTGATCGTTAATTGATTTATTCATGAATAATTTATAAGAATTAAAATAACTAAGTAAATAGAAAATATTTAAGATTAGCAAAATAAATTTTTATTTTTACTTTAACTTTAATTAAAAGCTATTTTTTAAAGATTTTATAATAATTTAAGATTTCTAAATATAAAAATTTAAATACAGAACTTATAGAAATCGTGATTAGCCAAGAAATATTTTTTTCAAATAAAATTTCATAAATATAGTTAAAAATTTGATATTCTATAATTCTTGAAAACGTTATTAATAAAAAGAAAAATATAAAAAATTTAAATGTATTTTTGATTATATAGATATTTTTTAATCTATAAAAATTGAATAAAAATAAAAAAAATAGAACTAATTTCAAAGATACATCTAAAGAAAAAATTAGAGTAAAAGTATTTAATAAAATAAATGATAAAATAAATGAAAGTATTGAAAGATTAAGAAAATTTTTAAAATTATTTAACAAATACATTTTACTCAGAATTTTTTTTATAAAAATTTTATGTCTATTTTAATTTATTAATTCTATCGATTACAAAAAGTAAAATAATTAATAAAAAATTAAAATTAAAAAGCAAAACAGTTTTATCTGTTATGTTACCCATGGAAATATCCCGTATTAGAAAGAAAACAAATGCTAAGAATAAAGGTAGAATTAATGGCACTAATATTTTAAATGGTTTGTAGTAGAATAATAAAGAGAAAATAGTGTATAAAAATTTAAAAAAATCATAAAATTTTAGTTTAGATTGCCCTGTTCTCTCTCCGTACCTTATATTGTGAAATTTAATATCATAATTTTCATTTAAAAAGGTAATAGTCATAGATGTAGTAAGAGAAAATCGATCAGACATCATTTGACTGTGTTTAATAAATTTATTTTTATTAAAAATTCTTAATCCAGAGTTATAATCAACAATTTTTTCGTTGAAGCAAAAGTTTGTTATTAAGTTAATTATTTTTTTCCCAATAATTTTAAGTCTTGATGTGTTAAATATATCAATTTTTCTCTGACCAGATATTAAATCATACATACATTGGTAACGATTAATATATTGGTCAGCAATTTCATTTAGATCTTCAATTTTATAAGTCCGATCTAAGTCAATAATCGCAGACACATTATTTTTTGAATATTCAACACCTTTTTTAATTGAAAAACCGTATCCTCTATTTTTTAAATTGTACATAAGATGTAAATTTACAATTGAAGTTTCTGATTTAAATTTTTCAATGTTCTTTTTTAGTAAATTATGTGAATCATCAGTTGAAGAATCATCAACAAAAATAATTTCATCTATTAAATTAAAATTACATTTTTTGAGTTCACCAAAAAAATTTTCTATTTCTGTTGACTCGTTAAACACAGGAATTATTAAACTTATTTTAGAATTCACTACAAATCTATAACAGCAGATTTAATATAAATCTATATTCAATAAATATGTACTTTTTTTATGATAGTATTTATGCCAGAGAATATTATCTAAATATTTTCTCTTTCTTATTAGTTAATAAACTGAAAAAAATTATAAATATAAATATTAATAATATAAAATCAGAATATATGAAATATCTGGGTTGTACTCGGCCAAATAAATAAATGACAGAATGATTACCTAACGCAAATAGTGATAAAAATATTGTGAGTAATGAAAAATGTGATTTGTATTTATTAAAACTAATTGCAGCTGCCATCAACAAAAATAAGGGTACAAATATAAATAACCAAGTTGAATCATAAAATTTTTTAAAAATATGTTTTATATATTTTCCAAAATTTGCTTTTATTAATTTAGTTGAAATGTTCTTCTTAATACTAATTAAACTATTTTCTTTATTAGACAAATCTTCTAGTAAGGGTTTAGAATAATTCCTGATATTTTTTAGACTTAAGCCAAAATGACCTCTCCCGTTGTAATATTTTGCTAAAGATTTACGCTTGTCCATCTCTTTAAATATTTCTTTAAGAGTAATACGTAATTTTTGATTTTCAAATAATTTAATATCTTCCACACTTGATATGTATATAGAATCAATGTACGTAAAAAAATAAACTCCAGTATAATTTTTTTCTAAATAATTATTTTTAAAATCTTCTTCGTTAATTGTTTTATTTAAATTTATTATGGTGTTGTGGATAAGAAAAATAGAAATAAAGCTAATTATTAACCAAGATTTTTTTTTTGAATTATCAATTATTAGGATTCCTATATAAACTATAAGTATTACTGGATACAAAAACATAAATTGATTTCTTGTTACAAGTAAAGCTACAATTAAAATTGACGTCCATATTAGATTTTTATAATTAAAATTGTATATTAGTTTTATTACAAAACTAACAAAAAAAAGTGAAAGTGCATAACTTATAGGTTCGGTTAACAAGTTATTATAAAATTGTATTATTGGTAGGAATAAAAATATCGAGATAATAATTTTTATACCAATTTCTAAATCGACGGTACTTTCAAAAGATTTTATTAAAAAAATAATACCTAAACTGATTAACAATGTTTGAAAAATTATTACAAACTGTAAACTTCCAAATAATATTGTGATTATTTTAATTAAAGTAGAGTATAGCGGAGGATCATGCAAACTACCACTCAAGTAGCGATTAGAATCAGGATGCACATTTGGTTCTGACGAGTATAAAAGTAAAAGCAAAGTTCCAGATAAAACTAAAATTGCAATTATATTTTCTTTAATTTTTGTCATTAGTTTTATATTTTTTGCTTAAATTACCATTTTATTTGTCAAATGTAGTGTTACGATAAGAAATCAATATAAACTAAAGGTTAACAATATTACAAGCTAGATTTATAAATTTTTTGATAATTATATGTAATATTTAATAGATACGTTCATTCTTAATATTATATAAATAAGATAAATTATTTTGTTAAAAATATTAATTAATGCTAAATAAAATTTTATTTATAATTTGGTTTGTATTAAGACCTAAATATTATCAACATTTTTTTTCTTTAATTTTTCGAAAATTTTTAGTCAACCATGATACTCCTTCAAATAAAAAAAAAGCTTCTGAATGGGCTGCAGCAAATTCTGTTAGCCATGTTGATGCTTTAAAAAAAATCGGTTTAAATGGTAATAAAATTGGTTTAGATGATGATACAATTAAAAATGGTCTAAAACTTCAAAATCAATCAACCAAAAAAATGGGTGGCGCAAGTAATGTTCATTTACTCTATGACTGTGTTAGATTGATCAAAGCAAAAAAAGTAATAGAAACAGGAGTTGCATATGGATGGTCAAGTTTAGCTATACTTAAAGCTTTTGCTATAAATACTGATAGCAAACTTTATAGCGTAGACATGCCTTACCCCAGAAAGCAAAATGAAAATGATGTTGGAATAGTCGTGCCACTATATTTAAGAAAAAATTGGATACTTTTTAGAAAACCTGATAGACCGGGCATTATTGACGCTTTAAAACAAGCTGGAGGACAAATAGATTTGTGCCATTATGACTCAGATAAATCTTGGTGGGGCAGGCACTACGCTTATCCAATTTTATGGAATTCATTAAAGTCCGAGGGAATATTTATTTCAGATGATATTCAAGATAATTTATATTTTTCAAATTTTGTAAAAAAAAAATCCTGTAAATTTGCAGTTGTTGATTACGACGGAAAATATATTGGGTTAGCCCGTAAATCATAAATGTTTAAGAAGGAAATTAATAATTATAATTTAGAATTATTTGTACCAAGTTTTACATCTGATATGCTTGGTTTTGCTTCAATTGCCTTAGTATCTTTAGTTACTTTATTAGTAGCAATTAGATGGCCTAATATTTCTAAAATTATTTTTACTGCATTGATTTTACGTGTAATATTAATGATATTTGGTCATTACTTTTTTAACTTACCCGATAGCACCAATGATGCTCAGGGATTTGAATGGGGAGCCTGGGATAGAGCTCAGGAAGGATTTTTTAACACAATAAAAAATTTCCCAGGAGCTAATAGCTTTTTTTACAGTTGGTTTATTTCCATACCATATTCTTTATTTGGTAGGAGCATTTTAATGATGCAATCGATAGGTCTTTTCTTTGGTTTAGGAGTCGTATTTTTAGGCTGGTTTATTTCAAGAAAAATATGGGATGAAAGTACAGCAATTAAAGTTGGTTGGTTATTAGCAATTTTCCCATCATTAATACTTTATTCAATTGTTCCACTTAGAGAAGTTTATAATAGTTTTTTTTTAATAGTAGCAATGATTGGTATTATTAATTGGACAAAAACAAAAAGTTTAAGATCAATAATTTTAACATTATTTGGGTTCATCGGAGCTAGTTTTTTTCATGGGGTTTTATTGATTGGTAGTATAATTTTTTTACTTTTTTTAGGTTATGATAGTTTTAAAATATTTTTTAGATCAATAATCAGAAAACGTCTAAATACAAAAAATTTTTTAATTATTTCTTTATGTTTAATTATTATAGGAGCAGTTTTATCTAGTAACTTAAGATTCCAGTATGTGGGAACTCTTAATCAAGGTTTGAAATTAGCTAAATTACAAGAAGCAATAAATGTGAGAATGAAAGGAAATGCCTCATACTCTGAGTGGACTAGAATAAATTCACCAGTTGAAATTCTTTATAAAATGCCTGCCAGAGCACTATACTTTCTTTTTTCTCCGTTACCATGGCATGTTAAAAAACCAACACATTGGATTGGGGTATTTGATAGTATTTTATACATATTTTTAGCTTATTTAATTTTTCTGAACCGAAAAAAAATCTGGAATGACCCAGCTTTAAGAATAATTTTAATAATTTTAATTACTTATATTTTGGTGTTTTCAATTGGCGTTAGTAATTTTGGTGCTGGAGCTAGACATAGAACAAAATTTGTTGCTGAGATGATTATACTTGCTGCACCTATGTTGCCTAAATTGACTTTATCAAAAAAAAGTTTAAGGAATTTTTTAAATAACTTATAAGATTTATTAATTAAGTTTAATGAAAGTTTTACATATAATTACTGGATTAGGAGACGGAGGAGCTGAGCATGCATTATTTAAAATCTGTAAGTACGATACTACAAATAAACATTTAGTAATTTCGTTAAGAGGTCCTGGAAAATATTATTCATTGTTAAAAAAAATAGGAATAAGAGTTTATTGTTTAAATTTAAATTTTTTTTCTTTTGTTAAATTTATTATTCTCATAAAACTTATACGCTCGTTAAACCCTGATATTGTGCAAACCTGGTTAGTTCATGCTGATTTTATTGGAGGAATTGCCGCAAGATTATCTGGTGTTAAAAATATTCTTTGGAATATACGTTATTCAAATATCGAAATGGGTAAGGCAAAGTTTACTACTATTATAATTATTAAACTTTTAGCACTTTTATCTCATATAATACCTAAGATTATAATTACAGTATCTAAAAAAGCTCAAAAAATTTACGAAATTGCCGGATATAACAAAAAAATATTTAAATTTATACCAAATGGATATGATCTATCCATTTTAAAAATAAGTGAAATAAAAAAATCAAATTTTAGAAAAAAATTAAATTTTAAAAAAAAAATACCTTTAATCGGAAACGTTGCTCGTTTCGACCCCCAAAAAGATCACCCAAATTTACTTAATGCTCTCAATTTAATTAAAAAAAAAAATATTAATTTTACATGTATTTTAGTTGGGTTTAATATGAGTAAGAAAAATAATAAATTAATATCAAATATAAATAAATTAAAATTATCAAATCATATAAAATTATTAGGTCAAAATAATAATATTTCTGAGGTTATGAATGCGATAGATATTCATGTTTTAAGTAGCAGTTATGGCGAGGGATTTCCAAATGTTGTTGCTGAGGCCATGGCCTGTGGTACTCCATGTATTGCAACAGATGTGGGAGACTCAGCATTATTAATCGGCAAAACAGGATGGGTAGTTCCTCCTAAAAATCCAATTAAATTAGCTAAAGCAATTGAGAAAGCCTTAAATGAACAAAAAACATTAAAATGGAATAAAAGATGTACTAATGCAAGATTAAGAATTAGAAAAAAATTTGGTATTAGTAGAATGATAAATTTATATAATAAAATATGGAATAAAGTTTGCAAAGAAAGTAGTAATTCAAATTGAATACCATATTTAATTAAATTTAAAATTTTTAATTGAATTACTAAAAGTAATTATAAAAATTATGAAAAAAATTGTTGTTACTGGTTCTGCTGGCTTTATAGGTTTTTCATTATGTATCAAACTTCTAGAGCGAGGAGAGCATATAGTAGGAATTGATAATCATAATAAATATTATGATCCTAAATTAAAAGAGGCAAGATTTGAAGAGTTAGCTAAATATTCAAACTACAAACATTATAGGATAGATATTAGTGATGAAAAAAAATTAGCTGATATTTTTAAAAAATATAAACCTAAAAAAGTAGTTAATTTAGCCGCTCAAGCAGGTGTAAGATACTCAATAGAAAATCCTCAAGCTTATATAAGTAGTAATATAGTCGGATTCGCTAATATTTTAGAAAACTGTCGTAATTACAATATTGGCCACCTAGTGTATGCTAGTACTTCAAGCGTTTATGGTGCTAATACCAAAATGCCATTTTCAGAGCATCATAATGTTAATCATCCATTATCTTTGTATGCGGCATCTAAAAAATCTAATGAGTTAATGGCTCACTCTTACAGCTATCTGTATAAACTACCAACAACGGGACTTAGATTTTTCACGGTTTATGGACCTTGGGGAAGACCTGATATGGCTTTATTTAAATTTACAAAAGCTATTCTAGGGGGAAAATCAATTGATTTATTCAATAATGGAAAACATACTAGAGATTTTACATATATCGATGATATTGTAAGGGGAGTAGTTAAAACTCTTGACAATCCTGCATCTACAAATGCTGGTTGGAATAGTAAAAATCCAGATCCTGCAAGTAGTAAAGCTCCATGGCGTATTTATAATATAGGAAACAACAAACCAGTTAAATTAATGGATTATGTTGAAGCTTTAGAAAAAGCTTTAGAAAAAAAAGCTAAATTTAATTTCTTGCCACTACAGTTAGGTGATGTACCAGACACTTATGCTGATGTGGACAATTTAAAAGAAAAATTTAATTATAAACCCTCCACTTCAGTCCAAGACGGAGTTTCTCACTTTGTTAAATGGTATAAAGATTATTATAAAAAATGATATTTAAAAAAAAAAATCTTAAATTAGCAATAATTGGACTGGGCTATGTCGGTTTACCACTT